>Ga0209717_1002411_pt1 | contig 18061 bp, 14 predicted proteins | sample AD_UKC048_MetaG_FD_184418 | JGI IMG/M metagenome (GOLD analysis project Ga0209717, IMG submission 184418) | Active sludge microbial communities of municipal wastewater-treating anaerobic digesters from USA - AD_UKC048_MetaG (SPAdes) (version 2) | ecosystem: Engineered > Bioreactor > Anaerobic >... | reverse complement strand
CGGAAGCCGCGCATAAACCTGAATATCCTGAACACTCTCAGGAACCTGAGGCCAGGGATGAAAGGTATCGCAGAGACGAGATCAAATATATGGCGCCAGAAATATGCGCTCTTTTTCTCTGCCTTGATGAAAAAGTATAGCCAATCGCCCAAGAAGACCAGGCATATAATAAAGTCAATGACCGCAAAAACTTGGAGAAGCTCGGGTGAAAACTCCAGGATAAATTCCAAGGAAAGCTCGATCAGAACGTATATAGATAGAAAGAATATGAAGTATTCGTAGAGGGTTGTTTTGTCTTTCATGATTCAGGCCTGACGCTGACATTCATATGCGGAATGGCTTCACCCCTGTTGATGCTGTTTTGGATATTGAAAAAGATGTCCCATATCATGGGCTCCGAGGATAATCTGAACAGGGTTTTCTTTTCCTTGCCTTCGTAAGAAATTGAAAATCCGTCTGCGTATTGCTCGATCTGGATGATCTTATTCAAAGAAAATTGCTTGGTTTTGGTTGAGCCAATGAACACTATCCTCTGATTGGTAAAAGTCAGCTGGCCGCTGTCAATTTCCTTCATTTCCTCATGCCTTCTGGAAACAGACTGGGATCCGCCCAGATAAAGCCCCTTTGCAACCCTGACGGCGCCGCCGCCCCGGTTTGAAACAGAAACCGACCTTTCCTCCAGCATGACGGCAGATCCGTCCTGCAAATGAGCCATTTCACCTTTCTTGAGATTGAGCGAAGTATCTATTATGGGAAGCTTTTGGTTTGTGTGGATGTAATCAAACATATACTGCATTTCTGTCTGTTTCTGAGCTGCGAAATCAGCCTTTGATATCTGTGAGCCAGATGCTCCGCTACTTGATGACTTACCTTTGTTGAAGTACCAGATCAGAATTCCGGCGACTATGATTAAAACTACTATCATCGATAAGTTATCCACTTCACACTCCCATCACTGCCAATCAGAATTTGTATCTCCGGGATGGCGATCAGCAGGTCTAATATTCTTTGGATGATATTAAAAGTGGCATTGAGATATGGTCAAGTATTTTTTCTGGATCCCGGATCATATCACCTCGCGGGCACGGTGAAGTACGGGATTACGTTGTTTGTCTATTCCCGCAAGGCCTGGATTCGATTCACCCCATCGGCCAACAAGTTATCCGGCGAGGACCCCGACTGAGCCTTGTCGTTGGCGCGACTACCCCAGAATGACGGGCTGGTGTCCGGTGGCCTTGTTTGGTTTTCTTCTGTGTTGTGCTATCCACATTGAGTGACATATATAATTATGCCTAAAGATGCTGAGTACTCCATTTATCCATTTTTCGAGCGGGTTGTCCTGATCTGAAAAATGCCTTTTCGTGGTTATTTATACCAAACCCGCGAAAACCTGTGGTAATTTTTACCACGGTGCATAACATCTTTGTTGACAAATGATTAAACCTTATTTGAACGTTAGCCGGACAAACTTGTGTGGTGTTTTTAACCACACCATTAAATCGATATACTTACATAACTATCATATTATCAATATGTTATGATGCCCAAGGTTTTGGAATGGAATTTGCTGGATTTACCGCTGTTTGTACAATTGGCTTTCAAAGGAGAGAGCGCATGCAAAAACTCGCATTACAACAACTGGGTATCTTGTAAAATGTATTCAAGGGATATAGGCATGTATTTTTATTCAATTAAGATGCAGTCAATTGCAAGCATGGCATAGTTCAATATCCCATGATGGTCTCATGGTTGGGAATGGCTGAATCAGGCTATGTAAATGTTTGAAACAGGCTAAAACGCAATGCGATCTATGTTACTTGCCGAAGGGAAGTTGACGTGACAAAACCCCATGCGCAGTTTTTGAAACTATGGTTTGAATACGTCGCAATACCTTTGCTCTGCATTGTCACGGCATGCATGGTATATTTGATATACCCTCCCAGTAATGTTTTTGTACAGAAAACCATGAATCTGTTTGACCTCGGTATTACATGTGATCTCGACATTCTGCGAAACCCAATTTTAAGAGGGGCAAGGAATTACCTGCCGGATTCATTGTGGGCATTGGCCTTGCTTCATATTTTAACATCACTATGGAAACCTAAACAGATCGGAGGATGCATCTCTCTTGTTTCGCTTTATTTGGTGTTTACCATGTCCATTGAACTTGGGCAATTATACAGATTAATTCCCGGCACTTTCGATATCTATGATGAACTAGTGTATGCTACAATGGGATTATGCTATTTGTTGATAAGCATATCCAAGAAAACCAAGCTAACAAATAGAAGGAGAAAAACCAATGAAAACTGAAGGTAGAATTGTTCTGACCGCAATTATCTTGTTGGTGTTTGCTGTTTTGGCAATTGCCAGTGGAGACACAGGAAGTAGCAACGGATCGTCGAATTCCGGCAATGAACATGCAGGCCAATCTGGTAGCCAATCTGAGTCTGGAGAGAGTTCTAACTCATTTGGGGGGGGAGTGAGTTTCTCTGCGGATGAATCCGGTAAGGTAACAGGCACACCGGGCACACAGGTTTTCGAACGTGGCGAGATTTCGGTTGATTTTTCATCCGGATCTGTGAAAACCGAAGGGGTGGAAGACTATAGCTCCTCAGGATGCAGAATTGAAGACAGGTACGATTCCAGTTACCATTTGTATATGTTTCAAGGTTCAAGCTTTGCATTCGATGTGGATATGCCCGGTGGAGTTACATCCGCTTCACTACGAATCAGACACTTGACGAGCGCGTCGGGAAGCGAAGAAGGATATGCTCCTGTATCATTGTATGTTAACAATAGCAAGGTGGCAAATTGGTCATCATTGGGCGGGTCTTATCAGGATGATTATTACGATATCTCCAGTTATCTCAATTCGGGCAGCAATAGGATCAGTTTAAATTATTCGTCTGGATCCGGGGAAACTGGATATTGGGTCAAATCTATTAAACTAGTTATATGACAAGTCAGTCATATGGATGCCAGCTGACACGGACAGGCTTGGCCTCAGCTCAAACGACCAGTTTCACTGCCTCGCACTTTTAAACCCAACTGAGTTGGCCAGGTCGCTGGCGCCAGTGTCTTTTTTCGCCCGGCGCCAGCGGGGACCAACTCAGGCTTTGAGCTGATTGTTCAGCCAGGAGAAGAGTTTGGCGGTCACCTCGGCTTTTTTGTAATACCACTCGGTGCTCTGCAGGCGGTAGTATTTCCAGTTCACGCGTTCCAGCACCTGCTGCTGGTCCAGCGAGGCGCTGATGAATTCCTGTCCGGTGCGTCCCTCGAGTCCATCGCAGATGATGGCGATCTTGACGTCGCCCTGGCAGATGGCGAAATCGAGGGTGTAGTTCCCGATCTTGAACTGGGGGATGAGCTCCTCCCGGAATCCGTTCCCGCAGAGGGCCTGGCAGACCTGGCGGCCGAAATCGCCGAGGTTGGCGTCGGTCTGGCTGAGAAGGGCTTCCGGGCTGGTGTCGCGGGGCTTTTCCCTGGCGCTGAGGCCTCCGTAGTGGTCCATCAGGCGGCGGCGGAGGTTGTCCTCCTTCATTTTGGCCACGGCTTCCGGGGGGAGGCTGTGGACGATCACGCTGCGGTAGATGGCGCGGCTGGCAGCCACGTTGTAGATGCGTTTCATGGCCTCGCTTTCAGCCACCACGGGGGCGGAGAATTCCAGTTCGCCTTCTTTTTCCACCACCCGGGGCGAGGCGGCGATGGTGAGGAAGATGATCTGGCGCTCGTCGCCCTGGAATTCGCGTGAAGTTCCCACCAGCAGTTTGAGTTCGTCTTCGTGGCTCTTGACGGCATCACTGGAGGCGAGGGCGCGGATGATGGCGTTGCGGTGCTGGACCTTGGTGCTGTCCAGGGTGAGGATGCCCACAGTGGGCAGGAAGGGGATCTCTCTTGTTTCAAAGCGTTCGATCAGGCGTTCGATCTCGCTGGTCACCCGCTCGGCCACGCGGATCTTTCTGAGGTCCTTGGGATCGTCCTCAACATAAATGAGTTCCACCGGCGCGCCGAGGTTTCTGAGGTTGTTGGTGCGCAGGGGGATGATGCGACCGGCATAGAAATTCTGGTTCGAGAAGGCGATGATCTCCGGCAGGCAGCGGAAGTGCTCCACCAGGCTGATGTAGTTGGGGTAGGTAACGCGGCACATGGAGTAGATGCTGTTGTCGGATTCGGTTACGTTGAGGGTCTGGCGGAAGTCGTAGCCGGGGAAATGGCGCTCGAGGAGGTCACCGACGCGGGCTTTGGAGAACTGGTTGGAATCCACGACCACGGCGGTCTGGTTGGGATCGCCCACGATGATGGAGCGGCGGGAGCGGAAGATGAGGTTGTAGGAACTGATGTCGCACTGGCTGGCTTCGTCCATGATGAGGAGGTCGAATTGGGCGGGGGCGGCATCGGAGAAGAAGGTGATGGCGGCGCGGATGGTCATGATCCAGACGGGCACGGCCTGGCGGGCGCGGCGCATGTGTTTGGCCGCCTCGCGGAGGTTGAGGGCGTGGTTTTTGCCGTAACCGCGGCCGGCGTCGTTGAGGGCGATCAGCCAGGCGGTGAGGGCGGCCTTTTGCTCTTCGGTCACCTTTTGCTGGAGGCTTTTCCAGGCTTTGAAGGCGATCAGCTCCGTGGTCTTGTGAAAGAGGTCCGCCCGCAGATGGTGCATCCGCTCCAGGTCCTCGTCCAGGCCGGACACATAGGGGGTGACGGTATCCAGCACGGATTGCTCCTTGCGATACCACAGGGCCGCGTCGATGGCTTCCCGGCTGATCTCCAGGCGTTGTTCGCGCTGGGCGAGGTCGCGGCAATGCTGAACGGTGAGGGGGAGCTTTTGGAAAAGATCGTTGTAGAGGTCGTCGAAGTATTTCATGGTATAGACGCGCGACATCAGCTTCTGATATTCCGCGTAGGCATCACGGTATTCAGCGTAGCTTCTTTTGCGCACGGCCCCGGCCAGTTCGGCCAGTTGGGGATGATAGAGCCTGTCCAGGCTGAGTTCGGCGTGGTAATCCTGCAGGGCGTTTTCGGCGGCGAGGAGTTCCTGATACGCCTTGAGGCCTTTCAGCCAGGGCAGCTGATCTCCTTCGGGATCCACCCAAAGGTCCAGGGAGGGGGCACGCAGGGCCCGGAGGGTTTCGTTCAGGCAGGTCCAGGTGAGGTAGTATTCACGCAAGGATTGGAGAAAGAGATAATCCTTGTAGCTGGAGAAGCTGTGTTTCACCTTGAAGTTCTCGCGCAGCAACTGGTTGTATTTTTGCACCAGCAGGGCAGCCTTCCCCTTCATCTGCAGGTGGGTGCGCAGGTTTTTAAGCTCGTGCAGCTCATCCACCTTGCTGCCGTCTATCCGGCAATCGCCGACATGCTTCTTGATGCCCATGATCCGGTGCGAGAACCAGTCCTTAAGATCGTTTTTCCCGCCGGATTTCTGCTCGATCAGCTTGTCTATCACCTCCAGCAGGTCCTCTGGCTCCACAGCCTCGATGGGTCCGAGCTCAAACACGTGGCTCACCAGCTGGCTTTCGGCCTCCTCCACAAACCGGAAATCCTCCGCGCAACTGCCCAGCAAGGCTTCCAGCAGAATGGGGTTGAAGCCACCGGAGGAGAGGATGAGCTGGCCGGGGCCGCCGGCGAACTTTTTGAGGGCCAGCTCCGCCTGGTCCAGCTGCTGGAAAAATTCGGGCGGGGCCAGGAAGGGATCGTAGCCATCATACAGGGAACGGTCGATCGCCTTGGCCAGTTCCTCGGCTTCCAAAAACATGGAGGCCACGGTTTCAGGATCCAGAAGGCTGTCCACGGGCAGATATTTGTGGCCGGAGAGGGCGAAGTCCTCCGCCCTGACCGCGGAAGCCAGGCTGTAAAGCTGCAGCAGCTTCTCCGGCAGGCCGGTGGTGTCCTGCTGGTAATGGATCTTGTCCAGCACCGGCAGGCTGGCGGGATCGGACTCGATGAATTCCATCGCCCAAAGGTGGGCCGGCTTGCAGACATCCAGCCCCCGTTCGGGGTCCGTGAGGCGGAATTCCTGGTTGTTGGCGGCGATCTTGCGGTTGATCTGGTCCTTCATCTCGGAGTACTTTTGGAAAACCTGTTCCTGAGCGTTCACGAGCAGATTCAGGGTTTTGTCGCCATATTCCCTGCTCATGTTGGCGATGATGGAGCCCACGGAGTTCTTGAGCATTTCGTCGCTGCGGCCTTCGTTGAGCACGGCCACGGAGAGGTCGCGGATGGATTCCGGGATCTGGTTCCGGATCACGGTGAGGGCCTTGGCGTTTTGGGAGACCACCAGGATGTTCAGCCCGTTGGCCACGCTGTGGGCCACGATGTTGGCAATGGTGTGGCTTTTTCCCGTTCCGGGAGGGCCTTCCACCACCAGGGCGTCTTCGGTGGCGATGCGCTCAATGATGCGCAGTTGCTCCTTGTTGTATGGTTTGGGAAAATGCAACTCACCCTGGAGGCTCTGGGGCGGCTGTGCCTCCGGGAAGGAGCCGTCTCCCACCACGAACATTTTTTTGAAGAGGTTGGGAATGGCGGCGGTGTTTTTGGCGGCTTCCAGGCGGTCGATCTCCTTGATGATGTTGCTGGCGTCGCGGTAGATGAGGGTGTTCACCTCCATGATCCGGGTCTGGATCACGGGGGAAAAGCTGAAGACCAGGTTTTTTTCGGGGATCTCGTCGTGAAAAGCGTAATCCAGCCTTTCACCTTCCTTTAGCGGTTCCTTGCCCTCCGTGAGTTTGTCGCCCAAAAAGAACTTCACCGTTTTGGAGGGGAAGGAATCCAGGGTGAGCAGGGCAGGGTCGAAAAATTCGGTGTGCATGTCCTCCGGATAGAAGCTGAGGAGGTGGATGCCGCTGTTGAAGGCGCTTACGGCGGAGAGGATTTCCTCCTTGCGTTTTTCGATGCTGGCGGGGCTGTCCTTGGGATGGAGGTCCTTCAGATAGGGCAGGAAATGCGCGTCGCAGGTGACCCCGGCGGTGACGGCGTCGAGCGAGATCTGGATGTTGCCCTTTTTGAGTTCCATGATCAGGGGAACCTGGTAGAGATAGTTGCGGTAGCGCACAGCCCCCATCTTCATGGCCACCAAGCCAAAAGACAGGGCCAGTTCCAGCCGGGAGCTTCCTTTCACCTCGTAATAGAGGGTGTGGAGGCTGTCATAGAGGGCGGCCAGTTGGAGGGGCAGGCGGTTGGCCTGCCAGTGCGCTTCGTAGGCCTTCTTATAAGCTTCGAAGGGCTTTTTAAGCTCCGGATGATTGGAAAAGTAGTCCCATTCTGCATCGGGACTTGGTTCCGTGGTGGCGACGGGGGCCTCGTCGTCTTCCCAGGCGTCTTCCTGGGTGAGGATCACGCGCGGGCCTGGCGACGGCACCGGCGGAGCGGTCTTCTTTCCTATAGTCAGGGGGATCTTGTCCAGATAGTTCAGCAGGGGCATGTCGTTGTGCCTGGGAGTGAGAGTGAGCCAGGGGGAAAGGCGGGGATCGGGCAGGGGTTCCGGATTCAGCTCGGGTTTGCTGATGGAAAGCAGGACGTTGGTGTTGGATGTTTGTTCATGACTGGATTTGCCCTTTTTGGCCGGCTTTGAGGCGGGATCTTCCTCACCTTCGCCAAAGCGGACGGAAAAGTACTTGGCATACTTACCCTGGCTCTCGGCGTGAAGCTGGATCAACTCCTGCAGGGTCCAGGCGTTCATCCCGAACTGCTTGGGATTGCCCTGTTCCGCCAAAAAATCGCCATACAGGCCGGCGACGTCATAGAGGTCCCTGATATAGGTGAAAAGATTCCTCAAAGGTGTCTGAGATATAGCCATGTTCAAACTCCCTGAATATTTACCTTATGAACGCAAGCTCAGGGGGCCGCGTGAAAATGTCAATGATTTTCCTGCTTGGGTTCCTTTGGACCCGCCCGGAAAAAAAGCGCGGAGAAGCCCTCAAGATCCTCTCGAACTTGGTCCGGAATCAATGTGTCATCACCAGCCTCAGGGTTTGGGCCTGTCCTTGCGCCCGGATCTTCAGCAGGTAGATGCCGCCGGGGAGCTTGGGAAGCTCGAGGCGCAGCCTGGCGCACCCGGTCTGCTGTGGTTCCAGGTTGGCGATCTTGCGGCCTTTGAGGTCATAGAGGCTGATATCGGTGCCGCGGGGGATGGTGGCGTTGAAACTCAGTTCCGTCCAGCTTTTGGCGGGATTGGGAAAAAGGGTGGCGCTCCAGCCTGAAACCGGGGGGACGGCAGGGTCATCGGCCTCCACGGGCGAAAACCCGGTCAGGAAATAGATCCCGGCCAAATTGAGGACGTAGAAAGAGGGCGTGTTCACCAGGGGAAAGACCTCCAGAGCCCAGACGGGATAATGCAGCACGGGATGCGACATGGAGATGAGGCTGTCGTCGGGAGCCTTCAATTCCAAAAACAGTCCGTTTTCGTTCGGCTGGCCCCAGCCCAGGGGCAGGTAGCCAGCGAAGTCCGGACCGATCTGGTTGAGCCCGGTGGTGTAGAAGACCACGTTCCAGGTGGCGCCATAATCCAGGGAGCGCCAGAGGCCGTCGGAATCCGAGCCGTCATTGATCAACCCGTAGAGGATGCCCTGATCGGTGAAGCGGAATCCCTTAAGCAACGTCATCGGGCTCATTTGCCAGCTCTGGCCGGAATCCGCGGAGTACCAGACGCCGTTGCCAATGTTGGTGACCAGGTGTTCTCCGTGCCAGGCCAGGCTGTTGCATTCATACTTGCCGATGGTGTAGACCCAGTTCCAGTCGGCGCCGTCGGTGGAAAAGAGCAGGCCGGTGTCGTCACCCACATAGAAATTGCCGTTGCCGGGGTATCTGAGCAGGAAATTGGGGCGGTAGAACCATTCGTTCAGCTGCCAGCTGTGGTTGTTCAGATCGAAGTTGTAAACCCCGTCGCTCCAGAAGCCGGCGCCCATGGCCAGCATCAGGGTGCTGTCGTTCAGCAAACAGGATCCGGTGATGGGCACGCCCTTCAGGTAAGAGGGATACTGCACCCAACCGGTGCCACTGTTCAGTTGGAGGTAGGATTGGTCTCCCACGCAGTTGCCCAAAACCAGGGGATCTTGTTCCAGATTTACGTGCTCGATGCCCTCGACCTCCAGGGCGTAAGGAAAGATCTCGAAAGCGCCCAGGGCCACGGTGAGGCCTAAAAACAGAATCATGAAGCTCTTGTTCATGGCTCACTCCTTTTGCTTGTTTCTCAAGCAGTTACCGCAGAACAAGCAATTTTCGTTCCCCAATAATAAATAAAATACCGGATCCGGAAGGACCGGATCCGGTGGCTGTGGTTCTGTATCCGATTATTGAACGGGGATTTCGTCCATGGCTATGCCGCAGGCTTTGGCAACCCCTTCGCCGTAGGCGGAATCAACCTTCCAGCAGTTGATGATGTGGCGGACCTTGATCTCCCGGGGAGCGTCGCCCAGGTTGCGCATGGTGTTGTCGAACAGCACCTGTTTCTGCTCCGCGCTCATCAGATGGAAGAGGGCCCGGGGCTGGCTGTAATAATCGTTATCATCCTCATGGAAATTGTAGCGGTCGGCGTCGCCTTCCAGCGGGAAGGGCGGCTCGGAGAAGTTCGGCTGGTCCTGCCATTCGCCATAGGAATTGGGATCATAACCCCTGGTGGCGCCGTAGTTTCCGTCCAGGCGCATGGCGCCGTCGCGGTGGAAGGCGTTCACCTCGCAGCGGGCTTTGTTCACGGGGATCTGGTGGTGGTTGATGCCCAGACGGTAGCGTTGGGCGTCGCCGTAGGAAAAGAGCCTGGCCTGCAGCATGCGGTCGGGTGAATAGCCGATGCCGGGGATGATGTTGGCCGGGGTGAAGGCGGCCTGTTCCACATCCTGGAAATAGTTTTCGGGGTTTTTGTTCAGTTCCAGCACGCCCACCTCGATGAGGGGCCACTGCTTTTTGGACCAGACCTTGGTGACATCGAAAGGATTGTAAGGCAGAGCGTTGGCCTCTTCTTCGGTCATCACCTGGATGGACAGGGTCCAGCGGGGAAAATCGCCTTTTTGGATGGCTTCAAAGAGGTCGCGCTGATGGCTTTCGCGGTCTTTCCCGACAAGTTCTTCAGCCTCGGCGTCGGTGAGGTTTTTAATGCCTTGTTGGGTTTTGAAGTGGAATTTCACCCAGACGCGGTGGTTGTCCCTGTCATACATGGCGAAGGTGTGGCAGCCGTAACCGTTCATGTGCCTGTAAGAGAGAGGGATGCCGCGGTCGCTCATGGTGATGGTGACCTGATGGATGGCCTCCGGCAGCGAACTCCAGAAGTCCCAGTTGTTGGTGGCGCTGCGCAAGTTGGTCTTGGGATCGCGCTTCACGGCGTGGTTGAGCCCGGGAAAGCGCAGGGGATCGCGGAAAAAGAAGACCGGGGTGTTGTTGCCCACGATGTCCCAGTTTCCCTCTTCGGTGTAGAGCTTGAGGGCGAAGCCGCGGATGTCGCGCTCGGCGTCGGCGGCGCCGCGTTCTCCGGCCACGGTGGAGAAGCGCACAAAGCACTCGGTCTGCTTCCCGATCTCGGAGAAAATCTTCGCCTTGGTGTACTTGGTGATGTCGTGGGTTACGGTGAAAGTGCCGTAAGCGCCGGAGCCTTTGGCGTGCATGCGGCGTTCGGGGATCACCTCGCGGTCGAAATGGGCCAGTTTTTCCACCAGCCAGACGTCCTGCATCAGCAGCGGTCCGCGCTTTCCGGCGGTGAGGATGTCGTTGTTGTTTGGCACCGGTGCGCCGGAGACGTGGGTGAGTTTTATCTTCTTCTTGTCGTCCATGGATGTGCTCCTTATCTGGTTTTACGGTTCTTGCCTGGTTTTTTCAAGCAGTTGTTGCAAACGCCGCGCACCTCCACACTCAGGTCCCGGGGCAGGCCAAAGGCCAGGCTTTCGGAGGGAATGGAGAGGGCGCTGAGTCTGGCGTTCGTGAAGTCGCGGATCAGTTCGCAGCGGAGGCAGATGAAATGGTGGTGTGGCCTGGTGTTGGCGTCGAAACGCTGAGTATCGGGGTGAGGGTGTACCGCGCTTACCAGTTCCAGTTCCTCCAACAAACGGAGGGTGCGGTAAACCGTGTCCAGAGAGACGGTGGGAAAGCGGCGGCGAAGTTTTTTGTGCACCTCCTCCGCCCCGGGATGGTCTTCGCTGGAAGCCACGATCCGGTGGATGGCCAGGCGCTGGGGCGTAACCCGTACGCCGCGTTCCTTCGCCTTGGCCAGAAAGCTTTCCAAGCGTTCGGCAAATATCTGTTTGGCAATCATGACGCATCCTGAATAGTAATGATTCCTATGTGGGAACGCGTTGAAATCCTGTCAAGGGAAAAGTTCAACCCCCGCCCGATACTGCCCTCGATTCGGGCCCGGAGCGGATGCCGCGCACAAAGGGGTTGACAGGCCGGAGCGGATGGCCAGCCTGGTTTCATGCTTGAACGAGAAGAACCCCAATACCCCGAAGTGAAGTTCTGCCAAGGCTGCGGAGGCCGGCTGGTTCCCAGGGAGGACCACGAGGGCAAAGCCCGCCTGGTCTGCGAAGCTTGCGGCCGGGTGCAATACAAGAATCCCATCCCCGCTGTGGCCGTCCTGGTGCTCAACGCGGCCGGGGAACTGCTGTTGGTGAAGCGGAAACTCCCTCCCAGGGCGGGAATGTGGGCCCTGCCCAGCGGCTATATGGAGATATATCTTACGCCCGAAGAGAACGCCGTGGCTGAACTGAAGGAAGAAACCGGGCTGGAGGGTGAGGTGGAGCGCTTCATCGCTTGGTACTACGGCTACAGCCCCATCTACGAGCGCGTGCTGAGCCTGGGTTTCCGGATGCGGGTGACCGGGGGAAAACTGCAGGCCGGAGATGATGCTGAGGAGGCCGTGTTCCATCCCCTGAAAGAACTGCCGCCCATCGCCTTTGCCGCTCACCGCAGCTTCATCAGGCTGGAGACAGGGCTGGAGATCTAGCGGAGTTATCCCCACGGCGTATCTGGCCGGCCTGTTCTGGCCGGAGGGAAATCCTAAACCCGTGTCAACAAGAGTCTCAAGGCATGATCACCAGCTTGGCCACCCGGACCGCGCCAGCTGATTTTAAGCGGCAGAGGTAGATACCGGTCGGTAGACCGGCAGTGTTAAAGACTGCTTCACTGGTTCCAGCGCTAAAATCCCAAACTTTCAGCAGTTGGCCCCGCAGGTTATGTATGCTTACCGAAGCTGATTCGTCTTCCGGCAGATCCGCTTTCAGCACAGCAGTGTCTCCCATAAGCAAAGGATTGGGCCACACGCTCAGGCGCGGTCCAGCCGCTTCCGGCACCTGTTGATCGTCGCTGAAAGATCCGCCGGAAGAAGCCTTGGCTACAAATCCACCGTATGGTCCAATGATTTGGTAGAGGCTGTTGCCTCCGAATACAGCCGCGGTGCCGAACCTGCCAACGGGAAAGCTGTTGCCCTCAGTGTCACAGGAAATCCCCTGGGTCCAGTCCTCGCCTCCGCCTCCCGCGCCCAAAGCCCAGATGAAATTCCCTGCCGGATCCAACTTTGCGGCAAGGCAATCAAAACCTCCGGCAGAGCTTGGCAACACGTGGCTTCCGCAAATGGTCGGATCGCTATAGTAGCCGCCCACGCAGACATTTCCTTCACCCCCGAGGGCGATGCCGCGCAGGTCTTGTGAGCCAGCGCCTCCTGCCTGGGCCACCCACAGCCAGGAGCCGGACTGATCAAGTTTACCCACGAAACCGTCCCCTCCCGCGTCACTGCTGGTAAGGGTAATGGGGCCAAAACTGGCGGAAACAGTGAAACATCCAGCCACATAGCAGTTGCCAGCGTTATCCGCGGCCACAGCCCAAGCCTTGTCAGACATGCCCCCTCCGGCTTTCCTGGCCCAGGACCAGGACTGGCCGCTGAATTTTGCCACAAAGGCGTCCAGTCCATCGCTGGCCAGTTGGGTGCTTCCCACCGCCATCTGGCCCATGAACAGACCCGCGATCACCAGATCTCCAAAGCCATCCACGTCAATGCCGTGGCCCCAGGATCTGTCGCCGTAGGTGATTCCGAAGGTTGGATAGGACCAAACCCATTCGCCTGAAGAGTCCAGCTTGGCAACGAAAGCTGCCGGCTCATCGCCACTGAGAGTGTTCAGGATCGTATCACCAAAGATGGCATTGCCCTTAATGTAGCCTGTAATATAGGAGTTGCCCTGCGGATCGGCAGTTATGGCATGTCCGCGGTCGTCGCCGTAGGCTCCGGTGTCGCCGTTTTTGTTCGCCCAAAGCCAGGTTCCGTTGGGGTTTGCTTTGGCCACGAAAATGAAGCCGCTCCCTCCGGAAAGGGTGGTGGAACCAAAAACCGCGCCATCCCCGGCATAACCGGTGATCCACACGTTGCCGGCGTCATCTGCTGTGATCCCAAAAGACTCATCGCCGCCGGGCCCCCCGCCCCGCGTGGCCCAGAGCAGTTCACCGGAGGGAGAGTATTTGGCCAGGAAGATGTCATCGCCTCCGGCGCACTCCAGGGTGACTGAGCCAAAAACGGCGTTGCCGCTGAACCAGCCGGTCACAAAGCAGTTGCCGGAACCGTCGGTAGCCGTGGCGTAGGGCAGGATGTTGATGGGAGCTTCCATCTGGTAGGCCCAAAGCCATTGGGGGGTTTGGGCTGTGAGAATGCTGGCGGATGCAACAAGCGCCAGAAAGCAGGCAAAACTTAGTAAAGCTCGCATTTTGACTCCTTGGGTTCAGGATGCTGTAAAAATACGCGGGTTCCATAGCTGTCAACATATTTATTCTCCTCAATACCGGTGATGAACTCCCGCCATCGGTATAAATCCCAATTTATGCTTGACATATTCCCCTTGCGACGCAAACAGGGACAACTCACCCCAACAGGAGAAATAGTGGCACAGGTAGTTTACACCGAGTATGATCCCCGCTTTGCCAAAGCCGTGGCGGCGATGTGGAACCGCAGCGGCGATGGTTGGAACGGCCGGGTTTGGAACAGCAGCGAAACCAAAGTGTTGCAGGAAGAGCGGGATTCCCCCTATCTGAATCTCTGGCTGGCCCTGGCCGGCGGAGAAGTGATCGGCTACGCCAAGCTGACCAAGTACTCCATGGAGGATGGTGTGGCCTATGTGGAGCTGATCTCGGTGGATCCGGCCTGGCATGGTCAGGGGATCGGCAAAGTTCTGCTGCATAAATGCGTGGAGCGGTCTGTGGAACTGGGTTATCAGCGTCTCGACCTGTTCACTTGGCCGGGCAACACCAAGGCTGTGCCGCTCTACAAGAAATGCGGCTTTTTCTGGGAACGGATGGAAACCCAGGCCACCCATCTGATGAATTTTCTGCCGGGGATCATGAACAGCGGGTATTTCAAGCCTTGGTTCACGTTTTTCCATTGGTACGACGACCTGAAGCGCGACCTGACCATCGCTCCCGACGGCAGGGAGGCCAACGGATTTGAATTCTATGACTATCTCTGGGTAAAGGACGGACGCCAGCTGGCGATCAGCTTTGAGAAGACCGGACGCGGGATCACGGCCTTTACCACGGAGGAGATCGCGGTGGAATGCAGGGTAGATCAGGCCCGACCTGTCTTCGGGAGTGAGCACAGGGTATGCTTTGAAATCACCAACCGCTCCAGAAAACCGATCCCGGTGCAGATCGAAGGCCGGGATGACGGCAATGTGAATTTTATTGCAAGCCACAGCTTTGTACTGGTAAAAGAGGCCACCTGGGAAGCGGGATTCAGCCTTTCGGAGCCCCAGCCCGGAGACGATGAATGGCAGACACTGCCGGGAGTTAGGACGCTGCTGACCCTGGGGGGACAAGCCGTGGAAATGAAAACTGGGCTCAAGAGCCAGTATCCGCTCACCCTGTCCATGTTCACCGAAGCGAACCTGCTCATGCCCGGCCGGGAGTACGTTCTTAACCTCAATATTCAGAACCAGTTTGATACGGCCGCCGAATTCGAGCTAGAGTTCCTGCCTCAGGAACCGGCCACCCTGGCTGAAAACCGGCGGCTGATCAGCCTCACGGCCCAGGCCAGGGCAAGTGTGCCCCTGCGGATCAGCTGCTCCCGCGGCTGCCTCTGGACCCCCACGGTGCGAGTGATCGCCAGGCCAGAAAAAGGCCGGGAAGTGAGATACGTAAAACGCTGCGAGGCCATGTTGAGGTCATTCGCGGGGCGCGACCAGAAAACAATGGATGGCTTTCACGCCCTCATCAACGGCCCGCACATCCTCACGGTGGGCAGCAGGCAAGGCAAAAACCGCGCCAGCTTCTCCACGGTGTTCGGCGAATATTGCCACTTCCCAGTCCCGATGCTTGGCGAGCCTTTCTCCGAAGAGCTGGAACATCTCGACCCCGTGGAGGTGGTTCTGGAGGAACTTCAAGAGGCCAATCAGATCACGCTGCGCTATCGCAGCCAGGATTTTCCGGGGGCGGAATTCGCCCTCATCCACCGGCTACACCCTTCAGGTATGCTGGAATGTTGGGTCCGGATCATCAGCCTTCCTGAGAACGCCAAAACCACCCTGCGCTTTCGGGTGATGCCAAACAGCAGCTTCATCACCTATGAGCACGGGGATGAACTGCACAGCCTGGAACGCGATCAGATAGAAGCGGAACTGGAATGGCTCCCGGAAAACCGCGTGACCGGCAACTTCATCTTTTACGGCCGGGCCGGCATCACCACCGGCTTGGTTTGGGATCCGGCCCTGCATGTGAGGGTTCAGAACTGGTATCTGGCCTGGGACCTGGATCTCAGCGCCATGCTCCGGGCCGGTGAACTGGAAAGCCAGCCCATCCGCTTCTTCCTGAACCAGTTCCAAAACGCCCTGCAACTGCGGGATTACGCCCGGGGATGCTATGTGCCCTACGAAGCGGCCCATACTTCTTTGGAACTGCTGGCCAACTCGGGGAATCCCGTTTTGACCGGTCCTTTCAGCGTGGAACTGCTTTGGCGCCAGGACCGCGATCTGGGTGGGTCGTTCAGCTTGAGCCTTAATGGGCTGGACCTCAGGGAGGTAAAGGTTCTGGAGCAGGGGACAGGCCAGCGCGGCGTGAGCTGGGATGTATTGGAACAGCCGGACGCTCCGCTGCTTGAGCTTTGCTGTGACGCCGCCCTGCCGCTGTACCACCTGTACCGAAGGCAAATCCTCCTGCGTCCCCGCGGGGAGGTGAAGATCAGGAAAGAAGGAGATTGGCTGCGGGCGGATAATGGAGTTCTGAAGCTGGGCGCGGCGGTGGATTCTGATCTGCCGGTACTGCTGTCGCTGGAGAGTGAAGACGGGGAGTGGCTGGACCAGGCCTGGCCGGAATACCAGGCCAAATCGCATTACAACCCTTATCCCGGCGGCCTGCACGCGCGTCCGGCAGGGATCTCGCTGGCCGAACTGCGCAAGGAAAAACACAGCTTGGGCGCCGCCGCGGTGAACGATCAGCACGGCAATACCTGGATGGGGCTGGTCTATGAAACTCGGATCGAAAACTACAAGCCGCTCAAAAGCTTGTGTTTCCGCCACTATTATCTCACCCTGCCCGGGCTGCCTTTGCTCGTCATCACCGCGGAAGTGGTCTCCGGAACTGGTTTTGCAAACTTCGAGAGCATTCCGCTGATGGGCTTTTTTGCCCCAGGGGGTAAAGTGGAGAATTGCCGGGTGCACCTTCCCCTCGACGCGAACCGCTGGCAGAGCCTGGACGCGGGGAGGGAAGATGTGCGGCTCTGGGAATCCATGCGGCACCTAAGCGTGGAAAACAAGAATGCAGGGAGACTACTACAGATACTCAGCCCAGGCAAGGCCAACACCGGCTTCCACATCGACAAAGCGGTGGCCCGTTTCCGCATGGAACGTTTCAGTCCCCGGCTGCTGGATTATCCCAAGTGGCTGAAGCCGGTCTTCATCATCTTCAGTCCGCAACGCCTTGAGTGGGCTAGCTGCGGCCAACTGCTGGACCTGCGCTTCGGGCCAGCTAGTCCAGCATGATCCCAGGATCCGCAACCCTAAGGTGGCCTTTCTGCGGTTTGTGGCGGCCTGGCCAAATGACGCAACAGCTTTAACTGTCAAATGTTTTTGGCTGGCTGATCTCCGCAGCGATTGAGATCGACCACCCAAGTTGATCTGAACAAGACACCCTCGCCCAGCAGCAATTCCTTTTGCAGGCTGCCTCCGGCCTCCGGGGGAAGGGCGATCTCGCCGGATGAGCGCACGATCCTCCACCACGGCAGATCATGCCTGTCCGAACAGGAATGCAGCACCCGGGACACCTGTCTGGCCCCACGGGGGATCCCAGCTTCCGCGGCGATTTGCGCGTAACTGGCCACCCTGCCGGCGGGAACGGCAAGGATGGCCTCAATTATTGCCTGGGTGCTGTTCACATCGGTTCAGGCGGACTGGCCGCGGGAACTTCTGGCTGACTGTATGCTGCTTGCTGAACCTGGCCTTTGAGGCGTTGGTAAAAGATGGTGCTGGCCATGGTGGTATAAGAAGAGAGCAGCAAAAATCCCAGGCCCCAGGTCAGGCAGGCCAGCAGAAACCAACCGATGAACGAGAACAGCAGCGAGAAATATTCGGATTTGTGCCCTTCCATCATCTCTTTGCTTTTGCGCAGGGCTGCCTGGGCCTTGATCTTGGGATCTTCAGCCATGATGAAAAAGGTCATCGAGTAGCTGAGGGCGGCGATGATCCCCGGCACGATCAGCAGCAGGCTCCAGAGAATAACGTACAGCCCGATCAGCAGATAGGCCACCAGCGAGCGGGTAAAATCGTTGAAGCCATGAAACATTTCTTCGATCTGAAAGTCCTGCCGGTGCCAAAGCTTCAGGAATATCCGGGTGATCCCCAGGGCAAGCGGTCCGCCGATGATCAAAGCCCCAATGCCTCCTATCCCGGCTGCCAGCGACTGGATCGCCGCCAGAATCAGCCAAACCAGGCCCAGATTGACCCAATTGTCCTTAAGAAACTCTCTCGCCTCGCGGCGGATCTCTTCGTTAAGACCTTTGCACATAATCCTCAGGGTCTGGTGAAAAAGTAAGAGCATTTAGGATCAAAAAGTAGTTTTTGAAATCTGCAAATAATTCTTGACAAAATAGATAGGCTCATATTTTGTCACTCTATCA
>Ga0209717_1002405_pt1 | contig 18098 bp, 9 predicted proteins | sample AD_UKC048_MetaG_FD_184418 | JGI IMG/M metagenome (GOLD analysis project Ga0209717, IMG submission 184418) | Active sludge microbial communities of municipal wastewater-treating anaerobic digesters from USA - AD_UKC048_MetaG (SPAdes) (version 2) | ecosystem: Engineered > Bioreactor > Anaerobic >... | reverse complement strand
TAAATACGGTGGGCATCTATGGATACGATCCAAAGCAGGATAAAGAAGAAATGACCGCCAAACAGATCAGTCATATGCTCTGGTACCTGCTCGATGGCCGCAGCCGTGGCCGCCGCGAAGCCACCCTCGACGAACGGGATTCCTTCAACGAATATCATATGGCTTTTGCCGAAGTGGATACCATTTTTCTGCAAAGCAAAAAAACCGGCAGATGGTGGATGCAGCTGCCCGATAAGAAATATATCGCGTGTAGTTATAAGGATTATTTGTTAGCCAGTAGCAATGAGATACCGGAAAGATGGTTAAGGGCACAGGAGAGAAGTTAAACCCCCTGTCCCCCTAAAGGGGGAACTTAGACTGGAATTACATTAAAAAACGGCTTGTTCTCAAAGCAGCAATTTATACGCCAGACTATTAAAAGATATTTCAATACCTCCCCTTTGGGGAATCATGACTATTCAAATTTAAAACTATGACTGGGGGCCTTATCAAAGCTGGTATTTGTTCTTATGGCATGTCCGGGAAACTTTTCCACGCACCCTTCCTTCAGGCCCATCCCGGGTATGAACTGAAGGCTATAGTGGAACGGCATAACCATGATTCAAAAGAAAGATATCCGGATGCTAAGTTGTATCGTAGTGTGGAAGAACTCTGTGCCGATCCGGAGCTGGACCTGATTGTGGTGAATACACCCACGCATCTGCATTATGAACAAGCTTTGCTGGTACTGAACAGTGGGAAAAACATGGTGATCGAAAAACCATTTGCGGTGACAACCGCCCAGGCGGAAGAAATTACAAAACTGGCTGAATCAAAGCATTTATTTATCAGTGTTTATCAGAACCGCCGTTATGATGGCGACTTCCGTGCCGTGAAAGAAGTGATCGACCGGGGTTGGCTGGGGGATTTAAGAGAAGCGGAGATCCGGTATGATCGTTATCGTCCGGCCTTCAGTGGCAAAGCGCATAAGGAAGGGGATATGCCCGGGGCAGGTATTATCTATGACCTGTCGCCCCACCTGGTGGATCAGGCCATTCAGTTATTCGGTTTTCCCAAAGCACTGTTTGCCGATGTATGGCGGATGCGTCCGGATGTGGTGGCGAATGATTATTTCGAGATCCTTTTTTATTATGATTCGATGCGTGTGCGGCTCAAAGCCACCTGTATCGCCCGTGAATCTTTATTTGCGTATACTATTCATGGGATGAAAGGCAGTTTTCTGCAGCAGCGCTCCGATTTGCAGGAGATCAAATTACAGGAAGGCGTAAAACCATCGCTGGACAACTGGTGCGAAGCTCCTTCCAAACCCGATGGCCTGTTGCATACAGAGATCAACGGTGAAGTGGTAAGACAGGAAACCACTTCAGGTCCGGGTAACTACATGGGCTATTACGACGATGTATATAAAGCCCTCACCGGTGCCGGACCGAATCCCGTACCGGCAGCGGATGGGATCAGGAATATGCGGATTATTGATGCGGCTTTGGTGAGCGTTCGCGAGAAACGTGTAGTGTTGCTTTGATAAGTCAAAAGTTAAAATTAAAAAGTAAAAATGGCAGTCATATAAATTGAAGAGTCATTTTGACTTCGAAAAGCAAAAATATTTTCTGATTGTAATTTTATCTCTGGCTACAGAAATGTTAGCCGCGATCTTTCGGATTTTTTACTTTTAAATTTTGACTTTCTCAGGTTCTTCCGATCTTTCGTAATCTCAACCAGCTATCATGAAATCATTTCCTTCTTTCGGACCCCTATTTTTACTTTTTACTTTTGAATTTTTATTGCTCACCTCCTGCTCAGTTTCCTCCAAAATCTCCAAATCAGCCAAAAACACCGTCCTCAACGCGGCTCCCTTAAAAACCGCCCATATCGGTATTTCCATCTACGATCCCGAAACCGGTAAATACCTCTACAATTACCAGGGTGATAAATATTTTGTCCCGGCCAGCAATACCAAAATCCCGACTTGTTATGCGGCGATGAAGTATCTGGGGGATAGTTTGGTGGGGTTGCGGTATGAAATAGTTGCTTCAATAGGAGATACAAGTATGCTAATTGAACCAACAGGTGATCCAACATTTCTGCATTCTGATTTTATTTCTCAACCAGTCTATAATTTTCTTAAAACTACCCCAATTAGATTTGGAGTTGTATTACCTATGGTTAATACGATTTCTTATTCAGGAGGGTGGAATATTGGTGACTTAGGTGAGAATTATTTACCAACCAGGTCTTATTTCCCTGTATACGGGAATATGGTATGTATAAGTGTCAATAAAGGTATCGTAAGTTCTGAGCCGGGATATTTTTCTAAGAATAATTTAATTTCTTACGGATTTAGAAATGGCAGAGCAGAGATTAAAAAGCCCTCTGAAAAGAATTATTACGAAGTGAAATCTGATACAAATGTGAGCAATTATAAACAACAACTTCCATTTAGCATAGATTTGAATTTTCCAAAAGTATTGATTGAGGATACGCTGAATAAACGGATTGATTATTCTTACTCACGAAATTCTCCAGTGGCAAGTGCAAAATTTTTGGAAATCGAGTCAGCATGGTTTACTGACGAACAATTTAAATCAAGCCGTTTAAAGAATCCCAAAATCATCCACTCCCAACCCACCGACTCACTCCTCAAACCCATGATGCACCGCTCGGACAATTTCTTTGCCGAGCAATCGCTCCTGATGGTAAGCAATGAATACCTGGGTATGATGAATGATGCGAAGATCATTGACACCCTGCTTAAAACCGATTTCAAAGACCTGCCGCAAAAGCCCCGCTGGGCTGATGGCTCCGGACTCAGCCGGTATAATCTCTTTACCCCGCAGGACTTCGTCACCATCCTGAATAAAATGAAAAATGAATTCGGAATGGAACGGATCAAAACCATTTTCCCGACCGGTGGCGAAGGCACGATCAGTTCTTACTACAAAGCCGGCAACGGTTATGTTTATGCCAAGACCGGCACCCTCTCCGGCGTGGTGGCCTTAAGCGGTTTCTTATATACGAAGAAAGGGAAGCTGCTCATTTTCTCCACCCTGGTCAATAATCATCAGGCCAGTGCAACGGAGGTGAGAAGGGCGGTTGAAAGGTTTATTGAGAGCTTGCGGAAATATTAAAACCACATCACCACGGTTTCGGAATCAAACCTTGAGTGGCAAACCATGTCCCTATGACTGTCCATTACAACTAACCCCGACGTGTCCACCGAAGCCTTGGCGAAGGTAGATGGGGTTGAACGATTCATAGCCCCGGGTGCCAACCCCGGGTACCGGATTAAATGAAAGTCCTCCAACTCCAACGGGGTTGAACTTTCAAAGATATTTCTCAGCCAAAAGCCGCTACTGTTTATATGCTTTACGACTAACCCCGAATGGGGTTGAACCCATCATAGCCCCGGGTGTCAACCCGGGGTACGGGAAGAATTGAATGCCCCCAACCCCAACGGGGTTGAATTATAAAACAGGTTATTATTTAAAGCTATTGATTTCTCGATGTGCTATTTGACCCCAAACGTCTAATGTAGTTCAACCCCTTCAGGGTTGCAGGGATCATTTGTACTTCTCTACCCCGGGTTGACACCCGGGGCTATTAAAAGTTTAAGCCCTCCGGGCTTGGTTGAGCTTTTGCTTTTATATGTTCTGATTCAATGTATTGATATTTTGTAGTGCTGAACTAAAATTTATAATGGGAGTACTTTTCGGAAATCCCAACCCCGAATGGGGTTGAACCCATCATAGCCCCGGGTGTCAACCCGGGGTACGGGATGAATGGAATGTCCTCCAACCCCAACGGGGTTGAACTTCCCTTATGTTTGTTTTGATCTACGAATTGACAATTTTTAAATTCAGGCCCTTAGAAATGGGGTGATTTATATCGAAAAACTTCAACCACTACCCAACCCTTTCCCTCCGCCATCAGTATATGATGAAAAGCCTTTTATGCGGAAATTGTATGTTTTTATCAGCCTGTTCTTCCTTTTATCGGTGCAAAATGCTGAAGCCCAGTGCAATCCGGCTTTCAGTGTCAGCATTACCGGCTCCGGGGCCGTTTTTACTGCTGCAGCAAATGAACCCCGGTTTTCTCATTTCTGGATATTCGGGGATGGGAATAACGGGTATGGTCAGACTACATCGCATACTTATGCTTCTCCGGGTACTTTTCAGGTGAAGCACTATGTGTATGATTCACTCAGCACCTGCAGCGATTCCAGCACGCAGAGCATTACGCTGAATTTTACCCCCGTTTGCCATGCCTCCTTTTACAGCAATTATGATTCGGTTAATTATAGCTATGGTATTCATTGTACTTCAAATTCCACACCTTCATCTTCCCAGATAAGGACCTACACCTGGCGGGTCAATAATGTAATTGTAGGTGGAAATTCCAGTCAGCTGTTTTATCTGCCTTTACCCGGAACTAATACTATTTGTCTTACGATTGAAACAATGGCAGGTTGTACAGATTCCTATTGTGCAACCTACCAGGTTTCTCCACCATGCCAGCTGAATTCCAGCTTTACCTATACGGCAGATCCATCTAACCGGCGACAAATCAGCTTCACGCCTTCTGCCAATGGAAATACTATAAGGTACTTTTGGAATTTCGGTGATGGCTATACTTCTTCCGCCCGTCAACCGGTACATACTTACATTACTACCGGAACCTACCTGGTTGCACTTTACGCCAGAGATACGATCAGTAACTGTCTGGATACTATTTATCAGCAGGTAGCCATACAACCGGGACCCGAAGACAGTTGCACGGTTTCGTTTACATATACCCTCAATAATTACGGGCTGGCCCAATTCACGGCGCATAGCAATCAGCCAATAATATCGCAGTTCTGGTCCATTATGTCTTATTCCGGTGCCGATTCTTCCGTGATCAGTAATCCGGATCCGGGTTATCAGTTTACAGATACGGGCTATTACCAGGTTTGCCTTACTGTAACTACCAATACCGGTTGTGTCAGGAGCTATTGTGAAAATCTGTATGTAGGAAATCTGCAAGGCAGAAATTCCGGCCGGATCCCGGCCTATCCCAATCCTGTAACCAGCGGACCAGTTCGTTTTAGTTTGAATATAGCTCGGCAGGAAGAAATCAAAGTAGTGGTAATGGACCTATTTGGAAATCTTGTCTGCCGTTCGAGCCAGGCGGGATTCATTGGCACCAATCTGATCAATATACCGACAGAACGATTAGGAAAAGGACAATATTTTGTCGAAATATATGTGGGCAATCGGGTAAACAGAAGTATATTCCAAAAGCTATAAAATAACATTGGCGATTATTTGAGTAAGGAAGAAGAGCACATACTCCGCATCATTGAAGGTTGTATAAAGGATGACCGCAAAGCCCAGGAACAGCTGTACCGCAGCTATTACAGGGCCATGATGACGCTTTGTCTCCGCTATACAAAAAATGAATCCGATGCCATGGAAGCGCTGAACAGTGGATTTTATAAAGTGTATAAAAACATCAGCCGTTACGACAGCCAAAAGGCATCACTTTATACATGGTTAAGGACCATCATCATAAACAGTTGTCTGGATATGGTGAAGAGTAATCAACAAACCGCAGGCACAGGAGAACTGGAACAGGCGGCCAATATACATGTGCCGCCTGATGCAATAGCTGCCCTGTCTGCCGCAGCAATCCTCCAACTGGCCCGGGCACTACCCCCGACCACACAGGCAGTATTCAACCTTTATGTGATAGAAGGGTATACTCATAAGGAAATAGCCGGACTAATGATGATCAGCGAAGGCACCAGTAAATGGCATTTATCGGAGGCCAGGAAAAAATTACAAACCATGATAAAGACAGCAGGCAACCATGAGTGAAAGGTTACCATATGAAACACAATTAGCCGGGCAATGGTCAGCAAACACTGCCGGGGCGGACTTTCTCCTGCCGGATGAAAATCTGGCCTGGGCAGATATGCGCCGCCGGCTGGATGAAGACGAAGAAAAAAGACCAGTGGCCTGGTGGAGATGGGGTTGCCTGGGCTGGGCCCTGCTGGGATTACTGGCTGTAGGAGCGGGCTGGTATTTTTTACAACCCCAAAAATGGCTTAGTGAAAACCGGAAAAATGAAACCGTTATATCTGAACAACCACCACCCACAGGCCCTGCAAAACAACAGGAAAAAGGAAAACAGCCAAGAGCAATTATTCCAACTGGAGAAGAGCAAAACGGATTCAATCCGGCCAATGAATCAGCAGATCAGGATAAAAAGAACAAGAAAATTGCTATTGATAAGCAACCAGACCCTGAGCCTACATTGAATCCGTTGACAGCATCAAACGGCACCAGTACCATGCAATCAGGCAATGGGAAAAAACAAAAGAAAACTAAAACCAAACGGGAAGAGTCGTCGGTTACAACTACAAATACCCGAAAGCAGGCAAATACAACGGATCTAAAAATGATGAATCAAGCCGGCTCCCAAACAATGGATACAGCAGAAAAGAAGGATGACCCTCTGCCACAAAGACCCGTATCACAGGCTGTGGTAAAGAATGATACGCTGGAGGTAAAGCAAAAAAATACCATCGCTGTGCAAAAGTCCTTACCACATAAAGATTCAGTGAATGTTAAAACAGGAAAGGAGAAAAAAGAACAGGAAGTAAAAGATAAGATACCGTTAGTGTTTTCTGCCGGTTTCGGTTTACACCAGCAAGTACCCCTGGCCGGACAAACATTCACCCCATATAGCTCCCAGGGACGCAAAGCAAGTTTCGCAGATTATCTGCCTGCTGTTTACCTGCGACTGGAGAAGGAGAAAAAATGGTTCTTGCAGGGAGAATTCAGGTATGGAGCGCCCCAGTATACCAAACAGTTTACTTACCGGCAACAGCTGGTGCCGGATACGGGGAGTAATCCGCGGTATTCCACGCTGACAGCTTACGGGCTTAAGAAAACCTTTTATCACCAACTGCCATTGACCTTTCATTATTTCATCCGGCCCGGATGGTCCGTTGGAGCCGGTATGCAATGGAATCTGTTTAAAAGTGCTGTTGCAGAAAGAGAGGTTAGCAGGAAAAACAATTTCACACAAATAGATTCCCTCGTGAGCCGATCCATTTTCAAAGAAGAAGGTAACGGCTCGCTGTTCCGGAAAACATACCGGCAGGCCGTAATTGAATCTCAGTACAAGTGGAACCGGTTTTCTTTCGGAGCCAGGTATGCTTTCGGCCTTCAGCCCTATATCCAGTTCACATTGCCGGGCCAGTCACTCAGACAGGAACGAAATCATGCCCTGCAATTATTCATGCGGTATGAATTATGGCGGCAAAAAAAATAATCGACCAATCAATTTTTACAGCCATGCTTATCCCCAAGGGGGCTTTAGACGCTGATTGTAAGCAAAGTCATTAATTGTTTTGATTTTGGAATCAAACTTTGAACGTCCAATAAGATCTCCTTACGATTGTATTTTACGACTAACCCCGAAAGGGGTTTAACGATTCATAGCCCCGGGTGCCAACCCGGGGTACGGGATGAATTGAATGCCCTCCAACCCCAACGGGGTTGAACTATAAAACTGGTTTTTATTTTAAGCTATTGATATCTCGATGTGCTATTTGACCCCAAACTTCTATTGTAGTTCAACCCCTTCAGGGTTGCAGGGATCATTTGTACTTCTCTACCCCGGGTTGGCACCCGGGGCTATTAAAAGTTTAAGCCCTCCGGGCTTGGTTGAGCTTTTTCTTAGAGGAATGTTCAACCTGCCTGCCGGTAGGCAGGTATTCAACGCTCAATGCGCAATTTTCATTAACGTAATGTATCAAAAATTTGATGAGACTATCACCTCCCAAACATCCGCTCCAACTGCTCCTGCTTGAACTCCAGGTAGGTGGGATTACCATCCGGTGTTACATTCGGCGTGACGCAGGCAAACAGATCGGTGACCAGTTGCCGCATTTCGCGTTCGGTCAGCCGGGTGCCGGCCTTGATGGATTGTTGCCGGGCTAAGGAACGAACCAGTTTTTCGCGGCGGGAGAATTTTACTTCCGGACTAAAATGCTTGTATTGTTCGAGTAAGATATCAATGATATGCTTGTCATTCCCCGCTTCTACATCGGCCGGGGTGCCTTGAATTACATAGGTATTCTTGCCAAATGGTTCAATAGTATATCCTAAATACTTCAGGTCATCCATGATCTCCTCCATCACCGCCGCATCGGCCGGTGCGAGTTCCATCGTTGAAGGAAACATACTCCGTTGCGTAGCCACCGGTTTATCTTTGCCCGCTGCACTGAGCTGTTCATACAATACCCGCTCATGCGCTGATTGCTGATGGAGCAAGAGGAAACCGTTGTTGGAAGGAATGGTGATGTAGGTGTTCAGTAATTGTGAGATTTCAGCATCAGCGGCGAGTGGTGAGTGGTGAGTAGTGAGTGGTGAGTGATTCGCCGGGCCACTGGTTCCCGACTCCCGACTCCCGACTCCCGACTCGCTTCTTGCATACATTTCATTCCAATGCTTCAACTCCCCGCTTTCAGACTTCTCTATAAAATGCGCCTGGTTCTTTTGCGTAAATCCCCTGAAAATCGAACCTGCTGCTGCGGCATTCTTCCGGTCATCCGTGAAAGGTTGCTGGATGGCACTCAATTGTTGTATGGATGCATCCAGTTCAAAATCGAGGGTGGGGGTGACGCTGAATTGCGCCAGGGCATGTTTGACTGCCGCCTGCACAAAGGCATAGATTATCTTCTCATCCTCAAACTTGATCTCCTGCTTGGTGGGATGCACATTGACATCGATCACTGCCGGATCGAGATCGATAAAGAGCACATACATCGGATAACTGTCCGATGGAATCATTTGCTGATAGGCATTCATCACCGCATGATTCAGATAAGCACTGCGGATAAACCGGTTATTGACAAAAAAGTACTGATCGCCTCTTGTTTTCTTGGCGGTTTCGGGTTTGCCCACAAAACCGTAGATATTCATGTAATCGGTCTCTTCTTTCACCGTTACCAGTTTGGCATTATAGGTATTGCCGAGTAACTGCACGATCCGCTGTTTCAGACTACCGGCTTCGAGATGGAAGAGCTGTTGATTGTTGGCGGTAAGCGTAAAGAGAATTTCCGGAAAGGACATGGCCACCCGGGTAAATTCATCTACGATATGTCTTGTCTCAGCCGCATTGCTTTTCAGGAAATTCCGGCGGGCCGGAACATTGAAGAACAGATTCTTCATCGCAATGCTGGTGCCATTGGGAGCAGCTACCGGTTCCTGCTTCTTCACCATACTATTCTCCACTTCGATATAAGTACCGGTCTCGTCTTCTGCTCTTTTTGTCTTCAGTTCCACCTGCGCCACTGCCGCAACGGAGGCCAGGGCCTCACCCCGGAAACCCATGGTGCGGATATGAAAAAGATCTTCTATGTTCCTGATCTTGGAAGTGGCGTGCCGTTCGAAACACATCCGGGCATCGGTTTCGGTCATGCCGCTGCCATTGTCAATTACCTGTACCAGGGCTTTCCCGGCATCACTGATGATCAGTTTGATCTCCGAGGCTCCGGCATCGACCGCATTTTCCAGCAATTCCTTCACGGCACTGGCCGGCCGTTGAATCACTTCACCGGCCGCGATCTGGTTGGCAATATTATCAGGTAATAACGTAATCTTATCTGGCACCATTTCAGCTTTAGCCGTCAAAAATAACCATTTCAATTTTAAGGTACCGCTACCATCTCCTTTGGCCCAAAACCGTTAATTTTAAAAACTCAAACTTCCTTTATATTAATAATTAGTATCATGCGGAATTTCAAGCCGTTACTGCTCTGTTTTCTTCTTCTTCCCGGCCTTGGCAAGGCACAGTATAAGAGTCAGCTCAACAAGGCCCAATGGGTGGACAGTGTGTTCAACTCCCTGACCAATGACCAGCGCATCGCCCAGCTGATGGTGATCCGGGCGCATTCCAATCTTGGTCCTGACCATGTGGCCAAAGTCTCCGAGGAAATAAAGAAATACAATGTGGGTGCCCTTTGCTTTTTCCAGGGTGGTCCGGTCCGCCAGGCCAATCTCACCAATCTTTACCAAAGCATCGCACAGACGCCATTAATGGTCACCATTGATGGCGAATGGGGATTGGGCATGCGGCTCGACAGCGTGGCAAAGTTTCCTTACCAGCTGACCATCGGGGCCATTAATGATGAAAACCTGGTATACCGGATGGGAGTAGCCGTGGGTGAACAATGCAAACGGATCGGGGTGCATGTGAACTATGCGCCGGTGGTGGATGTCAATAACAATCCCAATAACCCCGTGATCGGTTTCCGTTCCTTCGGGGAAGACAAGAATAAGGTCTCCACCTTTGGAGTTGCTTATATGAAAGGCATGCAGGACGCGGGAATCATGGCCTGTGCCAAACATTTCCCCGGGCATGGTGATGTGGATGTGGACTCTCACCTCGACCTACCAGTGATCAATAAAAGCATGGAGCAACTGGATACCATGGAACTGGTGCCCTTTAAAGCCATTTTTGATGCAGGGGTAGGCAGTGTGATGATCGCCCACCTCTATATTCCGGCTATTGATAATACAAAGAACCGGGCTACCTCCATTTCCAAAAACAATGTATCCGATTTGCTCCGCAACAGTCTACACTATAATGGCCTCACCTTTACCGATGCCCTGGAAATGAAAGGTGTGGCCAAGTATTTCCCCGGTGGTACCATTGCCGTGGAAGCGATCATTGCCGGCAACGATATGCTTTGTCTTCCGGAAAGTGTACCGGAATCGATTGAAGCCATTAAAAAAGCCATTGCCGATAACCGCCTGACCTGGGAAGATATTTACAGCAAAGTGCGGAAAGTACTGGCTTCAAAGTACCAGCTCGGATTGAATAAGACAACCGTGATCAGCACCAACAACCTGTTGGAAGATATCAATGCCAAAACCGATGCAATCCGCCGCGAAGTGGCACAGCACGGCATTACCTTATTGTCCCAGGCCGGTCTTACCGCTTCCCGAACTGATTATGCACAGGTGCCGCTGACTGCCAGACAAAAGAAAATTGCCTATATAGGAATTGGTACCCGTGAGCTCAGTTCATTTGGCCGCCGGCTGAAAGATGACCTGGGAGCGGATATATTTCTGTATTCGTATAAGGACAGTCCCGCCAAAGCCGATTCCATCCTCAATGCGATTCCCAAAGACGGTACCTATGACGCCATCGTGATCGGCGTGCATAATTATTCGAATAAGCCGATGGATAATTTCGGGATGACCCCAACTGCACTGAAATTGTATAAGGAACTGAATTTTATCAAAACCATTACGCTCACGTTTGGTAATGTGCTGGCCAATAAAAATTTCTGTGATGCTTATACCCTGGTGGCTTGCTACCAGGATGATGAGATTACCCAGCAAGTGGCAGCTGATATCATTGAGGGAAAACAAATGCCCAGGGGTAAAATTCCCGTAACCGTTTGCCAGTTTAAATTCGGACAGGGCATTGTGATGAAGAACAAACCGGTGACTCCTGAAGAAACCCGTATTGCTTTACAGGCAGTGGATTCCATTGCGCTGGATGCCGTAGCGAGGAAAGCATTTCCGGGTTGTGTGGTATTGGCTGCGCATAAGGGGGAAATTATTTATCATAAGGCCTTTGGTCGTTTTGAGTTTGAAGCAGCCTCACCGGCTATGAGTCCGGAAAGTATATTTGACCTCGCTTCGGTAACCAAGGTCTCTGCCACCACGGTGGCCATTATGAAATTATATGATGAAGGAAAGGTTAGCCTGGATGGTACCTTGAAAGAGTATCTTCCCTGGGTAAAAGGAAGTGATAAAGAAAATCTGAAGATCCGCGATATCCTGTTGCACCAGGCCGGACTGGTACCCTTTATTGCATTTTATAAAGAAACGATGAATGGCAATGGCTCCCCCAAGCCCGGGTTTTATGAATTGAAACCAAAGAAAGGGTATGGGGTGAGAGTAGCTGAAAATTTTTATCTCCGGGATGACTGGGAAGACACATTATTGCAACGCATCAAAACAAGTCCGCTCGGCCCGGCCAATAAATATGTTTACAGCGATAATGATTTTATTTTCCTGGGTAAAATCGTTGAGGAACTGAGTGGTATGAGCCTGGATGCATACACCCGTAAAACCTTTTACAATAAAATGGGTATGTACTCCACCGGTTTTGCACCCCGAAACCGTTTTCCGGTGGAATGTATGGTGCCTACCGAGAATGATAATTATTTCCGTAAGCAGTCTATCCGCGGGGATGTGCACGATGAAGGCGCTTCCATGTTTGGCGGTATTGCCGGCCATGCCGGTTTATTTTCCAACGCGTATGACCTTTCCCTCCTGTATCAGATGTTGCTGAATAAAGGGGAGTTCAACGGAGTTCGTTATCTGAAACCGGAGACAGTTCAGTTATTCACTTCCTACAACAGTAAGATCAGCCGTCGCGGACTGGGTTTTGATAAACCGGAAAAAGATAACCTGCTGCGCAAGGATCCTTATCCGGCCTCGCTTTCCTCTCCTTCTACCTTTGGACATACCGGCTTTACCGGCACCTGTGTATGGGTGGATCCGCAGTATGATCTTGTTTATATTTTCCTCTCCAACCGTGTTACACCTACACGTGATAACAACAAACTTTCCCAGCTGATGATCCGTGGTAAAATCCAGGATGCGTTATACAAAGCCCTGGGTGCCGATACCCACGAATAAAATAACCCCGCCTGGGAACAGGCAGGGTTACAATTGTACCATTTAGTCTTACACTTAAGGATGATAGACGATCACCCGTTTCGATGCCAGCTCACGGCCACCGGAACGAATCACCCTCACGATATATACACCCTGGGCTAAACCTGATAAATCAAAATCAGTGCGGCTGTAGGCAATACCGGTCGTCACTTGTTTTTTCATCACCGGTTGTCCGGCTGCATTGTAAACAATCATATCTGCCTGCTCGCCACTTTGATTAAAGTAACGTACCTGGAAGCTGCCTGAACTCGGATTCGGGTAGATCCAGAGATTGTCGGAAGCGGAAGCCTGAATCACCAGGTCATTGGACGTTTTGCTGCATCCATTTACATCAGTATATAACACTTTATATGTTCCTGCCTGATCGGTAGTCAGCGGTCCGTAACTGCTGCCACTGATACCCGGCAGCAAATTACCATTCAGCGACCATGCATAACTGCCTCCGGTTGGGTTAGCCAATGCATTGATCGTACTGGTTTGTCCGGGCTGCAAAGTGGTCATAGTGCTGCTGATTGTTACCTGCGGCAGGTTATTGACAAACAGACTGGCCGCATTCGAGAACACAATACTGCAAAGTCCGCTCAGCCGCACTCTGAAGGTATTGGTGTTCATTGCCGGGGTTACATTATTCACAGTATACGTGGATGTAGTGGCGCCACTGATATCATTCCATACCAGCCCGTTCCACTGCTGCCATTGGTAATTCAACACATTGCTGGCCGTGACACTGAATACCGCATTATTGCCTTCACAAATTGTTGTCGTCTGGGGTTGTGCGCTGATCACCGGTAATTGTCCATCCAATACGGTGACCGTAAAGGAGCAATTGGCCGATGAATTACCTGCCGCATCCACGGCTTTCCAGGTTACGGTCGTAACTCCAAGCGGTAAGGCGCTGCCACTGGCAGGACCGGCAACCAACTGAGTGGTAACGCCCGGACAGTTATCCGTTGCAGTAATGGTATAGTTCACAGTTGCTGTACAGGAACCTACCGGCGTGGTAGCAGTGATATTGGCTGCACAGGTGATTGCTGGTGCTTTATCATCCACCACAGTAACGGTATAGGAACAACTGGATACCAGATCGGCTGCATCCACTACCGTGTAGGTAACCGTGGTCACCCCTTTGTTGAAGACCTGGGTACCCAGGTTATTGATACCCGAAGTGGTTGAGTTGCCGGTGGTAGCTCCGCTGAGCGACCAGCTCTGGATCAGGATGCCACAGTTGTCACTGGTCACCGGGTTGGGCGTATTCACAGAAGCGGAGCAATTTCCGGCATCGGTACCCACGCTGATATTGGCCGGACAGGTAATGACCGGCACTTCCGTATCTCTTACCGTGATATTGAAGGAACAGTTACTGGTTCCGCAACTATTCGTTACCGTTAGTGTGACCGTAGTAGTACCTTTGTTAAATGCCGATCCGCTTCCACTTCCGGTGCCACTCCCGGTCGTGGCTCCGCTAAATGAATACGTGAGATCCGGAGCAGGAATCCCATTCACCACGGGGTTGTAAGTAACCAAGGCACTGCAGAGACCGGCATCAGTGCCGGTTACAATATCAGCAGGACAAACAACCGTGGGAACACCTCTCATTTCCACCGTTGCGGTCAGGGCTGTACCCTCGCAGCCATTGTATTGCGGGATGATGGTAAAGGTGACCGTGAGTGGTTGTCCGGTGGTGTTTACCAATGTACCACTGATCGGGCCGGTACCACTGGCCGGAATGCCGGTTGCTTCCGTTACATTATCGCGGGTCCAGTTGTACGTGATACCCTGGAATGTACTGGAAGGGATGATGTCCGTGATCGGGCCGGAGCAGATCGTCTGTGTGGCCGGACTCACCGTGGAAGGAGGAATAGCTTCACCAACGGTTACAGTGGCGGTGAAAGGCGTGCCCTGACAACCACTACGGGAAGGAGTGATCGTAAAGGTGACGGTAACCGGGGCATTGGTATTATTTATGAAAACTCCATTGATATTTCCGGTGCCGTTGCCCCCAATTCCGGATACCTCGGTTGTATTATCCCGGGTCCAGGTGTAAGTAGTACCGGCTATATTGCTGGTATAAGTGATTGGCGTATTTGCTGAACCGGAACAAATCGTTTGCGAGAGAGTATTTGCTGATGCAGTGGGGGATGGGCTGACTCCAATTAAAAAGTTCTTTGGACTGCTGCTGCAAGCTGGAACCGTATTATTAACTGCAGTAACGGTAATGGTGGCAGTGGCAAGACTGCTGCCGGTATTGATGCCCGTAAAGGAAGCAATATTACCCGTACCACTGGCTGCTAATCCGATCGAGGTATTATTATTGGTCCAGTTGTACACCGCACCGGGTACGGAACTGCTGAAGTTTACCGGAATCGTATTGAAGTTGTTACAAGTACTCTGGTCAGGAATATTGGCGAGTACGGGTGTGGGATTCACCGTAATATCAAATGAAACAGGGGTACCAGTACAGGCAGTGCCCGGCGTGCAGGTATTGGCCAGTTGATTGATTTCTGTGGAAGAGACCACCCGGTTGTACATCCTGAATTCATCGATCAGTGCACCCGCTGGTAAAAGGAAGGAGGAACCCCCATAGCCCCCGAGCCAGATCGGATCTGTTCCAAGAAAACTCATAGCTACTGGCAGATTTATTGTTGTTCTTAATACCCCGTCACCATATCCGAGTACTGCATTGGTGCTGCTGTTATAAACGAAGGTGGTGGTATGAATACCCGTTCCGGCAGTACCCGGTACTTCCACTTTGTATAAAGTCGAGTTGAGAAAGAACTGAAGTTCCCATGAGTCGACGCCTTTCTGCACACAGCCCATATTAAGTCCGCCGGTAAAACCAAATACTACGGAGGCTGCGTTGGCAGGGATATTGGCTGTCCGGAAGGAGATCGTCCAGGAGCCATTGATATTGGGGACCCAGTTCGTATTTAAATGATTGCCGAGCCCCCCGCCGCCGCCACCGATCAGGGTGCCGCCGCAAATCCCGGAACCTCCCTGGGTAGGTGAACCAACAATATTCGCTGTGGTTGTACCCGCCGGAGCGTTAGTGGCGAGGTTATCAACAGTAGTGCCGCTGCCTTCGAATTTATAATACAGCAGTTCGGGTATAGTAGCCCCGAAACTCGGTGTGGCGGTGATCGTAGATGTTATCGGTACGCCTGTGTTATTGGTGGCAGTAAACGATGGTATGGATCCGCTGCCACTGACCGCTAAACCAATAGCCGGGTTACTGTTGACCCAGGAATATACCGTACCTGGTACACTGCCAGTGAAATTCACTGCTGTACTGCTGGTGCCAGCACAAAGGGTCTGGTCTGATACTGCGTTTACTGATGGAATTGGATTGACAGTAATCGTAAATGATTTGGGCGTACCATTGGTTACACCATCTGTCGGCGTTACAATGATCGTTGCTACTACTGGGGTATTCCCATTATTCACAGCAGTGAAAGAAGCAATATTACCAGTTCCGCTGGCCGCAAGACCAATCGAGGTGTTATTGTTGACCCAGTTGAAAATGGTGCCTGAAATGGAACTGACAAATACCACGGTATTGGTAGTTGATCCGTTACATACGGTTTGATTAGCGGGTTGAAATACATCGGATGCAAATAAGTCATGATTGGTTTCCCGCGGAGAGGGAGGGTTCGCCATCATACTATTGCAACAGCATAGCATGATCCATAGAAACAAAGAGTAGATTTTTGGCATAGTGAATTAATTTAAACAGGTGATGATTAGTTCGCCGCTGCGCAGGCAACCGGCCAGGCTAAAAATAACAGGGGAGAATGGCTGTTTCCGGGAAGATGAACAGCCGGTAAAGCCATCTTAATAAACGGGGACTGCACCTTAACCGGCGAATAGGGGCAAAAAAAAACTGCTGCGGAGCGCAGCAGTTAAATAACTTATTTCAATGATAGAAATTATCAGGACTGATTTGCTTCTTGTCCGGCATTGGGATTATTGGGTCGTTGCTGATTGCCTTGCCCACCCAGGTTGCGATTCGGGTTATTCGGACGGGGTTGGTTACGATTACCCTGGCCTTGTTGTCCGCCACCACGTTGTTGTCCGCGGTTCTGCTGACCGCCCTGCTGTCCACCACCACGTTGCTGACCGCGATTCTGTTGACCGCCGCCTTGCTGACCACCACCTTGTTGTCCACGGTTTTGTTGTCCGCCTTGCTGACCAGCTTGTCCTTGTTGTCCGCCACCACGTTGCTGACCGCGATTCTGTTGTCCACCTTGCTGTCCACCACCTTGCAGTCCTCGGTTCTGTCCGCCACCTTGTTGTCCACCGCCACGTTGTTGTCCGCCTTGCTGGCCACCACGTTGCTGACGTTGCTGGTTTTGTTGTCTCTTTTTCTGCTCCGCTTTTTCTAGGGTGCGCAGACTGATCTGTCCCACCAGTTCCACCATTTCAGGTTCGGCTTCTTTCTGTTTGCCGGTGGTTACATCTACGGGCTCCAGTTCATCCGGGGTAATACCCTGGCGGTTCTGGGCTTTGATTTTTTGGACACGTTCAATAGTCAATGGGTATTGCTTGTTACTATCAGGCAACGTATACCACATCAGGTTTTTGAAAATGTCTTTCTTGATGAGGAAGGCATTGCCCTTGGCTACCTGCAATACATCGCAGTTGTCGGGGAATCCTTGTAAAGCGTCCAGGTAAGTATCGAGTTCGTAGTTAAGACAACATTTGAGTCGACCGCACTGTCCGCTGAGTTTGGTCTGGTTGATGGAGAGATTCTGGTAACGGGCCGCAGCTGTATTCACCGATTTAAAATCAGTCAACCAGGTACTGCAGCAGAGTTCACGGCCACAACTGCCGATGCCACCCACCTTGCCGGCTTCCTGTCGGGCACCGATCTGGCGCATTTCCACTTTTACCTTGAATTCGGAAGCATATACTTTGATCAGTTCCCGGAAGTCCACACGGCCGTCAGCGATATAGAAGAAAGTGGCTTTGCGTCCATCGGCCTGCATTTCCACCTGGCTGATCTTCATATCCAGTTTGAGCTGCTTGGCAATAGCCCGGCTGCGGATTACCGCTTCCGGTTCACGGGCTTTATTCTGTTTCCAGATATCAATATCACGATCGGTTGCCCGGCGCAATACTTTTTTCATTTCAGGATGATCTTCCTTTACATTCCGCTTCTTCATCTGCAGACGTACGATCTCACCAGTAAGGGATATTTCCCCGAGGTCAAAACCGCTCACGCCTTCCACGCAGATCAGGTCTCCTTTTTCAAAGGGTTGTAAAGTGGGATTGCGGAAGAAATCCTTGCGGGTGCCCTGGCTGAAGCTGACTTCAATTACTTTGCAGGCACTGTCAAAATCGGTCATGGGCAGGTTG
>Ga0209717_1002404_pt1 | contig 18100 bp, 25 predicted proteins | sample AD_UKC048_MetaG_FD_184418 | JGI IMG/M metagenome (GOLD analysis project Ga0209717, IMG submission 184418) | Active sludge microbial communities of municipal wastewater-treating anaerobic digesters from USA - AD_UKC048_MetaG (SPAdes) (version 2) | ecosystem: Engineered > Bioreactor > Anaerobic >... | reverse complement strand
CAAAACCTTGACGCTAACACCTCTGAGGCGTCGGAAAAGGGCAATCAAGAGGGCGAAAAGACTTTTACCCAAGAAGAACTAAACAAGGTGTTAAGCGAAAGATTAGCACACGAAAAAAGAAAGTTCGAAAAGGAACTGTCAGAGAAAATTGCTAAAGAAAAGGCAGAAGCCGAGAGATTAGCAAAACTATCTGCAGAAGAAAAAGAAAAAGAGCTCACAAGTAAACAATTGGAGGAATTAAGGCTAAAGGAAAAAGAGGTAACAATTCGAGAGAACAAACTTGAAGCGATATCAGCTTTTGACGAAGCCAAAATACCGATTAAGCTAGTTGATTTTGTTGTGGACGCAGACGCCGAGAAAATGAGAGAGAAGATCAATTCTCTAAAAGAAACTTGGCAAAACGCAATAAGCGACGAAGTAGCTAGACAATTAAAAGGCACAGCCCCCAAAGACATTACTGATAATGAGCAATCTAAAAGGGTAAAAGTCAAAACAGCATTTTAATTAAAAGTTAAACAATTTTTAGAAATGGCAAAAACAGATACACTAAGCCTTTATCTGTCCAATGGCTCAACAAAGGACAAATTGGCTGAGGCTTACGCTGAAGTTGTTGATATGGTGCAGAAAGGTGCTATTTCACAGCAAATCAAAAATACTGCATTATCAGGCGACCCCGAGAGTGGAAGCGTTGAAGTAAGAAGGTTAATGACCTCTGCTTCACAAGCATACGGCACAGCTAGAAAAGCAGGTGCAGGGGACGCAGTCAAGAATAATGGCGTAACCGTAAACTTAAACCAAGATAAAGAAATCGTCGAGGAAGTGGCTCAAAAAGATCTACTTTTCTATGGCGTGGACGGCATTTTGGAAAGCAGGAAAGTTAATCACGAAAAGGCAATGATTAGAGAGCTCGATAGTGCTTTCTTTACCGAAGCCGAAAGTGCAGGAACAGAAGTAACAGTTACCGAAAGCACCTTAGTAGGACAGCTAGAGGAACTTATTCAGGCAGTAGAAACAGTCAAAAACGACAATGTAGATGGCGTTGATAGAGATATGTTAGTTTTAACATTGACCCCAGCCACCTATGGTGCATTGAGGAATTACATTGATACTTTACCTAACCCTGTTGATGGGGGCGTAGATGTCAAGATGTTCCACGACGTAAGAGTATTCTCAAATACCAGACAAACAGAGGACGCAATCTGTATGGCGGTTGGTGCAATTGCACAGCCCGTAGTTGCGAAACCTTATGAGGCAGAGAGAATTCCTTTAAGCAATGATTATGCAATCGAGCTTTACTATTCCTTTGGAACAAAAGCCGTTATGCCCGATTTAATTGCTTATGCAGATGTTGGAACTGTCGTTGTTTCAGCTTAATTTTGAAAATTAAACGAAATGGACGAGATCTCTACTTCAATTAAAGATTATGCTTTAACTATTGATACTACGTTAGACGAAGATGACGAATTGTTAGATTTCGTTGTAGAAAGCGTTATTGATCGAGCATTGATCTATACAAACAGATATCAGCTAGTCGAAGATTACGAGGAGGACAATACTAATACCTCACCCATACCGACCCAATTGGAAAGGGTATTAGCCGAAGTTGTAATTAGGACTTATAGAACAATTGCCGAGAGAAACGAAGCCGATAATTATGCCGTAAAGTCAATAAAGGACAACGGGCAAGAGGTAACGTATTCAGATCAATTAAAGAGCTATCTTAACGGAAGTAGAGATACCGACATTTTTGTCGGTGCAGAGGAAACTTTAAAGCGTTTTAGATTACCAGACATAATTGAACATACCAAACAGTTTTAAAAATCAAATAGCCAACACCTTTTACGATAAAGAGATCACTCTTTATACAACGGAGGAAGTTGTGGACGGAGATGGCTGGGCAAGGCAAGAGGCAACTGAGGGCGAAAGCATTTCAGCTAACATCAGCTTTGCAAAGCTAGACGAGGTCAAGCAGGAATACGGCATAACAACTGATATTTCTGCCACTATTACTACCGACCAAAATATCGCTAGGGGAACTGTTTTAAAGTATGGAGATCAGTTAATGAGGGTGATTAGGGCTATCGCTTTTGATAGCCATTACTTTTTAATCTGTGAGAATTGGTCATCAAAGTCCTCAACCTTGCCAAGTGTTTAGGCAAGATAGAACAAATTGCGTTACTTGATCTGACGGAAGTAATGAAAAGATCAGCCGAAAAGATAGTAACGAGTGCTAAGGAGAAAGCCCCCGTTGATACAGGTGCTTTACAAGCTAGCATAACCCACAAAGGGTTAGATGGCAGTTATAGGCAAGGTGCAATAGTTTTTACACCTACTGAATACGCCCTATACCAAGAATTTGGCACAGTTAAAATGAAAGCACAACCTTTTATGCGACCAGCTTTTGAGGAAAACAAAACGCTTATAGAGAACGACATCAAAAACTTTGTTTCAAATCGTTTAAGAATTATTGCAAAATGAACGAGCCAAAAGAGGAAATCTATACAATATTAAGCGATCTTGGTTATACTGTTTACCAGAGGCGTCCAGAGGTAATTTCAAGTATGCCTTGTATTACTTTCTATATCGCTGATAACAGAATATTACCAACGCTTGATAAAGATATAGCCTACCAACAAATCGTTGCAATGATTGATATTTGGTCAAATACATCGGCCGAAAGTGGCGAGATACTACTTGCGATTGAAAGTGCAATGCGAGGTAATAACTATATTATGGACTTCTGTGCAGACATAGAAGACCCAGATGGTTATTCCCATATCTCAACAAGATTTAATTTAGTAGGTTAATAAGATGTCAGCAGTAAAATCACTTGGCACAACTTTAACGCTAGACCCTGACGGAAATAACACTCTAATAGCCGATTTAACCTCTATTGGTGAGATAGGGGTAGAAAGCGACGAAATAGATGTAACTACTCTCGATAGTGATAGTGGTTACAAGGAATTCATAGCAGGGTTTAAGGACGCTGGGGAAGTTGCATTAGCAGGAATTATCAAAACAGAGAGCAATATGGAAGATATGCTTGAATTAGCAGAGGCTCAAACTGTTTCTGATTGGGTAATAACTTTTACCACAGGCTCAACTTGGAAATTTCAGGGCTTTGTAAAAAGCTGGAAAGAAGCCGAGAGCACAATCGACGGGGTAAGAGGGTTTACAGGCTCTATCAGAATTTCTGGTGCACCAACCTATACGGCAGTTACACCTAGTGCCTAACTTTAGCATTGCTTAGGGTGCTGAAATATCAGCACTCTAGGCAACAAGTTTTTATTTTTTATGGGTCAATTATGGAAGAAATTAACTTTACAGCAAAAGCAATTGCAGAGCTAGAGGAGATCAAGAAACGCCCTATAACAGATATAGTGGGCGAGATCTCAATGAGCAATACTGCTTTGTTTGTTCAAAAGGGGCTAAATTGTTCAGAAGAAGAAGCGTTTAAGGCAATCGAATTGTATTTAGAAAAGGGTGGCGATCTAATTTCTCTGTATTTGACTATTCTGGAAAAGTTGCAAAAAAAGGGTTTTTTACCCAAAGCCCTGAACATCAAACAGTTAAGGGCAAAAGTGGAAAATCTAAAAATTTAAGATTTTTCGGTGAGTATTGGGAAGAAGGAGAAGAGACGGCAATCTTGATTGGTTTAGATCTTAGGGCATATTGGGAAATGTGCCCAAAGCAATTTGAAAAATGTATCAAGGTTTACCAAGAAAAAGAGCAAATTGAAGCAAAAAAGATTGACGCACACTCTTTTAACTTGGGAAAATATATTAGTTATGCTTTTCACAGCCCGAAAAAATACCCTAAAAAACCTTTTTTAAGTAAAGAGGTAGCGATAAAGGAAATGACAAGCGAGGAAATGGAAAAGGTAGCAATGAAAATAACTAATAGATTAAAAAACAACAATGAGATTACAAGACCTTGAAATTCTGATAACAGCCAATACAGGCGAGTTAAAGAAAGAGCTTAGCAAAGTAACTGACGCTTTAGAGGGTTTACAGGGAACGACAAGTAGTGTATCTGACGCAGTTGGTAGCAGTTTAACATCTTCAATATTTCAAGCCCAGATCGCAACGCAAATATTAACGAGTGCATTAAAAACAGTCGGTAATGCTCTATTTAATGTTTTTCAGGGCTTGGTGCAGAACGGGTCAGAATTAGGTCGTATCAAGGTCGCTACTAACGTTGTAGCTCGAAATATGGGTATGACGGCAGATGAGGTGGACAAGCTAAGAGATAGCTTAGAGGAAGCAAATACTTTTGGTATTCAAGCAGAGGAAGTTATCAAAACACTAGCGTTATCGGGCTTAACAGAAATGGCAGATAGCGTAAAGGTATTAGACGCTAGAACGGGTGAGTATCAAGATGGCGTATCGGGTTTAGTTTTGGCAATGAAAGATCTTTCGGCAGGTGCTTTGGTAGATAGTGCAGATGGTATTGATAGAATAACGAGGTTTATTAGATCAGGAAATGTCAGCTATGTAGATAACATAATTGAAGTTGGAAATCTAACAGACGCTTACCAAGAATATGCTCAACAGATGGGCAAAACAGTTGGACAGATGTCAGCACAGGAAAAGGCTTTTGTTCGTATGAACATTGTAGTTGAGGAAGGGGAAAAGACCTTTGGTGCTTACGCTTCGACAATGCAATCGGCAGGGAAGTTGTTTCAATCTATACAAAAAAAATGGACGCAAATATCAGCTACGATAGGTGAAGCGTTATCGCCTATATGGGACACTTTCGCTAATGGGTTTTATCAATTAACAAGTGCAATATTTGAGGGCGTTCAGGGTGCTACTGAGGGCATAAGATCTTTTGCTTCTAAAGTGGCAGGTTACTTGATCGTATTGTTTAGAATTATTGGCACGCTACTTAGCAAGCTACCTTTAATCGGAGATAGGTTTAAAGATCTTGCCAACTTCACAATGAAGCCGATTAAAACTACAAAGGCATTAGACAAGGCAATAGATGGGTATGCAAATAGCACAGACAATGCAAACAAAAGCACAAAAGAACTTGAAAAGAGCTTAGCAGGGCTAGCAGGGTTTGACGAAATGAACGTGCTCAAATCTAATGAAGATACAGGGGCAGGTGGTGGTGCAGGTGGAATAGGAGATATTGGGGGTGGTATTGGGGGTGCAAGCGATTGGGGCTTAGATACAACTGATTGGACAAATGAAGCTAATTTATTGGCAGACGGGGTGTTCGGGGAATTCTCTAAACTAGCAGAAAGATTGAAAGCTATTTTTGGGGGAATTAAGAACGATTTTACTACAATGTTTAATTCACAGGGCGTTCAAGATCTACTGAATAGCGTTCTAGCTACATTTAATACAAACCTACCAAACATATTTAGTGCATTTACCAATTTAAAAAATTTATGGTCTTTAATGTGGTTTGATCTAACTAAAACAGGCGAGGTATATGCACCTTTAATCTTAGATAGTATTACTAAATTATTAAACAGTATCTGGACAGAGGCTTTTGACCCAGCAATCAAATTATTAACAACAATGTGGTCTGATTTTACAGGCTCGTTGGTGCAGATATGGGGCGAAGATGGGGAAAGTTTATTAGATAATCTTGGCAAATTTGTCAATGAGATTGTTTCCCTATTCCAAAGTATCTGGGACAATGTTATCGCCCCTATTGTTCAACCTTTCTTGGAAATGCTACAAAGATTATGGGACGACACTTTAAAGGGCGTTGTTGAGGAAGTGGTGCAGTTTGTAATGAAGCTAGTTGATACAGCTTTAACGATCTACAACAACTTTATATCTCCAATAGTCAAGGCGTTGCTAACAGTATTGAAGCCAGCTTTTGATTTTATCGGCAATGTGATATCAACGGCAGTTCAATTAGTGGTCAGCGTCGTAGGTGGTGCGATACAGGCAGTTGTGGGCTGGTTTAATGGGCTGTTAGATTTTATTAAGGGTGCATTTTCTGGCAATTGGGAACTAATGATGAAGGGGCTTTCAGATATGACAAGCTCGCTATTTAATGGAATAGTAAATATCGTCAAGGGAGTGATTAACAGCGTTATTGATATGTTAAATAGATTTACGGGCACAATTAACAGGGCAATAGATAAGATACCTAATGAAGTGTTCTCACTACTTGGAAGAAATAAGGCAGATGTAAAAATACCCACGATACCTAGATTAGCAGAGGGTGGAATTGTTAGCTCGCCTACTTTGGCAATGATCGGTGAAGCAGGAAAAGAAGCAGTTGTGCCTTTAGATAATAATGATTGGCTAAAAGAAATTGCTACACTTGCAGGAGATAAGGGCAATATCAATCTGACTATTAAAATAGGTGAGGACAAGATTTATGAGAAGTTTGTTGACTATATCAATGATGGCACAATGAGATCTAATTCAGCATTATTAAATATTTAAAATGGCAATACCATATCTGATTAAAATAGACGGGTCGAGCTTACCTAAATTAAAAGCGTTTAAGATCGGGAGAAATAAACTTTGGTCAGACGCTAACAGAAATATGAACGGAGATTTAAGGGCTTCATATATCGGTATGTTTCCAAAGATATTTTTAGCTTTTGCACCTACAACAACAACGGAAATGAGCACAATACTTACTTTGCTAGATCAGCCCGACTTTGATGTTAGCTGGTGGGACGAGCAATCAGACAAGATCACAACGGGGACATATTACGCAGGCGATTTTGAAATTCCTATGCTTAGATTAGATACAGAACTTTATGACGCTTTTGAGGTTAATTTAATACCTTTTAATTCATTGGGCTCTATGTCAGTATGATTACAGTATCGGCAGACTTTATAACTTCGGCTAAAAGTGCCACAAAGCAGATTAAGGCAAGAATAGTAAACGGAGATGATACGATTGCAGAAAGTGATGATCTTAAAAAGGTTAAATATACTGCTTCTGGGGAATTGTTAAGGGCTTCAATGAGGCAAATCGAGTTTGAGGTCTTTGGCTCGCACAATCTACTTGGGAATAATGTTTTTTTTGAATACGGCTTAGTGCTACCAGATACAAGCGTTGAATATATTAATCTGGGGTTATTTAAAGTAACCGAAGTGGAAACAGATAAAGCCACAGGCGTTACAAGGGCAAAGGGTTTTGACTTGATGTATGACGCCTTAATACCCTATGTATCAACGGCAACCTTTCCAATATCTCTTACTGATTTTTTAGACGATCTTTGCGACCAATTGGGCTGGACTTTGGCTACTAGCTCTTTCCCTAATGATGATCTTAGCTTAACAGAAGATATATTCGAGGGGCTTGGTATGAGCTACCGTGATGTATTAGATGATATTGCAGAAGCAACGGGGTCATTTATTTTCTTCAATCACGAAAACGAATTGGTAGTAAGGCAGATATCAGAGGACGTTGATGACAGCTTAACGGCTGACAACTTGATATCTTTGGAATTAAACAATAAATATGGTGAGGTAAATTCTGTGGTTTTAAGCCGTATGCCACAAGAAGACAATATCGCACAGCAAGATACGGGAAGTATATCTGAATATGGTTTAACTGAGATAAAGATAGTTAACAACTTGCCCACAGATAGCGATAGAGAAACATACATAGCAGATATATTTACAGCACTTGACGGAATAGAATACTACCCAGCAACCTACAAAACAGAGGGCTTGGGTTACTATGAGATAGGCGACAGAATAGAAGTTGAAGATCTGGCAGAAAATACCTACGAAACTATTGTAAACGAGATTATTTTAGAGGTAACTGGTGGGGTTAATGAGCAGATCAAGTCGTTTATTCCAACGCTAACATCTACGCCCTACCAATATGCTGGAATTATAGGGCAAACCATTAAAAATACAGAGATCATAGTTAATAAGCAGGAAGGGTATATTGAAAGTCTTGTAAGCTCCGTTGACGGGCTTTCGACTTCAGTTGCTCTTAATAGTTCAGAGATAACATCTATTGCATCAAGGGTTGATGTAACAGAAAGTGATATTAACTCTCTTGAAGATGATGTAACAACTTTAACTCAAACGGCAGATGCTCTTACTTTGCAGGTAGAAGGCATGGGAGGAAGCAACTTGATCTTAAACAGCGTTGGCTTGAAAGGGTCTTTGACCGAATGGCAATTATTTGATGAGGAAGGGGCTTTAATAGATAGCGATAATGACGGGACAATAATTCAAACATCTGAAATTAAAGAAAACAGCGAGAGTGGGTCAGCGATACAGATTACAGACGAGCAATATTTAGAGCAAACATTTAACACGATAATAGGGGAAACATATACTCTATACTTTAGATACAAGCAAACAGACAATTGTTATGTTTACATATCAGCAATATCTGAGATTGAACTAACGGGGGACGCTGACGAGTGGACGGTATTTAAGTATGATTTTGTAGCTACTGAGGGAACTACCACTTTGAGATACAGGTCGGTGGCTTCGGAAACTATAACGATAACAGACACGGTAGTTAAAAAGGGTGGGTGCACGGGGTGGCAACAAGCACCTAATGAAGTTTACGGCTCTAATTTTAGATTTGACAAAGATGGCTTTTCTATAACTTCACAAACTGATACTTTCAAGAGCACCTTAGACAATACTTCTCTCTCGGTTTACGATACTGCTGGGGGGACTGATAGAGTAATGATGGTTGTTAGTAAAGACGAAGGCAAGATTACACAATTTACAGCACAGGAACAATTAACTGTTCAGCGATATGATAATTCTGCAAGTGCATTGAGAATAATACCGACTGATACAGGAGCTATGTTTGTAATAAACGATTAAGTTAATTATTAAAAGTAATACAAATGGCATTAAGTGGAAGCGTATCTGGTAAGTTTTCAAATTGGGACACCTATAAGGGCTACCCCTTTATATCTTGGACAGCTACTCAGAGCATAGCTGGTAATTATTCTGATGTTACTGCTTACTTTTATTTTAACAGATCGTCTTACAATTATGGTTACAACTTTACAAACCATTCAAATACTACCAATGTTAATGGAACTACTAGCTACTCAGGGGACACCGACTTTGATCTAAGACCAGGCACAGGAGATTATTTACTAAGAACAATAACAGAGAGGGTATATCACAATTCAGATGGGTCAAAGAGCTTTTGGTGTGGCTGGGACGGTAACACCAATGTTTCAAGTATAGGGACATATAACTTTGGGACTACTTTTACCTTAGACACAATTCCGCGAGAGGCATATATCACTAATGCCGTTAGTTTTACTATCGGGAACAATATTCCTTTAACTATTAACAATTCGGGCAGTTTGTATGTTAAGGCTTTATTGTATGTAAATGGGACGCTGATTAAAACCTCAAATTGTGGGGCAGTTACTAGCTACACGATAACGCCTACATCTGGGGAAAATGACGATATGTATGCTGAAATACCGAGTGCTACCTCCTGCTCAATGTATGTCAGGTTACAGACCTTTACAGATGCTACCTATGCAGTTCAAGTAGGGGGGAACAGAGACCAGACTGGGACTTGCTCAATAGATCAGACAGCCAATAAGCCTACTTTTACTACCTTTACAATAGCTTCGGTAGCAAAGACGGTGGACAATACTGATAAATACTCTAATGTTTTAGTAAGTTCGGCATTAAATACCTTGACCGGCAGCACGGCAAAGATGATACAGGGCTTTTCTAAAGTTAGGGCTACGGTAGCCGTTGCCAATAAGATGGTGGCGTTAAATAGTGCAACTGCCGTTAAGTATAGATTTACCAATGGAAGCCAATACAAGGACAAAAACTATTCAGCCGTCGCAGATGTTACCTTAGATATTGATAATTGCTCGGTTAATTCATTTACGGTTACTGCTTATGATAGTAGGAATTTAACAACAACACCGACAGCTCTTACATTGACCAATAATGCTCAATATGTAGCCACTTCACTTTGGGGAATGGTCTTGATTAGAGATAACTCAGTAGAAGATGGGGTGACTTTACAAATTGCTGGTAGCTATTGGAAAGAATACTTCGGAGGAGGCACAGCAGGAGTACAGAACACGATCACAGCTCATTACAGATACAAAGAAACAACAGAAAGCTGGGGAGCTCAAACATGGAAAGATCTTACTTTGACCGATACAGATGGGGCTCTTAGTTTTGATGATTATATTGAAGGAGATCTTGGAGCTTCTGGCTTTGACCCTGACAAGTCTTTTAACATCGAAGTTCGCATCTATGACAAGCTGACTAACTTCATATTAGAGGGAACACTTCCAGTAGGAACTCCTGTTATTGATATGGTAAAGGGTGGAATAGCAATCAAAGGTAAGTATGACGATGGCGTAGGTGGTGCATTACAGGTGAATGGAGATACATACCACAATGGAATTGAAGCAACAGACCTGTATAGTAAGCATTCAATGTATAGACAAGCAATCATCAATGGAAACTTTGATGAGTGGAGACAAGGAACATCTGCTACATTGTCAGATGTAACAATAAAGTATCTTGCAGATGAGTGGTATGACTATGTAGATAAAAATGGTGGAACATTACCTACTCTTACCAGAAGTAGACAAACACTAACAGCAGGAGAATTGCCTGGTGCTTTTTATTTTACAAGATTGGCAACCAATGGTGCAGGGAGCAGTTTGGGGGTAAGTTCACAGCATAGGTTTGGGAATGGAATAGAACATGGCACAAGATATTTATGTGGTGCAGGAAAAAAGGTTACAATTTCATTTTGGGCAAGGTCTAGCATTGCAAATAAAAAACTTGGAATATATTTAAGACAAAACTATGGAACGGGTGGAAGTCCGACAACAACGGAAATAATCAACGGCACAAACTGGACATTAACAAGTAGTTGGGTAAAGTATGAATATACTATTGAAACTAATACATTGTCTGGCAAGACATTTGGGACAGCAAATGACGATAGTTTGTGGTTGATATTTCAGTATCAATGGGGAAGTAATTATGCAACAAGAGTTGGAGCAGTAGGAGCAGAAACTTATGTAGGTTCAGGAAATATTGATATAGCACAGGTTCAGTTGTGTTCTGGTGAGGTAGCATTACCTTTCTCTCCACAAACATTAGGAGAGGAGCATACAATGACTGTGTGTGATAGTAGGTTTCACAGGACAAGCAACCTTTCACCTGCTCCTGCTACTTTAACTTCAGTTACTTTGCAAACTGAATACAATAGTAATAGTGATATTGTTAAACTAAGTAGCAATCAGATTTGGATAAGCAGGAGAGTAAAGATGTTTATTCTAAACATAAATCAGCAATCTGATGGAACTTTTAGTTATTATATTACCTATAACAGCATTGGGTATAATACTCAATGTCCTACTACTGTATTTTCTAGAACATTTACATATTTAGGTAGTGGTGCAGATGCAGTTATATCAATAAATTGTTATAGGAACGGTGGTAGTGTCCTTTACTATGATAACTATTGGAACTCATATAATGTTACTGCTTTTTATGTCTAATGAAACAAGACCAATACAAAATATGAAGTTAAAATCTTTTTACAAGGACAATATTTACATAATAACGCAATCGCCCCATTGTGGTAGTGCCCAAGATTGCAAGGCAATGGACTTTGGGTATTTGGGTTATGGAGATAAAAATTTATACGCCCCTTGCGATATGACGTTTAAGAGATCTTGGAACGACGGGGTGGAATATTGGGTAAACGGCTGTGAGGGGGTATATATTCAATGGGTGCATATTAAGCCCGTAAATTCTACTAAAAAAAAAGTAGGCGAAAAGTTCGGAACACCGATTAGCGATCACGGGCATATTACTGTTTACGACAAAAAGTGGGACATCTATTTAAATTATTGTGATAGATCAGCAACGCTTTACTTCTGGGAATACGGCAAAAAGGACAATAAATGGTCGAATTGGGCTACCTACCCAGACCTGCAATTTAGTTGTTATACTAATATAGAGATGGTAACACTTCAATTACCTATAAAAATTACTACTACTAATACTGCTCCTCTAAATATCAGGGAGCAACCTAATACTACTTCTAAGATTGTAGGGCAAATACCCAATTCACAGGAATTTAATACAAAGATCGTAGCGAGTGGAACAGATGTAAACGGCAATAAAACTTGGTATGGCGTAAGCTACAACTCTATCAATGGCTATATTTCGGGTGCTTATGTTATTGAGCAATCACAAGTTCAAGATTGTTCTGTTCAAGAACAAAAGATTAAAGATCTTCAATCTTTGTTAGATGCTCAAGACTTGAAAATTTCTCAGTATAAGGCAAGTGTAATTCAGAGTGAGGAACTATTTCAAAACCTATGAAATTTGGGGCTGTAATATGCCTAGAATTGATTTGAATACAAAAGATGACTAACATACCATTTAACGAGCCCTGTGCATTAGAGCCCTATGTAAAGACCAAAAACGAGCATTTCAGCATTTTACAAGATATTACCCTTAAACGTGCAGGCGAGATCTGTGCAATGTGCCCTTTAAGGGTAGAGTGTCAGCCCGAAATGGTCGGAGATAAAAATAAATTGATCTTGCGAACTTATGAAGATTAAAAAAAGAATATGGGTTAAGGGCTTACAGATCAAACTTGATTATTATAGAGCCCGAAACGTAGTTCAAAAACAGGAGATTAGAAGATTAAAACAAAAGCTAAGGGACGGGGCAAAGTATATAGGAATTAAAGAAGCCATAAGGCTTTTTATTTTAAAAGTTAAATACTTTATATGGAAAAAATAAGAGATGCTTTTAACTCCCTGCCCTCTACTGTTAAGGTGATAATCTATTCTGGGCTTTCTAACTTACTGGGTATGCTATTAGTTTTTACCAATGGTGAAGCTGAATTTGACTGGAGAAAACTTCTAGCAGTAGTTATTGGAACTTTAATCAATGTCGTTGCTTATTTGATCTTGAGAGAAAAAGAAAATGGACAGGGCTAAATATGACGAAGATTTGATATTGCTTTTTATACCGATAGCAATGTTTTTACTTTTGCTTTTTTGTGATCTAATAACGTGATAATAAAAGATTTAAACTTTTTGCTTGAAAGAGAGAAAAGAATACAAAAAGACCAAAAAGATGTCGGACAATACCCAGACATTGCTGATTATATGAGGTTATACAACGCCGTCGTTGATATCGTTAAGAACGAGGAACAAATCAGGAGAAGAAGAATAATAAACAAAATTAGAAAAAAACGCTGATATCGTAGTGGGTGCTCATACTCACAGATTAGCAGTAGCACAATACGCAATGGGTATGGACGGCTCAAAGAAAATGAGAACAATGATTGAAGCAGGCACTTTTAAACCAGAGGAATATTTCCAAAGATCGCAGGGCAATGTTAGGCAGGGGCAGTTTGATTTTTGTGGTGCAGGGGTGATTTTGTTCCCAGATCAGCACAGGGTAGAGGCGTATAATAATCTTGATAGTTTAATAGATGGGCTTAATGGGTTTAACGGACTTCGCAATGTGCTACAATCTTATACAGGTAATAGTATAGCTAGAAGATGACCGAGAGAAAGAAGCTAGTAAAAAACCTAGACAAAGCCTTTGGTGATTTCATAAAGGCTAGAGATAACTACACCTGCGTATTATGTGGCTCTAAGGAACGAATACAATGTGGGCATCTATTTACTAGGGCTTCTTACTCTACTAGATGGAACGAACTCAATGCTCATGCTCAATGTGCTTCCTGTAATATGCGACATGAATACGACTTTTTCCCCTTTCAGAATTGGTTTGTAAAGAAATTCTCCCAGCAAAATTATGAAGATCTTTACTTTCAGCACAAGCAAGTAGTTAAATACAAAGACTGGGAACTTCTTGATCTAATAGACTACTACAAAGAAAAGTTGAAAATTAAAATAAGCAAAGGTAAGCAAAGGTAAGCAAATGATGGCAAACGCATTTTGCCAATGGCAAATGATGGCAAATGGAGAAAAGCTAAAAGCCCATCTCACAGTTTAATTTACTATTTAGGGAAGAAAATTAGATTGGGGTGGGCTTGATTTTTTTCTGGGAAAGATTTAGATTGATATTAATGAAAAAAACTGTTTGGCAAAAAACTTTCACCATTTTAAATATAAATAGTAGGAGGTAATTCTTCATGCCGAACAGTTTGCCTCCTACTACTTGCAAATAAAATATGAAAAAACAACATAGGGAGATACTGAAACTCCGACAAAAAATATCAGAACTAAAAGATCTGCTACGACCATTTCAAGCTATTTCATACAAGACTGCCGAAGTGCCTAAAATTTATGATGTCTATAGTGACGACCCTGATGAATTGGTAAGGGTATATTTGGCATACAGTAAGCAACTTGTTCTGGCTCTAAATACAGCAGACGAAATAGTGGCTAATGAAAAATTGCTAAAAGAATTAAAAAATCTTGAGAAGTTTGGAGGTGGAATATGAAAAACAGCTTTATACTTTACCACTCCTACAAAAAACATTTCTCAATTCTTACAAACGAACAAAAGGGCATTTTGCTTGATGCTATCTTTAACTATTCAGAAAATGGGGAAATAATTCAACTTGAGCCTGTATTACAAATGGCGTTTAATTTTATTCGTGAAGATATAGACCAAAACAAAAAGAGATGGGAGGACATGGCTGAAGCACGATCAGAAGCTGGTAGGAGAGGAGGAATGGCAAGTGCAAAGAAAAGATGGGGTGAAGAAAGTGTAAGCAAAAGTAAGCAAAGGTTAGCAAAAGTAAGCAAAATAACAGTTAATGATAATGTTAGTGTTAATGTAAATGGTAGTGTTATAGGGGAGTATGAGGGGAAAACAGAAAAACCCATTAAAAAGGAAAAGATTAAACCAAAGACTTGTAAGGAAGATATAACTTCTAGTGAGTTCCATCAGTATCTTAATAGCACTCCACCTTACATGAATTACGCTATTAGTGCCGAATATCTATTGCTTTTAGCAGAGAAGATAGATAACTGGGCGAAATCTAAGGGCAAGCAAATTAAAGATTGGAAAGCTACTGCGAGAAACTGGTTGCTTAAAGATATAGAGGGAGATAAACTAAGCAAAAGAGGAAGATCTCAGTTTGAGGAAATATTTAATTCTATGACTGGCTTCTAATGAACAACGAAAAAGAAATTCAATCTAAGATAGATGATGCGTTATTAAGAAAGAGAAAGGGGTGGACTTTTGGCTTTGATAAATTAGATGATCTAGCAGGAAGAATGGAAAAGGGGCAAGTAATAACTTTAGGTGGAATGACAGGGACAGGAAAAAGCTACTTTGTGCTGAATATGATTGATGGAATACGAACTGAATGGGTAGAGAATACAGACGAAGAATTTGAGCCACCTAAAATTGCAGTTTTCACTACTGAAATGGAAGGCGTATCTTATGAGCTTAGGCACATCTGCATGAACGCTGGGGTTTATTGGAACATTTACAAGAAAAACCCAGAGCTTTACTATGATAGACTTCAAAAAGCAAAAGATGACTACTATGCCAACAAGTTTGTGGAGCCAAACTTTTTGCAAATATTCCAAGTAGGAGCATTAGAGGAAGTTGAGAAGATCTTGAAGGAGGTTGAGATCAAGCCGAACATAGTTTTTATAGACCATGTTCAAAATTTATCAGTAAATCAAAAGTCTGATAATAAAGATACTATGCCTATAATCGGGAATAGAGTAAGGGAGATTGCTAAGAAATACGAAGTTGCCCTGATCTGCGTATCGCAAATTAATCTCTCCGTATTGGCGAAAGACAATCACCCTAAAAAGGGAAATGTTCAACCATTTAGCTGGGGGAAAGAACTTCTGCAATCTAGTCATGTAGCAATCTTTCTATGGAGGAATATCATTGAGGGCAACTTGGACAGCAACCTATCTATTGGGGTAATAAAAGCTAGGGAGGGCAATAAAGGCTGGTTTGATATGTTTGTGGGAGATGGGTTTAAATTAGTGAAAATATCATGAACAAGATCGCAAAACTGGAAGAACAACTAAATGATGGAGTTATAGATGAGCTGGGCTTGTTTAACCTTTGGGGGTATTATAAAGAAAAGGGACAGCAGGTCTGGCAAGACTACATCTATGAAAAAGATAAAAAGAAGAAAGCCCTACTAATGAAAAGGCGTGATGAATTTGAAGTTAAAAACACTGCATTTCTACAGCTCTATGTGGAGTATTTAATTTATAAAGAGGAAGATGAACAGACTGAAAATAGCTGACTTGATAAGGAAGAATTATTTTATGAGAAGCAAGTTCCAAGAGATTGCTGATCTGGCTGGGACTGATCTAAAGCAAGTTGAGCAAATAGCTAGTGAGCTAAGAGCCAGGAGAAAAGATGAAAGGGAAAAAGAAGTTAGGCGTTTAGCTATAAAAGATATTACAAAGGGAGTATAATTTTATTATAGGTTAATACTGCCGAATGAGAAATTTAACTTATAGTGAGAACAATGCCTTCAATAAATACAGGAAGGAGTGCCAAGATAACGACAGCTTGGGGGAAAAAGATAGATAAAGCCCTAAAGGCATATCGCAGAGAGTGTTTAAAACAAAAACAAATTAACGACAAATTAAGCACCGAAGATAAATTTAGAAAGTTAATGAAAATATCTTCAGGGGGCAAAAAGTCATTTAATTTTTTAACAACCGACAATGCAACCACGAAAGAAGTTAACCCTTATGTTTAGTTTATTACTATTAGCAGGTGGGGTAGGGTATGCACCACTTTTTTTAATTGGCTTCCCTTTATTCTTTGCTACTTATTACAAGGCTTGATATAATGCAGATACGGGGGGTCTTCCTTGTCGGTTTGCCCCCCGTAAAACCAAATATGGGGACAGGTTATTAGAGGGGGCAGAAATGCCCTCTTTAATTTAAAAGCCCCACAAAAATTGATAATATTGGCGAAGATCACAAAATGCTTAAAAAAGATTAAAAAATACTTGCAAATCATTTTAGAATGATATATATTGATAATGATATATTTTAAACAACCGACAAATGCAAAATATCAGCAAAGAAAAAGCAAAGAAACTAATAGCTTACTCTAAGAAGCTTACTAACGATTTTAATGAAGCTATGAGGAAGCAATTTAACCTAGATCAGAAAATTGACTTAGGTTATTGGAGATTGTTTTTTCTAAGAGATCTTGAATTGTTAAGGCAAACAGAAGAAGCAAGAAAAGAGCAAGGCAAATATTTGCCATTGTGCTTTATTGTAAACGGAGATACTCAAAAGATAGAAGTTGCCTTTGACTAAACGACAAGGTGGGGCATAGGTAGTCGATAAAGACTATCTGCCCTACCAAGATCGAAACTACTTTATTTTTTAACCGACTAAGATGACGCCAAAGTTCAAAAGCAAGCTACCCTCAAAAGAGGACTTCAAGCAATACGTTTTAGTTCAGCTATCAGGTGTTACTAATATGTTCGATATTAGAAAGGTAGAAGAATTAACGGGGCTTAGTAGCGAGAAGATCATTTACATAATGGAACACTACAAGGAATTAGAAGATAAATATACTTTAAAATTAAAACAATGAAAAAAATAAAAAAGACAGAATTTTCAATCGTCAAAGCATTACTAGGAAGCCCAGCAAATATACTAGAAGCATTAAAAAAAGATAGGGAAGAAATACTTTTATCAATTGTAACCACAGCAACACCCACAAGATTGATTAAAATCAGAAAGGGCAAAGGTGGTAAGCAGTTTAAGTATGTAACGGGGGGTGCTTTTATAAGGGCTTTAAATTTAGCTTTTGGGCTTAATTGGACATTTAGAGTTATTGATAGGGAAAGAGAGGGTAAACAAATAGCAGTATTAGGGCAGTTGAAATTTAAATATCAAGGTGAAGAAGTTATCAAAGAACAATGGGGAAGTGCAGAGGTTTATGAAAATGTTCCACTAGGTGATATCTACAAGAAAGCTACAACTGACGCCTTAAAGAAATGTGCCTCAACGGTATTATTTGGTGATGTTTACGGGCAAGCAGAGGAGATTGAAGAAGAACAAGAAGATAGAAGCCCCACAAGAAGCAGATCAGCAATTGAGCAAGCAATAGAGAAACTAGAAAACAATCTTATTGCAGGCGATATTGATCGGGACGAAGCATTAAAGAGAATTGAAACA
>Ga0209717_1002403_pt1 | contig 18104 bp, 11 predicted proteins | sample AD_UKC048_MetaG_FD_184418 | JGI IMG/M metagenome (GOLD analysis project Ga0209717, IMG submission 184418) | Active sludge microbial communities of municipal wastewater-treating anaerobic digesters from USA - AD_UKC048_MetaG (SPAdes) (version 2) | ecosystem: Engineered > Bioreactor > Anaerobic >... | reverse complement strand
CAAAGTGGCCTTGCATTTTGACTGGGGCGCTTTTGACGAATTCATCAAAGCCTTCGAAGTGGGCATCATGGCCGATTTTTACTTCAAAAAAGTGCCGATCATGATTGAGACTGAAGCCGCGCCGAATGTCAACAACCAACCTTTGTTCCTCAATTTGTTTTTGAATGTGCAGTTGGGGAAACGCTCCTAAAGATTCTTCACCCGCCTTTAGCGAATATTTATTCAGCACAGATTACAGCAATTTTCACAGATTTTGTTGCCATGCAATAAAATCTGTGAAAATTGCTGTAATCTGTGCTGAATAAACCTTTATCGCTCTACCAAAAAATTCTACGAAAGGGTATGAAAAATCAAAAATTCTACGGGCTACTCGTCTTGTCACTGGTGGCTTCCAACCTTTGGGCACAGCTACAGCCCGCGCCAGCCGATGTTTTAAAAAGCTTGCAACAGATCGCGGTCATCGATCAAAAGGTGATGATGCCCATGCGCGATGGAATCCGACTGGCCACCGATATTTATCGGCCAAAAACCGAGCAAAAAGTGCCGATTATTTTTTCCAAAACACCTTACAATTTCAACTCCTGGAGTGATGGAGAACAGCGCAATGGCACCTATCAGGCCGCCCTCGAGGCCGTCAAAAGAGGCTACGCCTATGTGGTACAAAACGAGCGGGGTCGCTATTTTTCGGAAGGAGATTGGGAGATTCTCGGCCCGCCCACTACGGACGGTTACGACGCGGTAGAATGGTTGTCTAAGCAAACCTGGTCCAATGGAAAAATTGCCCCAATTGGTTGCTCTTCTACCGCAGAATGGCAAATGGCCGTAGTAGCCGAGAACCATCCCGCCCTGACTACCTTTGTTCCGCAGGGATTTGGCGCAGGAGTAGGCCGAGTTGGGAAGTTTTTTGAACAAGGCAACTGGTATCGAGGGGGGGCAGGACAAATGTTGTTCACGGCCTGGCTTTATGGGGTGCAAAATGATGAAATCCGGCCCCAGTTTCCCAAAGATGCGACACAAGAGCAGCTGATTCGCGCCTCCAAAGCTTTTGACCTGGATCCCGAACGTGCGCGTATTGACTGGGCCAAAGGTCTGGCCCACTTGCCTTTGCAGGACATCATCAAAAATGCGAACGGACCGAAAGGAGTCTACGAAGAAATGATTCGGCGCAAGCCAAACGACCCTGCCTGGTACAAAGGGGGATTGTACCACGACAACATGCCGATCGAGCGACCCGGTTTCTGGTTCGTTTCCTGGTACGATGTGTCCAGCAGCCCCAATCTTGCCCTGTACAACCACGTACGAGCAACGGCAAAAGACCCCAATGCACGCAACAACCAATACCTGGTGATTGCGCCCGTGCTGCACTGTTCCTTCAAACGTGCCACCGAAAACACCATCGTGGGCGAGCGCAGTGTGGGCGATGCCCGCTTGAATTACGACGATTTGACCTACGGCTGGTTTGACTACTGGTTGAAAGGTGAACAGAACGGTTTTTTGGAAAAAACACCCAAAGTACAGTACTATACCATGGGCCTCAACAAGTGGCAATCTTCAGAAGTATGGCCGCCCGCCAATGCCAAAATGACCACCCTTTACCTGAACAGCGGTAGCCGGGCCAACAGCCTTTACGGCGATGGCAAACTGAGCACTACCGCTCCAAAGATTGATGCTCCCGATGGTTTCACCTACGACCCCATGAATCCAGTGCCATCCTACGGTGGCAACGTATGCTGCACCGGCAATGCCGTGCAAGGCGGAGCCTTCGACCAGCAAAAAATGGAGATCCGCAATGATATTTTGGTGTACAGTACCGAGCCTCTGGTAGACGGCGTAGAAGTGAGTGGATTTATCGAAACCACCCTCTATGTATCCTCAGATGTGAAAGATACCGATTTCACCATCAAGCTGATCGACGTATACCCCGATGGCACCGCGTATAATCTGGACGAAACCATCCAGCGCGTGCGCTACCGCGAGGGCTACGAAAAAGAAGTGTTTATGGAAAAAGGTAAAGTATACAAGGTCGAATTGTCGCCAATGTCCACGAGCAATTATTTTGAAAAAGGACACCGCATTCGCATCGAAATTTCAAGCAGCAACTTCCCGCGTTTTGACCGCAACATGAATACGGGTGGTAAAAATTACGATGAAGCGGTGGGTGTCGTTGCGCACAATAATGTGCACCACTCGGCGCAGTATCCATCGCAGATTAGATTACCGATGGTGAAAAAATGATGAGTTATGAGTTATGAGTTATTTTTGTTAGAAAACTGGAACGCTGTATGCCTGGAAAACAACAAAATGGGCCATTAAGGGAAAAGACGCTGAAATTTGCAGTCAGAATTGTAAAGCTTCAGCGATATTTGGTGGAAGAAAAAAGAGAGTTTGTTTTGAGTAAACAATTACTTCGGTCTGGAACTAATCCAGGTGCGATGGTTCGAGAGGCAGAGAATGCTGAGTCTACTCAAGACTTTATTCATAAATTGGGCATTGCTCAGAAAGAAATAGGGGAAACTATTTAATGGTTCGAATTGTTGGTAGCAACGGAGTATTTATCTGAAAAAGAGTTCAATTCCATCAATACTGATGCCGAAGAACTCATGAAAATAATCCGCAGCGTAATCCTAACGATCAAGAAAAATCGAAAATAACTCATAACTCATAACTCATAACTCATAACTCATCTCTATTTTTGCAGTTTAAAGGAGAAACCATGGTTGAATTACCTGTTGTCAGCAAGGAAAGTGCAGAAGGTGGCCGGACCCGCAAGCCCGATTGGTTGCGTGTAAAGCTGCCGATTGGTCCCAATTACCGCAAAGTGCGGACTTTGGTGGACGAATACAAGCTGCACACCATTTGCCAAAGCGGGAATTGCCCGAACATGGGTGAATGCTGGGGCGCAGGTACGGCAACCTTTATGATTTTGGGCAATACCTGTACCCGTTCTTGTTCTTTTTGTGCTGTCAAAACTGGTCGCCCCAACGAATACGACGCCGATGAGCCACGCCGTGTGGCCGAAGCCATCGTACTCATGCAGGTCAAACACGCGGTAATCACCTCCGTCAACCGCGATGAGCTGGCCGACCGTGGTGCCGAAATATGGCACCAAACCGTTCGTCTGGTCAAAGAGGCCTCTCCTACTACCACCATCGAAACCCTGATTCCCGATACCAAAGCCAATTGGGAAGCACTGGAGCGCATGATCTCCGCCGGGCAGGAAGTGGTATCGCACAACATGGAGACCGTGGAGCGCCTGTACCGCAAGGTGCGCCCGCAAGCCAAATACCAGCGCAGCCTGGAGCAAATCCAACGCACCAAAGCCTACGGTAAACGCACCAAATCGGGCATCATGGTCGGTTTGGGCGAAACCCAGGAAGAAGTATTCAAAATCATGGACGACCTCGTGGCGCACGATTGCGACGTACTCACCATCGGGCAATACTTACAACCAACCCAAATGCACATTGCCGTGGCTGAATTCATCCACCCGGATGTGTTCGCCCTCTACAAAGAAGTTGGCCTGCAGAAAGGCTTCAAGTTTGTGGAAAGTGGGCCGCTGGTGCGGTCGAGTTACCATGCGGAACGGCACTTGTAGAAAGCTATTTCTTCTCCAATCCGTGGGTGCGGCACTAATTTGCGGTTCGTTTAGGTCCTTTTTTTATCGTAAAAGGCCCGGAACGGCTCCCAGCTACCGGCCAGGAGCCGCATGCTGTGTTTTACCAAGGAACCTAGTGGCTCTACTTCAACTCAGCCGACCCAAACAACACCGTAAACTTCTCACACCATACCAAGACAAACTTCTGACTATCCTTCGCCGTACCCGGTACTGCCAGACGTACATTGCCATTGGTGACGGTTTTGGTAATCTCCGTATAATCGTCGTCTTTGAGGGAAGTGGCCAGGTAGAGGCGTACATCAGGGCCGGGGTCAGATTTGAAGTTTTCAAGCAACAGGAATTTCTTACCGTCTTTGTCTTTGATGAGTTTGGCCGTGCCGGAAGTAGCGTGTGCACCATTGATAAAAGTACCTGTGGAGAGTACCACATCCGTACCGCCGGGAGTAACATCGTCGTCGCTGCTGGCCTTTTCACAGGCAAAACTCAGGCTTAAGGCAAGCGCCAGGAATAGAAACTTGTACATAGGATTATGTGTTAGTAGTTACAAATATTGGAATGTCCTTTCTATAACGTCTGGCAATCCAGCATATTTTGGTTACTTATACCCAAACTGCTTTAAGAAATAATCATCGTTCCGCCAGTTTTCTTTCACTTTGACAAAGAGTTCCAAGAAGACCTTTTTTTCCAAAAAGATTTCCATGTCCTGGCGGGCATCCGTGCCCAATTTTTTAATGGACACCCCGTTTTTGCCAATCAAAATGGATTTTTGGGTATCGCGCTCCACAAAGATGGTCGCAGAAATTCGAGCTATCGCTTTGCCGCCAACCGTTTTGTCTTCTTTAAACTCCTCGATGATCACCTGAGTGGCGTAAGGAATCTCCTGGTGGTACAACAACATGATTTTTTCGCGGATGATTTCACTCATGAAGAAACGCTCCGGGCGGTCGGTGAGTTGGTCTTTGGGGTAATACTCGGGCCCTTCTGGTAAATTTTCTTTCAGGGTGTTCAGCAGTACATCGGTATTGGTTTTTTGCAAGGCAGAAATGGGGATCAAGGTGGCCTGGGGCAATTGTTCGGCCCAAAATTGCTGGAGCTGCGCCAGTTTTTCCTCGTCCACGAGGTCAATTTTGTTCAACACCACAAACATGGGAATTTCCTGCTGTTTGCGCAGTTGTGCCAAAAGGTGATCCTCGGGCGGGTAGGTTTCCAGCACGTCCGTGACCAGCAACATCAAATCGGCGTCTTCAAAAGTTGATTGCACGAAAGAGTTCATGGCCTGATGCATCTTGTAGGCGGGTTTGTCTACTACCCCCGGCGTATCCGACAAGACCATTTGAAAATCCTCGCCACTCAAAATCCCGATGATCCGGTGTCGGGTGGTTTGTGGTTTGTTGGTGATGATCGACATCCTCTCCCCCACTAGGGCATTCATCAAGGTGGATTTCCCCACGTTGGGATGGCCAATGATATTGATAAAACCAGAACGGTGCATAAAAGTTGAAATGTTGAAATGTTGACGGGTTGAAAAGTGGGAGCGCTGAGCCGAGCTGAAGAGCGGATGCTATTCAACTTTTCAACACTTCAACTTTTCAACTATTCTAAAAGATCCCAGCCCTGAGGCAACTGCTTGATTTTGCCGTTGACCATTTTATCCAGGATTTGGTAAATGTCCGCAGGCTTGTAAGGCCTCCAGTTGATGTTGTTGAATTCGAGGCCAAAGTTAAGGTAATATTGGAGTTTGTTGTCTTTCATTTCCTCATAAACGTGTTGCAGGGTGTTGATCATGACGATCCAGCCGTCTTCATCCTTGATGTCTTCGTACCATTCTTCGTAGTAATCGTTGTCGCCGCTGTGGAAATTGAGCACGTTTTCACAAATAAAAATGTACCGGTAAATGCCCTTTTCGATCATGAAGTCTATCAAGTCGCGCTTGAGAAAAATGCTGTCATCGTAAAGGCAATCGTTCCATTCCCCAATCATTTCAATGATGGCATATCCTTCGTCATAATCGGCAAAAAGGACCTTTAGATACAAGGTATGTGAGCCAAAAAAATCCCACTGCGGATGAATGTAGTAGTTGTAAATTTTGTTGACGTAATAAAATTCGCTGTACTCCCGGCCATAAAAGGGAGAATTGACGTCTTCAGCAGCCACGTAGTCATCCCGCCAGCGGTAGTATGGTTCGATGTCTTGCACAGTTAGAATGTTTGTGGAAAATTAATATCCAGAACGAATAAAATGGAAAAAAAGTTGAGAAGTTGAGCGGTTGAGAAGTTGAGGCTGCCGCAGCGATTTTGACAGTCGATGCCCAAGTAGCTGCGGCAGCCTCAACTTCTCAACCGCTCAACTTCTCAACTTTTCTTCTTAGTTTAGTCACTCAGAAATCAAACCAAATGTTCAAAGTAGCGATCACCGGTCCCGAATCCTCTGGCAAAACCCATCTGGCCATTGCCCTGGCTGCCCATTACAAAACGGCGTACACGCCTGAATTCTCTCGTTTGTACCTGGAAAAACATGGCATGGCCTACGATGAAGCCGATCTGCTCGAAATCGCCAAAGGCCAGTACAATTGGGAATTGGCGTATACCCGCGATGCCAAAAGGCTCCTGATTTGTGATACTGATTTGTTGGTGATCAAAATTTGGTCGGAGGTGCGCTTTCAGGAATGCCACCCCTGGATTGAGCGGCAATTGCACTTGCACCCTTATGATCTTTTTTTGCTGTGCAAACCTGATTTACCCTGGGAGCCCGATCCGCTGCGCGAAAACCCGGATGATCGGGATCAATTGTATCTGCGTTACCTCAAAGCCCTACAAGACATGAATGCTACCTTCACGGAAATTAGTGGTCTCGACTTTGAACAACGCCTTCAGCAGGCTGTTTCATTCATAGATCGATCTTTAGGGCTTGCAGGTTAGCTTGGAAGACCTTAGCTTTGCGGTCTTGTTTCACACTCACACCATCACACACCAACACAAACTCTATTTTTCTCATTTGGGGTGCCCTACCGTACGGGCTGAGATCATACCCATTGGACCTGCCAGGTAATTCTGGAAAGGAAAATGAGCGCCTTCAACAACCTTGCGCAAGCAAGGCACAGGTGCAAGAAGGTATTACACTGTCGAACCCCTCGATGGTGATTTTTTTCAAGTTTATAGTTGAAAGGTTGAAGAGTTGAAAAGATGTTTAAAAGCTGAAAAGTTTGAAAGAAGATTCTCTTTTCAAATCCCAAGCTTTTAAACATCTTTTCAACTCTTCAACCCTTCAACTCTTCAACTTTTTTCTTCATGAAAATCAAATTGTCAATTGCCGCAGCGTTTTTGCTGTTGAGCAGCAGCGTTTGGGCACAAGTCAGCCTACGCGGAAAAATCAGTGATGCCGCAGGGCAACCCCTCATCGGGGCCAATGTATGGTTGGAAGGACTCAAACGAGGTACCACCAGCGACCGTTTTGGGGGATTCAGTTTATCCGATCTTGCTCCAGGTACCTTTCAGATTGTGATCAGTTACGTGGGCTACCAGGATTTAGTAGAAACTGTGGAATTGAATGCAACCCACGAACTTACTTTTGTACTGAGTGAAAAAACCTACAACATGGATGCCCTGGTGGTCAAAAGCACCCGCGCCGACCGCAAAACACCCATGAGCTACAGCAACCTCAACGCCGAACAAATCAACAAAAACAACCAGGGGCAGGATGTACCATTCATTCTGCAATGGACACCTTCGGCGGTGGTAACCTCCGATGCTGGTACGGGCATTGGGTACACGGGTATCCGCATTCGGGGAACCGACGCCACCCGCATCAACGTGACGATCAATGGCATTCCGCTCAATGATTCTGAATCGCAGGGAGTATTTTGGGTCAACATGCCCGATTTTGCCAGTTCCACCAACGATGTACAAATCCAGCGGGGCGTGGGAACTTCCACCAACGGCGCGGCTGCCTTTGGCGCCAGCATCAACCTGAATACCGCCAAGGTCAATCAGGATGCCTATGCGGAAGTAAACGGTACGGTTGGTTCCTTCAATACCTTACGCAGCAATGTACAGTTTGGGACGGGATTGCTCAAAAATGGCTTCAGCGTGGATGGACGTTTGTCCAAAATCAGCTCCGACGGCTACATCGATCGGGCCAGCTCAGATCTGAACTCGTATTACCTTTCGGCGGCCTGGACGGGAAAGAACCAGCTCTTGCGCCTCAATGTATTTTCGGGGCACGAAATCACCTACCAGGCCTGGAATGGCGTACCCGCGAATCTGGCTGTGGATTGGGATACCCGCACGTACAACTCCGCAGGCACGGAGAAACCCGGCGAACCTTACCACAACGAAGTAGACAATTACCGCCAAACCCATTACCAGCTCATCTTCAACCGGGCGGTGGCCAAATCCTGGAACTTGAATTTGGCGCTGCACTATACCCGTGGCTTGGGATTTTATGAACAGTATAAAGCGGGGGAGTCGTTCAGTGACTACGACGTACTCGCCCCCAATGACTCGATCCAAAGCACCGATCTGGTGCGGCAATTGTGGCTGGACAATGATTTTTACGGCGGCGTTTATGCTCTAACTTACGCCAAAGGCAAAGTTGATTTCAGTCTGGGCGGCGGCTACAACGTCTACGACGGTCGGCACTACGGCAAACTGCCCTGGTTGCAATATTCCGGGGATTATGCGCCAGGGGACAAATACTACCAAAGCACTTCCCTGAAAAAAGACTTCAATGTGTACGCCAAACTCAATTATCAGTTGGCCCGCAGCTTGTACGCTTACGGTGACTTACAAGTGCGCGCCATCAACTACGCGCTGGAAGGCAATGACCGTCAAAAACGGGACATCAGTCTCGAAGATCAATTGAGCTTTTTCAACCCCAAATTTGGGCTGAGTTATTTGCCGAACAGCCGTAGCACCTGGTATACTTCTTTTGCGGTAGCCAACCGCGAGCCCAACCGCGACGACTACCTGAGCGCACTGCCCAATGCCCCACGCCCCGAACGCCTGTACAACACTGAAGCAGGATACAAATACGCTGGAAAAAAGGGTGCCCTGGAGTTGAACATTTTTCACATGTACTACCGTGACCAATTGGCAGTAACGGGGCAAATCAACGATGTAGGTGCGCCCATCAAAATCAATATCCCCCAAAGTTACCGCCTCGGTGTGGAGTTGAGTGGAGGCTATCAACTGAGCAAAACGCTGCGCTTCCAGGGCAACGCGGCCTTGAGTCGCAACAAAATAGTAGAGTTCACTGAGTTTGTGGATGATTACGACACAGATTTTAATTGGTTGGGGCAAAAAGAATTTGTGCGCAAGCTGCCCGATTTGGCCTTGTCGCCGTCGCTGATCGCCGGGGCGGAACTGGGTTTTTCACCCTTCCAAAAGGGCAGTTGGGCGGAAAAACAAAACCTGACCTTGTCGCTGCTCACCCGCTATGTGGGCCAGCAATACATCGACAATTCTGGCGATGCCAGCAATGTGCTCGAAGCGTATACCTTTAGCGATTTGCGCATCGTTTACCAGCACAAGGGCCAATTCCTGCGGCAGTTAGAACTGAGCTTATGGGTGAACAACTTGTTCAATGCCATGTATGCGTCGAATGCCTGGTCGTATCGGTATTTGTACGAGGGACAGGGAGCAGTTGATCAGGGGCTGTACCCGATGGCGGGGCGGAATTTGATGTTGGGGGGGAAAGTTAGGTTTTAGGCACAAAACGCTATAAAGAGCCCAACATTCCACTTCAAAACGCAACACTCATGTATTTTCTTCACTCTACACTCAAAAATCCTTCATCTGAGTACATGAGTGTTGAATACATGAGTGCTGCGTCTTGAAGTGAGTGAGCGTGTTCAAAAAAAATTCCCCACGTGTCCAACACAAATCAACCCAAACACGTTTTTTAATCAGGCGAATTACCTAGGGCCAGCACTTCTAAATCCAGCATACTAACAAAACAATGTCATGCTATGAGACTACACATACTTGCTCTATTTTGCTGTTACGTTGCTGCTTACTCCCTCCATGGTCAAACCATTTGTACCAAAGCCAGAACCATTCAATGTGATGTAACCTATAAGGACAGTACAGATTTTGAAACCAGCCTCAGCAACAATTATCAGTGTGGTGGAGGTTCTTTTCTGGGAAGAGAGCGGGTCTATAAATTCAATTTAATTCGGGAACAAAACATTTATATTTCCCTCGAAATTGAAGAGACCGGAGTCAATCTGGATTTGTTTTTGCTGAATGCGTGTAATTTGAGTCCAGATGCCTGCATAGGATACAGTGCGTCAAATAACAAGAAAGAATTCCTGGTACAATCCCTGGAAGAGGGCACCTACTACATCGTGGTGGATGCGAAATTGGCCGAAGCAATTGGAAGCTTTAGGCTCAAAATGACTTGTGAAGAAAACATTTGCCAACGCGCAAGCTCCTCCATCAACTGTGGAGAATACAAAGCCAAAGAAAACCTGGAACTCGCCTTTAACCTGATCAACCAATACCCGGATTGCCAGAATAAGGTCTATGCTGGGGCAGAAAAGATTTATCAAATTGATCCCGGCTCCGGTTTTAGCATCCAGGTTGGTTTCCATGTAGACACCAGCAGTAAAAAAGATTTTGATTTGTTTCTGGTACAAGTGGATGAAACCTGTTATGAGATTACCTGCCTTGCGCAAGCCAAAGCTTCGGCGATCAAGGGCAGTAAATATTTGTTTAGTGACCGACTTGGAAGCGGCACTTATTACCTGATTGTTGATTCTCAAGAATTTTATTCTTCAGGGGAATTTTCCATAGATGTTTCCTGTTCAGACCTGCCCTGTAGTGGCTTGACTGCAATAAATTGCCGTGCTCCGATTGTTGGAACCACCAACGTTTCGGCCAGAGATCGAGGCAAAGTGAGTCTTTACCGGGTTCGACAAGAAAATACCCCAGAAAAATATTACCCAGGACACTCCGGGCCTGAAAAAATTTATTCGTTTGAAGTATTTGAATCCCAAAATGTTACTTTAAAATTAAGTCAACCTAATGAGCTCAAACCAAAAGACTTGAACCTTTTTGTACTCAAAAATTGCAACAAACTAGATGCTGTTGCGGCTGGTGTAAGCAGTGGCAACGGGACAGAAACGCTTACCGTTTTTCTCAATCCAGGCACGTATTATGCCGTTGTTGATCAGTTTTTAGGTGTCGATGCCTATAAATTTTCGCTGGACATTCAATTTACCCAGGCTTGTACCAACATTTGTGATTACGGCGGGGCTTTTATTTCAAGAGGGGCTATTTTTTCCAATGAATTGTCGCGTTCAGAAGTCGCCCCAATCTTACTGTATGAGGATCAATGTGTAAAAGACGCATTTGGCAATTTTTCAGCTGGAGGAAAAAGATTATATGCTGATGTTTTTTTGTTCCACAATGAAGAGGCACAAAGCCCCATTGTATTGACCCTGAATGGCGGAAATGGTGCCCAAAATATGCGTGGTTTTATCCTGCGCTGTGATTCCACAGCAAAGACCAAGTGCCTGGGCTTTACCGAGAATGGCAGCCTGGATTTAGGCCCAAGTGCCGCAGGTTTTTATTATGTAGTCATCTTGGGTACCCAAAACATCCCTTATACCTTTAGCATCACGCCCATGGGGGTTTGCCAATCCAACCCCGAGTCCATTCCACTGAATACGAACATTACCCGTACCGTCAGCGGAAAGAAAAACGATTTCGGTATCAGCGGTAGTGGTTTCAATGGGTACAACAACTGTTACAACGGAGCGCGTAGCTATCAGGGCGAGGATGTAGAATTCCAATTCACGGTAAATTCCAATGTTTTAGTCAACATATCCCTTAGCTCCAATGCTGCGATGGGGCTATTCCTCTATGGCTACATTTGTGGAAAAGGGTGTCTGGATTATACCCAAACCTCTACCGCTGGAGGAAATGGAGAGATTGTGGATTTTCCGCTCAGCCCGGGGACTTATTATTTGATCGTGGACAAAAACGATCTTGCTGCCGAAAATAGTGAATTCAGCATCAGCATCAAGACCCGAGAGGCCGTTTCTAGTCCTTTTTTCCTGGCCTACGATCCGCTAAATTCCAATTGTGTGCAAAGCAACAAGAAAGGGCATAGTTTGGAAATCAATAAAAAGGGCGCCGCCAGTCAATTGACGGCCAGTGACAAGTTGTACATTTTTCCTGAACAATTGAGCCCCCCAGCCAGGGCCGTTGAAAAGTATTGGGATCCCAATGTCAGCGAGGAAAAAATGAAAATGGATGAACTCAGAATGGACTCCCTGGGCGATGCACAAAAATGTGGCTTCAGAGACCGCGATTCCATCTTTATTCTTGTTGAAACGAACGACAAAGACCAACAATACATCCAGGAAATCCTGCCGGAATATGCTGTCTCGTCGCCCACCAATGCGGTCACTGCCAAAGGCATATACAAACCTGGAGGAGTAAGTTTAATCCAGGCATTTCGCTTTATTCGTCCCCGACACTTTTCCCTCAGTACCAATCGACTCATCGTCAATCCTAATGAAAGCGTTACTCAGTCGATTGCAGTGAAGACCAATGTTCGATTCAAGGTCACAGTGGAACCCGCGGTAGATTACATCAAGATTATCGATTACCAAAGTAGTTACCCAGCCGAAGCCACCGAGATTAAATTTTCAATCGCCAAAAATAGCAGTGGAAATGCCCGCGAACCAGTGAAATTGATTTTCAGCTCCCTGGGTACTCCAGCATTCCGCAGCGAAGTACTCCTTCAAGAGAAACAATGTGTGCCATTTGTAGCAAGTATTGTTACCAGTGCACCCACCACTTTGTGCCCTGGTAACTCTATCTCCCTGAGGGCTAGCGTCAACAACGGTAGTTTATCCGACTATATTTATACCTGGAGCAATGGGTCAACGGCTTCTTTCATCGAGTTTGAAGATTTAACAACGGGTACAAGTCAATATACGCTTACCATCACACCTAAAAATGAAAGCATCTGTGAAGTAAAGCCATTGACCCAAACCATCACGGTATTGACCCGGCCCAATGCGCCAGTTCCCATCAAATCCGAAGTAGGGGTTTGTATTGGTCAATTGGCCCCGCTGCTAACGGTGACACCTCAAGCAGGGGTAACGAACAATTGGTACAATAACGCCAATGAACCATTGCAACCAATTGATGCAATCAGGTATCTCCCCAGGGTACGTGAGCCCGGAGTGTACATGTATTACGTGGAATCAAAAAGCAGCGAGGGTTGTGTCAGCGCCGAGCGCGTCCCCATCAAACTGATCATGTTTCCTAAATTTACCCTGGCCAATGACGCCATTGAGCAAGATGTTTCTTGTAAAGGAGGCAATGATGGGGTGTTAAACGTGAGCCTCAAAGAAGAGGTCAACAGTAACATCACCTATCGTTGGTCTGATGGCGGAGAAGGCAGCCGCAGGACTGGTTTGAAAGCCGGGCCTTACACCGTAACCTTGAGTTTCGGCCCCAACTGTGTCCAGGAGTTTTCCGCCGTCCTGCAAGAGCCCGATTCGATTAACATTGCCATAACAAGCATCAAAGCTGATACCAGTTCAAAAAACAGCGGAGCCATTGAGGTTGCAGTAAATGGAGGCACTCCCCCTTATAGCTACAAATGGATTCGAGCGGGGCAAACGTTCAGTACCAACCAAAATCTGGTCAAGGCCAGTACCGGCCCTTACCAATTGGAGGTAAGGGATCAAAAACAATGTGTGCTGCTAAGTCCGATCATTAACATACCGAGGGTGGTTGTGAGTTCAACCATGGAACACCCCTGGGCTGCACGGATCAAGGTCGCTCCAAACCCAACGAATGGGGTGATTAACCTTGCTTTTGACCTTCCGCAGCGGATAGAGGTGGCGCCGGAGATTTTTAATGCGCTGGGGGAATTGGTGGTAAAATTGCCACGGCAATGGGTGTTAAAGGGGAATATTCAGACAGCAATCAAGGGCCTGGGAGCTGGGATTTATTTTGTGAAGGTTGGAATGGAAGGAGGGGTTGTGGTGAAGCGGGTGTTGGTGGTGCGGTAAGGTGAGTTAAAATTTTCAGGACCTGTAACTACTACGGAAGGAATGTTTATACTGGCAAGTAACCAACACAGAATAGTCCGCCTCACCCAAAAAATCCCATTTGTACTTTCCCACAAATTTCCTATCTTTGCGCCGCTTTAGCCTTAAAATCACTTTTGAGGCTGGGCATCACATTCTCGAAACGGTACCGTTTAAGCCCAAACGATGAGAAAAATTGAGTTGGATATAGTTGCACTTTCCCATAGCGTTACCCAGTCCCACAATTACGCGGTAGTGTTGGGAGAGAAGAGGGGTGCACGTCGTTTGCCGATTGTGATTGGCAGTTTTGAGGCGCAGGCCATTGCTGTGGCGATGGAAAGAATGACCCCCAACCGGCCCCTGACCCACGACCTGTTTAAAAATGCACTCGAAACCTTCAACATCAACCTGAAGGAGATCATCATCAATAATTTATTGGACGGAATTTTTTACGCGCGTCTGGTGTGTGAGCGCGATGGCGATGTCACCGAGGTAGATTCCCGGACTTCCGACGCCCTGGCCATGGCGGTTCGGTTCAATTGCCCGATTTATACCTACGAGTTTATCCTGGACGCAGCCGGGGTGGTGTTAGAAGATACCGAAGGTACGGACGAAGAAGAGGAGTTATTTGCCGCCGCACCTTCCTCCGGGATGTCCGATAACCCGCTGGCTTCTTACTCTACTGAAGCCCTTATCCGCATGTTGGATGAAGTGCTTGATGAAGAAAATTATGAAAAAGCGGCCCAGATTAGGGATGAGATTGAACGGCGTAAGTCTAGTTGAGTATGTCTACCCCACGCATCAGGTTATTCAATCCTTGAATACTCATTGCACGGGATAAGGCTTGACGCTATTTTTCGCATGATTTTCAGCGACAAACGCCAAAAATTGTACAATACATTACGAAACCGTAGTATTTGCCTACCTTGGGCAGATAATCATTGGCATACTTTTTAAACTTCTCTATCTTTCGCGCTGATTTTGAACAAGTAACTGTAAGCTTGACTTAAGCCATTGTCATAATTCCAACCAGTAAAATGCCCTCAGGCAGTCAGATTGATCCGAACCAAGAAGAAAGAAAAAATGTTGCATTCGCCTGAAAAAGTGGATGTAACGTGTTTTTATTTTTAGACAATAAAACCATTTTATCACTCACTTAATCCTTTTAGTATGAAGGACTTTAGACTTTTGTTCACCTTACTGTTGGTATTGGTTGGCTTCGCTGCCAGTGCCCAGAGTACCGTCAGAGGTACCATCAAATCGTCGAACGGTGCGGAACCCTTGATCGGGGTGACCGTCGTGGTCAAAGGCACCACCAATGGCTCTGCTACTGACGTGGATGGTAACTTCGAAATTTCCGTTGCCGATGCAGCAAATGCGATTTTGGTACTTAGTTACACCGGGTTCACAACCTTGGAAGTACCTGTTGCTGGCAAAAGCTCAATCGACATCACCATGGAGCCAGCCTTGAACCTCCTGGAGGAGTTTGTCACCGTAGCTTATGGTACGGTGAAAAAAGAAGCCCTCACTGGTTCGGTAGGTACCATCTCTTCTGAGGCCATTGCCAAGCGGCCGATCAACAACATCACAACGGTTATTGAAGGTGCAGTACCAGGGGTTATCACCCAAACCGCCAACGGACAACCTGGATCAGGTCTGGCCATCCGTATCCGTGGTTTTGGTTCGATCAATGCCAGCCAAGACCCTCTGTTTGTAGTAGATGGGGTACCTTATGTTGGGGGAACATCCAACATCAACCCAGATGATGTAGAATCAATCTCCATCCTGAAAGATGCTTCTGCTACGGCATTGTACGGCTCCAGAGCAGCCAACGGCGTAGTGATCATCACCACCAAAAAAGGTAAAAAAGACGGCAGAAACAGCGTGTCGGTTAAAGTTACCCAAGGTGTTGCTTCTCGTGGTTTGCCCGAGTACGATCGTTTGGATGCCTTTCAGTACTACCCAGTGCAGTGGGAATCTTACCGCAACTCGCTGGTTTATCCCGCTTCTGGAGCAGCCATTTCCAGAGACTCGGCTAGCCGCGTAGCATCAGGCCTGACATCCAGAACCAGTATCGCTGGTTTGTTGACCTACAATCCGTTCAACGTAGCCGCCAATTCCATTGTCAGTCCGAACGGAACGATTAATCCAAGTGCAGAATTAATCTACGCAGATGATTTGGACTGGACCAAAGACCTGATGCGGGATGGCGACCGCAAGGATTATGCAGTCAACTTCAGCGGAGGTAGCGACAAATACGATTATTTCCTCTCGGCAGGTTACCTCCAAGAAGATGGGTATACCTTGAACACAGACTTCAAACGTTACACCGCCCGCTTGAATGTAAACGTGCAGCCCACCAAATGGCTCCGGACAGGGTTGAATATTTCGGGTAACCACTCGATTTCCAATACCGCCTCTGACGACGGAAGCACTAGCTTCGTTAACCCCTTCTTCTTTTCGCGCAACATTGGCCCAATCTATCCGGTATTTGCACACAACATGACGAGTGGGGAATACTTGCTGGATGCAAACGGTCAAAGATTTTGGGATTTGGGAAACCTGGGTAGCTCTGGTTTGGGCATTCCTAACCGCCCTAGTGGTGGTTTTGCTGGACGTCATACCTTAGCTGAAACGACCTTGAACCAACAACTATTTACCAGAACAGTAGCCAGCGTACGTTCCAGTACCGATTTGTTCTTTTTGAAAAATTTCAAATTCACGAACAACGCTTCCGCTGACTTCCAGTATCAACAAAACAACAACTTTGAAAACACAGTTGTAGGGGATGGTGCTCCTGCGGGTAGAAGCCGCCGTCAGGTAAGCAGCAGCGTTGGTTTGATCCTGAGCCAATTGTTGAACTTCAACAAAGAGTTCGGCGGCCACGGTGTTGATCTACTTGCTGGTCACGAATCTTACAACCAACGTGACAACGATTTGAATGGTTTCAAACAAGGATTGTCCCTTTCCGGAAATACCGAATTGAATAACTTTACGACTATCAACTCCTTGACTTCCGCCTTGGATCGCTACACCATCGAAAGTTACTTCTCCAGAGCAAATTACAACTACCGTGGTAAATACATCCTCACCGGTAGCTTGCGCCGTGACGGTAACTCCCGTTTTGCATCTGAATCAAGATGGGGTACCTTCTGGTCGGCTGGTGCAGGTTGGAACATCGACAAAGAAAAATTCCTGGATGTCAACTGGCTTGACCAACTGAAATTGAGAAGTTCTTATGGCGTCGTAGGTGTTGCCGACGGGATTGGCTTTTATGCCTACCAAGGCTTGTACGCCTTTGCCAACAACGCCAACGAACCAGGGATTGTACAAAGCCAAACTGCTTTCTTGAACCGTGAACTGAGCTGGGAAACCAACGAACAATTCGACATAGGTTTTGACTTCTCCTTGTTCAAAGGACGGATCAGTGGCTCCTTTGAGTATTACAACCGTTTGTCTCGCGACCTCTTGTTTTCTGTACCCCAACCACTTTCTAGTGGAGCTTTGACAGTAAACCAGAACACGGCCACCATGGTCAACAACGGGATTGAAGCCAACCTGGACATCGAATTCATCCGTACCAACGATTTTGTTTTTAGCACCAACATCAACGTGTCTACGGTGAACAACGAGATCACCAAGATGCCCGAATCGGTTCCTGAATTTGTTACGGGTACCAAGAAATATTCCGTAGGTGCTTCGATCTTCGATTACTGGTTGCGCACCTATTACGGAGTAGACCCATCGGACGGTGCTGCACTTTATGTTTCAGCCAACAAGGCCTCTGCTACGGGTCGTCGGTTCATCACCAACTCGGCTGGAGGCATTGATACCGTGACGACATTGATTGCCAATGGCCAATTTGAATACAATGGTTCGGTTATTCCTGACTTGTACGGAAGTCTTGCGCCAACGATTACGTTCAAGGGTTTCACCCTGAGTGGGTTACTCACTTTCCAATTGGGTGGCTTGACTTACGATGGTTTGTACCAGTCTTTGATGAGCACCAGTAACTATGGGGGCGCCTTGCACACCGACATCCTGAAAAGATGGCAGAATGAAGGCGATGTAACCGATGTTCCCCGGATGGATGCAGGTAGAGGAGCCGACTTTAATGCCACTTCTTCCCGTTGGTTGATCGATGCTTCTTTTTTGAACATTCGCAACATCAACTTGTCTTACAGCTTGCCCAAAGGTTTGATTTCAAAATGGAAAATCTCTGGTGCACAGGTTTTTGTAGGTGCTGAAAACGTTGCCTTTTTCTCGAAAAGAAAAGGGATGAACAACCAGCAAGCATTCTCTGGTGTTACCTCTAACGCTTACCCACCAGCCCGGGTGATTTCCGGTGGATTTACTTTAAACTTCTAATCCAACAGCCATGAAAATAACTAAATATAGCTTTTTGGCCTTAATTGTCGCTCTTTTCTTCTCGGCTTG
>Ga0209717_1002402_pt1 | contig 18105 bp, 22 predicted proteins | sample AD_UKC048_MetaG_FD_184418 | JGI IMG/M metagenome (GOLD analysis project Ga0209717, IMG submission 184418) | Active sludge microbial communities of municipal wastewater-treating anaerobic digesters from USA - AD_UKC048_MetaG (SPAdes) (version 2) | ecosystem: Engineered > Bioreactor > Anaerobic >... | reverse complement strand
GCTTGTCGCGGTGATCACGCAGGCCAGCGCGCGCGATCTGGAGCTGGCGGTCGGGGGTCGTGCCTGCGCGATCATCAAGGCGCCGTGGGTCATCGTGACCGTCGATGGGGGACCGCGCCTGTCCTCTCGCAACCAGTTGCGCGGTGTCGTCAGCGCCGTGAAGGCCGGCCCGATCAACGCCGAAGTCGCCATCACGCTGCCCGGAGGCGCTGTCGTCCATGCGGTGGTCACACAGGATGCCGTGTCGGAACTCGGGCTGGCGCCGGGCGTGCCTGCCTGCGCGGTGATCAAGGCCAGTCACGTCGTGCTCGGCGTCTGATTCATCCGCCCGGGGAGCGCAGGCGGGCGTGGACCGTGACGTCGCGCGGTTCGTCGCCGACATTCGGATGCAGGCTGTGGCGGCGCAGCACGCCTTCGTGCTCGAAGCCCAGCGCGTCGAACAGGCGTGCCGAAGCGTGGTTGTCCACGTCGCACAGCGCGTCGACGCGCCACACCGATGCCTGTTCGAAGGCCTCGGCCAGCACCGCCGAGACAGCTTCGCGCATCAGGCCCTGGCCCCAGCGGCTGCGCGTCAGCAGGCAGCCCAGGCGCAGGTGGTGGACCGGGCCGTCGAACCGCTGCGGAATCAGCTGGACGATCCCGATCGCAGTGCTGCGGGGATGCGGTGCCGAGTCACCCGGCTCGGCCGAGGTGTGGCGGCCCGTTGCCTGCTGGATCAGCAGCCAGGTCCACGCGCTGCGCTTGAGCCAGCGCGCCTGGTCCCAGTCCAGCTGCGCCCGCGTGTCCGCGATGGCACGGTGCGGACGCCAGCCCAGGTAGCGCAGCACCTCGGGGTCCCGCGCCCAGCCATCGAACGCCGCCAGTTCGTCGCCGGGCTGCGGTGCGCGCAGCCGCAGTCTCTCGGTGAGCAACATCCGCTTCATCGGCGGCGCCTGCCGACCAGTGATGGTGCTGGCGCGAAAGGTGCATCCTGATGCCCCCCATGATCACTGCACCGATGCTTCAACTGACGAGCGACGCGGCCGAGGCGGTGCTCATCCTGACCGACGGACTGCAGCGCGGCGACCTGTTGCGTTCTCGCCTGACGCGGGCCGAGGTGCAGCGTCAGCTGCAGTGCCTGGCCGACACCCTGGAAGACGCGCCCGATGTGCTGCGACACCAGATGCCCGAGATCGACTGGGCGGGATGGCGCGCCACGCGGCTGGCGCTGGCCACCCCGGGCGCACAGCACGACGATGCCCTGTGGTTCGCGGTGCAGTCCCTGGTGCCGGCGACCCTGAGCTGGCTTCGCGTCTATCGCGAGCAGCAGCCGTCGCTGTTCCAGTCCTGGCACTGACCGGGGCGACACCGGAAGTTCAACCACCGGAGCCGCTCGTGATGCTGGCCAGCAAGGTGGCGATGACCTCGCTGCCCAGGTGTGCCTGGTCGTCGAGGGCGGCGATGTGCGCCAGCAGTTCCCGCGCGTCCTCGGGTCGTCCGCTGCGCAACGCGATGAAGGCCAGCGCCTTGAGCGTGAACAGCCAGAAGCGCGCTGCTCCGCTGCCGCGGAAGTTGACGCCGTCCGGCACGCGTTCGGGCGTGACCTGGCGCCAGTCCTCGTCCAGCCCGGCCTGCTTCGCCGCCTCGCTCAGTCCGCGCAGCGCGGCGCGCTCCGCCTGCTCGAATTCACGCAGACCCGCGTGATGCTTGTACAGCGCGTAGTAGATGCCGAGGGCCTTCGGTGCGATGGCCTGCGCCGTCCACAGCAGCGCACCCACTTCGCCGCGCGCCGAGCGCGCCGCCTGGTGCAGCAGGCGGCGTGCGGATTCGGGCATGTCTCCGCCGAAGAAGGCGTCGGCTGCTTCGCCAGTGAACAGGTTCATGTCGTGTCTCGAAGTGCGGCGCACAGGCAACGCAAGCCCCGGGCCCGGCGCAACCTGCGAGGAACGTCGCTGCGGCGCGTCGAAGTTGCGACAAAGCCGACAGCGATCCGACACGGATCCACGCTGCCTGGAAAGCGCTGGATCGAGGGGCAAAAGCGAGCCAAGTGATTGATGCGCGGTCGCTTTTCCGGATTGCGCGGGTTGCCCGGATCGACTGGCACGTTCCTTGAGAAGGTAGAGCACCCGCCTCCAGGGAAACGTCGAATCGAACCGACGTTCCCTGACCCCAGCCGAGGTCGGGTTGCCGCAGCACGGCGGCCTGCGGGGGCGATCCACAGAGGAGTCATGCGATGGACCTGAAGCTCGAAGGCAAACCGATCTATCTGGACTACGCCGCCACCACACCCGTGGACCCGCGGGTCGTGCATGCGATGGTTCCCTACCTGTACGAGCAGTTCGGCAACCCGGCCTCCCGCAGCCACGCCTACGGCTGGGCTGCCGAGGAGGCGGTGGAGATCGCCCGGGAACACGTCGCCGCGCTGATCGGTGCCGACCCGCGCGAAATCGTCTGGACCTCCGGCGCGACCGAATCGAACAACCTGGCGATCAAGGGTGCGGCGCAGTTCCACGCCGGCAAGGGCAAGCACCTGATCACCGTGAAGACCGAGCACAAGGCCGTGCTCGACACGATGCGGGAACTCGAGCGCCACGGCTTCGAGGTGAGCTACCTCGACGTGCAGTCAGACGGTCTGCTCGACATCGAGGTGCTGAAGGCCGCGATCCGTCCGGACACCATCCTGGTGTCGGTGATGTTCGTCAACAACGAGATCGGCGTGATCCAGGACGTGGCCGCCATCGGTGCGCTGTGCCGCAGCAAGGGCATCCTCTTCCACGTCGATGCGGCCCAGGCCAGCGGCAAGGTCGCGATCGACCTCGGCGAACTGCCGATCGACCTGATGAGCCTGTCGGCGCACAAGACCTACGGACCCAAGGGCATCGGTGCGCTGTACGTGCGCCGCAAGCCGCGGGTGCGCATCGAGGCGCAGATCCATGGCGGCGGCCACGAGCGCGGCATGCGCTCGGGCACGCTGCCGACCCACCAGATCGCCGGGATGGGCGAGGCCTATCGGCTGGCGCGCGAGTCGATGGCCAGCGAGAACGAGCGCATCGGCAAGCTGCGCGACCGGCTGCTGGCTGGTGCGAAGAAGATTCCCGAGGTGCTCGTCAACGGACACCTCACGCAGCGCGTGCCGCACAACCTCAACCTGAGCTTCACCTTCGTCGAAGGCGAGTCGCTGCTGATGGGCATGAAGGGCATTGCGGTGTCGTCGGGTTCGGCCTGCACCTCGGCCAGCCTCGAGCCGAGCTATGTGCTGCGCGCGCTCGGCCTCTCGGACGAAGTGGCGCACAGCTCGATCCGCTTCTCGATCGGCCGCTACACGACGGAAGCCGAGATCGACGCCGCTCTGGCGCGCGTCCAGGCCACCGTCGAACGCCTGCGCGAACTCAGCCCGCTGTGGGACATGCACTGCGCCGGCGTCGACCTCAGCACCGTCCAGTGGGCTGAGCACTGAACCGAAACACCACGGAGCCCATCATGGCCTACAGCGAAAAAGTCATCGAGCATTACGAGAACCCGCGCAACGTCGGCGGCTTCACCGCGGAAGATGCCGACGTCGGCACCGGCATGGTCGGTGCGCCCGCCTGCGGCGACGTCATGAAGTTGCAGATCAAGGTCAACCCCGACACCGGCCTGATCGAGGACGCGAAGTTCAAGACCTACGGTTGCGGCTCGGCGATCGCCTCGAGCTCGCTGGTCACCGAATGGGTCAAGGGCAAGACGCTGGACCAGGCGCTGGCGATCAAGAACACCAGCATCGCCGAGGAACTGGCGCTGCCCCCCGTGAAGATCCACTGCTCGATCCTTGCCGAGGACGCCATCAAGGCGGCCGTCGCCGATTACCGCCAGCGGCACGACGCCACGCTGGAACAAACCGCATGCAAGCCGGCACACGCGGCCGCATGAACCTTGCCCCCAACTGAACCAGGAGCCTCCCATGTCCGCATGCCAATCACAGCCCAATGCCGGTTCTTCCTGTTCGACCGGCACCGCGCCACCCGCCGTTCCCTTCACGCTGCCGGAAGGCGCCTCGCCCATCACCGTGAGTGATGCAGTCGTCAACAAGGTCGGCGAGATGCTGAGCGAGGAGGGCGACCCCAACCTGAAGCTGCGCATCTTCGTGACCGGCGGCGGCTGCTCCGGCTTCCAGTACGGATTCGCCTTCGATGACCTGACGAAGGAAGACGACCTGTGCGTCGAGGTCGGCGCCATCAAGGTGCTCGTCGATGCGTCGAGCCTGCAGTACGTGATGGGCGCGCAGATCGACTACGAGGAGAACATCGAAGGTTCGCGCTTCGTCATCAAGAACCCGAACGCAGCCACCACCTGCGGTTGCGGCAGTTCGTTCTCGGTTTGAACCGTCCACAGGAGTCCATCATGTCCGTCAGCGTCACCCCCAAGGCCGCCCGCCAGATCCGCAAGGCGCTCGATCAACGCGGCGGCGGATATGGCTTGCGTGTTGCCGTCAAGACCAGCGGCTGTTCCGGCTACGCCTACGCGCTGGAGTTCGCGGAGGCACCTTCCCCCGACGACCTCAGCTTCGAGAGCGAGGGCGTCTGCCTGCTGGTGGATGCCAAGAGCCTGCCGATGGTCGACGGCACGCAGCTCGACTGGGTGCGCGAGGGCCTGAACGAGGGCTTCAAGTTCAACAACCCGAACGCCACCGCGAGCTGCGGCTGCGGCGAGTCGTTCGCCGTCTGAACCCCACGGAACGCTGCGATGGCCTTGCTGCAGATCGCCGAGCCGGGTCGCGCGGCCGCTCCCCACCAGCACCGGCTGGCCGTGGGCATCGACCTGGGCACGACCAATTCGCTGGTGGCCACGCTGCGCAGCGGATTGCCCACCGTGCTGGCCGATGAAGACGGCCGCATGCTGCTGCCCTCGGTCGTCCACTATGCCGACGGTGGCGAAATCATCGTCGGCGATGCGGCCCGCGCACTGGCGATCCGGGATCCGCAGAACACCATCGCATCGGCCAAGCGCCTGATCGGACGCGCCGCGGCCGACATCGCGCCGGGCACCGTTCCCTACACGCTGAGCGAACTCGGCCCGGGCGCGATCGGCGTGGCGACGCGAGCGGGCGTGAAGAGCGCGGTCGAAGTCGGCACCGAGGTTCTGCGCGCCCTGGCGCAGCGCGCCGAGGCCGCGCTCGGCGGTCCGCTGGTCGGCGCAGTGATCACGGTGCCGGCCTACTTCGACGATGCGCAGCGCCAGGCCACCAAGGACGCCGCACAGCGAGCGGGCCTGACGGTGCTGCGTCTGCTCAACGAGCCCACGGCTGCGGCGGTCGCCTACGGGCTCGACACCGCCAACGAAGGCGTCTACGCCGTCTACGACCTGGGTGGTGGCACGTTCGACGTATCGATCCTGCGCCTGGCTCGCGGCGTCTTCGAGGTGCTGTCCACCAACGGTGACGCGATGCTCGGTGGCGACGATTTCGACGCCTGCGTCGTGCGCTGGTTCTGTGCCCAGCAACCGGACTTCGCCTGGAGCGAGCGCGATGCCGCGGCGCTGCACGCAGCCGCCCGCAGCAGCAAGGAATCCCTGAGCAGCGAGTCCGAAGTGATGATGCGCTGCGAGCGCAGCGACGGCGTCTCGCAGATGGCGCGGCTGACACGCGAGGTCTTCGAGGCCGAGACCGAGCCGCTGATCCAGCGCACCATCGCACCGCTCAAGCGTGCGCTGCGCGACGCGGGACTGAAGCCCTCCGACATCGAAGGCATCGTGATGGTCGGGGGCGCCACGCGCATGCCGCGGGTGCGCCGCGCGGTGGCCGACTTCTTCGGCCGCGAGCCGCACACCGACATCGATCCCGATCAGGCGGTTGCACTCGGTGCCGCCATCCAGGCAGATCAGCTGGCGGGCAACCGGGCTGTCGGCGACGCCGGCCTGCTGCTGCTCGACGTCTGCCCGCTGTCGCTCGGACTGGAGACGATGGGCGGGCTGGTCGAGAAGATCATTCCGCGCAACACGACCGTTCCGACTGCCCGGGCACAGGAATTCACGACCTTCAAGGACGGCCAGACCGCAATGGCGGTCCACGTCGTCCAGGGCGAACGGGAGCTGGTCAGCGAGTGCCGCTCGCTGGCGCGCTTCACGCTGCGAGGCATTCCGCCGATGGTCGCTGGCGCAGCGCGCATCCGGGTCACGTTCCAGATCGATGCCGATGGCCTGCTCTCGGTGAGCGCCACCGAGCAGACGAGCGGCGTGCAGACACAGGTCGAGGTCAAGCCGAGCTACGGTCTGGCCCACGACACGGTGGCCGAGATGCTGCGCAGCGCGATCGATTGCGCCGAGTCCGACGCCGCAGCGCGCATGCTGCGCGAGGCCGAGGTCGAAGCGCGCAGCCTGCTCGATGCGGTCGACAGCGCGCTGAGTGCCGACGAGTCGCTGCTGATGCCGCGCGAGCAGTTCCGCATCCTGTGCGCGTTGCAGGACGTCGCGGACCTGCTCGAGCAATGTGCCACCAGCGAGGGGGTCAACCCCATCGAGCAGAAGGATCTGCGAGAGGGCTTGCGCCAGGCGACGCAGGCTCTGAACGAGGCCACGACCGACTTCGCGGCCCGGCGCATGGATGCACGCGTTCGCGAAGCGTTTTCCGGGCGCAGCATCGAGCAGATCGGCGGCTAGGACAGCATGGACATCACCGTGGCGAAGGACGTGCCGGCGGACGGATGCACCACCGCCGAAATCACCGTGCTGCCGCATCCCGAGCTCTGTCCGCAGGGACTGGTCTTTCCGGCTCGGCGCGGCCGCAAGCTGGTCGATGAACTGCTCGCGAACGGCATCGCGATCGAGCATGCCTGCGAGAAGGTGGGCGCCTGTTCGACCTGCCATGTGCATGTTCGGTCGGGGGCCGAATCCCTGAAGCCGCCGGACGACGAGGAGGAAGACCAGCTCGACGCCGCCTGGGGCCTCGACGCGCAGTCACGGCTGTCTTGCTGCGTGAAGGTCAGGGACCACGCGCTCGTGATCGAGCTGCCGATGTACACGAAGAACCACGCACGCGAGAAGTGACGGCACCGGCGCCGGGCGCGCCGTGCCATGCCAGGACCGTGATCCATGTCATGGTGCCCGGGCAGAGCAACCTGTAGGCTGTACCGCTTCCGCCCGCGCGTGCGGCGGCGCCGTGGCGCCGCCGGGCCGCTCGCGTCACTGAACCGCCTGCTCACCATGCTGTCGAGAACCGTCCTTCACCGACTGATCGGCTGCCTGGCTTTCAGCCTGTCCCTGGCGGCCGCGGCTGCCCCCGCTTCGGCACCCGACGCGGCGCCCGACGCGCCGGACTGGGTGATATCGGAAGACGGCGCCTACGCCGTCAACCTGCGTGCCCAGCTCGCGTGGCCGCGCTGCGTCGAAGGCATGCGGTGGAACGGCAAGACCTGCACCGGCCGGCCCCTGCTGCTCGATCACGCCGAAGCCATCGCGCTGGCGGGTCTGCGCAGCGAGGCCGACGGCGTGCAGTGGCGCGTGCCGACCGTCACCGAGTTGCAGCGACTCGTGCTCAAGTCTGCCCGCCCGCCCGGCCTGAACCCGGTGCTCTTTCCCGCCGCGCCGCGCGACTGGCACTGGTCGATCACGGCCAACGTCAACACGACCAACGTCAACCCCTACAACTACGGCAACGTCATGCGGGGTCGCACCGGTGAGAACGCGATCCACATGGCCTACCTGCATGGCTGGGCGGTGAACCTGGCGACCGGGAAGGCCCGTGGCGACGTGGCCAAGCGCAGCGAGTTGCCGGTTCGATTGGTGCGCTCGCTGGACTGAGCTTCGAGGGCTGTCGGCCGGCCCGTGGATGAATGCCCGCACGGCCGGTTCTGTCGACAACCAAACAATCGATACACATCGATCCGAATCGGAAAAATCTCGCGTATTCAATGGCTTAGCGAGCTCGAGGTGATGGCACAGCGCTTGCGATGAAGCGTGTGCCGACCTTCGGAGCCCGCCATGCACAGCCCCAGCCCTTCCTGGCTACTGACCATCAACGACACGACCCTGCGCGATGGCGAGCAGACGGCCGGCGTGGTCTTCACCGGTGAGGAGAAGCTGGCCATCGCGCACGCCCTCGACGATGCCGGCGTGCCCGAGATCGAGGTCGGTGCCGCGGCGATGGGCGATGCCGAGATCGACCTGATCCGCCAGATCACGCAGGCCGGCCTGCGCGCACGCACGATGGTCTGGGCGCGCATGTCCGAGCTCGACCTGAGAGCCGCTGCGCACTGTGCTGCCGACCTCGTGCACCTCGCCGTTCCGGTCTCCGACCAGCAGATCGAGCGCAAGCTGGCTCGCGATCGTGGCTGGGTGCTTGGCATGGTGCATCGTTGCGTCAGCGCGGCGCGCGATGCCGGCCTCACGCCGAGCGTCGGCCTCGAGGACGCCTCGCGTGCCGACCGCGGCTTCCTGGCGCAGGTGGTCCAGACCGCGCAGGCGGCCGGTGCGGTGCGCGTGCGCTACGCCGACACGCTGGGCATCCTCGAGCCGTTCGGCACCTTCGATCGCATCTCCGAACTGCGCCGCTGCACCGACCTCGACATCGAGATCCACGCGCACGACGACCTGGGTCTGGCCACTGCCAACACGCTGGCCGCCTTCCGCGCCGGAGCCACCCATGCGAGCACGACGGTGAACGGGCTCGGCGAGCGCGCCGGCAACGCGGCGCTCGAGGAAATCGTGATGGGACTGCGGCACCTGCATGGCCTCGAGTGCGGTGTCGACAGCCGGGCGCTGCCGGCCCTGTCGGAGCGCGTCGCCGCAGCGGCCGGTCGCCCGGTTCCGGCGGGCAAGTGCATCGTCGGTGCCGCCGTCTTCTCGCACGAGTCCGGCATCCATGTCGACGGGCTGCTCAAGGACCGGCGCAACTACGAAAGCATCGATCCCGCCGAACTCGGCCGCAGCCACCGCATCGTGCTGGGCAAGCACTCGGGATCGGCCGGAGTTCGCGCAGCCTTCGGCCGCCTCGACCTGCAACTGGCGGAAGAGTCGGTGCCCGCGCTGCTCGAACGCATCCGTGAACTCGCCATGCGGACCAAGCGTGCTCCCGACGACGCCGACCTCAAGCGTCTCTACCTGGATGTCCAGTCGCAGTCGCGGCTGGCGGCCTGACCTCTGAAATCACCGCATCGAAAGGCAACCATGGACGGTCTGATTCAAAAGCTGAAGGCGCTTTCCAGCGCCAACGAGTTCCTCGAGTTCTTCGGCGTCGAGTACGACGAGGCGGTGGTGCATGTGAACCGGCTGCACATCCTCAAGCGCTTCTACCAGTACCTGCACCGTGCGCAGGATCTCGACGGGCTGAACGAGATCGACATGTTCCGCCGCTACCGCGAGTTCCTGGTCCAGGCCTACACCGACTTCACGACCTCCAATGCCGCGACGGAGAAGGTCTTCAAGGTGTTCCAGGACACCGACGGCAAGCAGCACGTCACCGTCGATGCCCTGCGTTCGAGCCTCGGCGCCCGGCGCGCCGCCTGATCCGAAGGGAATCGACATGCACATCGTCGTCTGCATCAAGCAAGTGCCGGACTCCGCGCAGATCCGCGTGCACCCGGTGACGAACACCATCATGCGGCAGGGCGTGCCTGCCATCGTGAACCCGTATGACCTGTTCGCGCTGGAAGAGGCGCTGCGGCTGAAGGACCGGTTCGGCGGTCGCGTCACGATGCTGTGCATGGGGCCACCGCAGGCCGAGGACGCGCTGCGCAAGTGCATCAGCTTCGGCGCCACCGATGCTATCCTGGTCACCGACCGCGCATTCGCCGGTGCTGACACGCTCGCCACGTCGTACGCGCTGGCCGCCGCGATACGCAAGATCGGGCAGGAGCAGGCCGTCGACCTGGTCTTCACCGGCAAGCAGACCATCGACGGCGACACGGCGCAGGTCGGACCGGGCGTCGCCAAGCGCCTCGGGGTCAACCTGCTGACCTACGTGAGCCGCATCGCCGAAGTCGATCTCGACGGACGCCGCATCCAGGTCGAGCGCCGTGCCGAAGGCGGGGTGCAGTTGCTCGAGTCGACGCTGCCGTCGCTGATCACGATGCTCGAAGGCACCAACGAGATGCGCTTCGCCTCGATGGACGACATGCTGCGCGCCGCGCGCTTCCCGGTGCGCAAGTGGAACAAGGAGGACGCCGGCATCGAGGACCTCGCGAAGATCGGCCTGAAGGGCTCCCCGACCATCGTCAGCAAGGTCTTCGGGCCGACGCCCCGCAGCACCAAGGCAGACATGCAGTCGGTTGCCGACACCAGTGCACAGGACGTCACGCTGAACCTGTTGCAGAAGATCTTCACCGCCCACCCGATGCTCGAAGAAGAGCTGGTCGAGCGTCTCAGTGCTTAAGGAGCAGACATGAGCGAAGCACCCAAACCCGCAGCGCCCAAGGCGGCGGGGCGCGCAGGCCGCAATACCGAGCTGTCCGAGGCACTGAAGGCCTACAAGGGCGTCTGGGTGTTCATCGAACACGACCGCGGTCACGTCAACCCGGTCAGCTGGGAGCTGATGGGCGAGGCGCGCAAGCTCGCCGACAAGCTGCAGGTCGATGTGGCCGGCGTGCTGATGGGTGGCCCCGACGAGCCCCTCGATGCCTACGCCGCGGAGGCCTACGCTTACGGCGCCGACCGGTGCTACTTCGTTCGCGATCCGGTGCTGAAGGGCTACCGCAACGAACCATTCACCAAGGGCCTGACCGACCTGGTCAACAAGCACCAGCCCGAGATCATGCTGCTCGGCGCGACGACGATGGGCCGCGATCTCGCCGGCTCAGTGGCCACCACGCTGGGCACCGGGCTGACGGCCGACTGCACCGAACTCAACATCGACGGTCGGGCTCTGGCAGCGACCCGGCCGACGTTCGGCGGTTCGCTGCTCTGCACGATCATGACGCTGGCGTACCGGCCGCAGATGGCGACGATCCGTCCCCGCGTGATGCAGATGCCGCGGCGCGACGCGAGCCGCACCGGCGATGGCGTCGAGATGCCGCTCGGCATGATCGAGACAGACGTCGTCACCAAGCTGCTCGACTTCATTCCGGACGCCAATCGCAACACCGTGAATCTCGCCTACGCGGATGTCATCGTGACCGGCGGCAAGGGCCTGAAGCAGCCGGACAACTTCAAGCTCATCTGGGACCTGGCGCGGGTGCTGGGCGCCGAGGTCGGCGGAACGCGACCGGTCGTGCAGGCGGGCTGGATCGAGGCCGATCGCCAGGTCGGACAGACAGGCAAGACCGTGCGGCCGAAGCTCTACATCGCCGCCGGCGTGAGCGGAGCCATCCAGCATCGCGTCGGCATGGAGAGTTCGGACGTGATCGTCGCGATCAACACCGACCCGAACGCGCCGATCTTCGAGTTCGCGCACTACGGCATCGTCGGCAACGCGATGCAGGTGCTGCCGGTGCTCACCGAGGCCTTCCGGACCCATCTCGACAAACGCATCCGCAAGGTTGCATAGGAGCACATGACATGGCAGAGCAATTCGATGCGATCGTCGTCGGTGCCGGACCCTCGGGCAACGCGGCGACGTACACGCTGGCAAAGGCCGGCCTCAAGGTCCTGCAGATCGAGCGGGGGGAGTATCCGGGTTCGAAGAACGTGCAGGGAGCGATCCTCTACGCCCAGGCGCTCGAGCAGATCATTCCCGACTTCCGCGACGATGCGCCGCTCGAGCGGCACATCATCGAGCAGCGCATGTGGATGCTCGACGACAACAGCTTCGTCGGCACCCACTACCGCAGCGACGACTACAACAAGCCGCCCTACAACCGCTACACGATCATCCGCGCGCAGTTCGACAAGTGGTTCTCGTCCAAGGTGCGCGAGGCGGGCGCGCTGCTGATCTGCGAGACGACCGTCGAGCATCTGCTGCTGGACGGCGACACGGTGGTCGGCGTGCACTGCGACCGCATGGGCGGCGAGGTGCGAGCCGACGTGGTCATCCTGGCCGACGGCGTGAACTCGACGCTGGCGCGCAAGGCGGGCTTCCACGGCGAGATCTCGTCGAAGAACGTCGCGCTGGCGGTCAAGGAAATCCTCTTCATGCCCGAGGAGACGATCCAGTCCCGCTTCAACATCAAGGAAGACGAGGGCGTGGTGATCGAGCTGATGGGCACGGTCACGGAGGGCATGGTCGGCACCGGGTTCCTCTACACCAACAAGGACTCGCTGACGATCGGCGTGGGCTGCATGCTCAGCGACTTCAAGGCGAACCCGAAGAAGACGACGCCCTACGCGCTGCTCGAGAAGCTCAAGCGCCATCCCTCGGTCGCCCCGCTGATCGAGGGCGGCGAAATGAAGGAGTACGCGGCGCACCTGATTCCCGAAGGCGGCTTCAACGCCGTGCCGAAGATCTTTGGCAACGGCTGGATGATCGTTGGCGACTCCGGCGGCTTCGTCAACGCGGCGCACCGCGAGGGCTCCAACCTGGCGATGACCACCGGGCGGCTGGCCGCGGAGACGGTGATCGCCGCCCGTGCCGCGGGCCGCCCGATGACGGCCAGGACGCTCAAGGCCTACAAGGACGCGCTCGACGAGAGCTTTGTCATGAAGGACCTGAAGAAGTACCGCAACCTGCCGGACGTGCTCGAGAAGAGCCCGCAGTTCTTCACCACCTACCCGGAACTCGTCAACCGCGCCGCCAAGACGCTGTTCACCGTCGACGGTGTGGACAAGATGACCAAGCAACGCGAAATCACCGGCAGTTTCAAGTCGGCCCGCAAGTTCACCGGCCTGGTGGGCGATGCCATCAAACTCTGGAGGGCCACGCGATGAGCGCTGCCGTGAATGTCGAGGACAAGCTGTTCCAGAACCGCTACAAGGTCGACCACGGTCGTCCGCACATCCAGATCAAGGATGCGGCGATCTGCGCGAACGACTGTGCCGAACAGCAATGCACCTACGTCTGCCCGGCGGCCTGCTACACGGCCGAAGGCAACGGCGCGGTGACGCTGATCACCGATGGCTGCCTTGAGTGCGGCAGCTGTCGTGTCATCTGCACCGAGCACACGAACGTGGCCTGGGAGTACCCGCGTGGCGGCCACGGCATCCTTTTCAAGTTCGGCTGAGCGGCGCGGCTGTCCGCGCCGGCTGGAAGTCATCGCACCGCAACGGAGGAACACCCTGATGAACGGAGTGCTGACCAAGAAGGGACGGGTCGCCGTCGCGGCCATGTTCGAACTGGCGATCAGTTCGGAATCGGCGCCGGTGGCGCTGGCCGTTGTCGGCGAGCGTCAGCAGATATCGCTGTCCTACCTGGAGCAGTTGTTCGGGCGCCTGCGTCGCCATGAACTGGTCCAGAGCACGCGCGGGCCGAGCGGGGGTTACGTGCTCGCACGCGACTCGGATTCGATCACGCTGGCCGACATCATCTCCGCGGTCGACGACCCGGGCAGCGCCGGTGCCCGCGGCCGCGACAGCGAGCCGGCAGAAGAGTCAAGCTGCCTTCCGGTGACGCAGGACCTGTGGGACGGCGCCAACGCGAAGCTGGCCGAGTACTTCGATTCGATCTCGTTGAAGTCGCTGGTCGACGACCGCATCGCCAAGGGCCTGGTGGCGAAGCCGGCGTCGCTCAAGCGCGGAATCTCTCCGCGGCGTGTGCTCAAGCCCATCCACGTGTCCAAGGCCAACTGGGTGTTTGCGCTGGCCGAGGCACCAGCGAGATAGCACCGCGTGCCTGCCAGAGCAAGCCGTTCGATAACGACCTGAATCCGCTGCAACTCCACCGGCAACACGCGGGACCGTGAAACGTCCGCTGCCTTGTCCATTCATCGAGCCCCGACATGCCCAAACCACAGCGTCACGTCTTTGTCTGCAACCAGCAGCGTCCGCCCAACCATCCGCGCGGCTCGTGCGCATCTGCCGGCGCCGGGCCGCTGCTGCAGGCCTTCTGGGCCGAGCAGCAGAAGCGTCAGGCCTACGACAAGATCGCCGTCACCTATTCCGGCTGCCTGGGTCCCTGCGACGGTGGCCCCAACGTGCTGGTCTACCCGGAAAACGTGCTTTACCGCGGTGTTGCCGCGGCCGACGTGCCGGAGATCTTCGACAAGCACCTCGAAGGCGGTGAAGTCGTCGAAAGGCTGCGCGCCGACCCGGCCGTCTGGTGACGGATTCAGGAGACGAGCGCCCCACCAGGAACCCGGCGGGGCGCGAACGCTGCGTTCACGCAGGCTGGCTTGACGCGATCGGCGTCAAGCCAACGTGACAACGCTGCCGCTGCGTTGGCGGGAGCAAACCGGGCCAAGTTTTTGCATTGAATGGCGTATCTCCCTGCATCACTACCCGTGATTCCAGGGCCGACCGGTCACATGCACCGACGAGCGCACACCATGCACCGTCCGTGTGCCCAAACTGAGAGAGAACGCCCATGATTCGACCCAGTCAACAGGAGCGTTCGCACATCGAGCTGATCGCGGTCTACGAGATCTGCCGAGTGCTTGGCGCGTCCCTTGATCTACAGCGCAGTTTTCGCGCTGCCTTGAACATCCTCGATGCCCAGATCGGGCTGCCGCGCGTGATGATCGTGCTGCCCGACGAGGACGACTCGCGATTGCGGGTGCACAGCTACGTCGGCCTCGATCGCGAACAGGCCGGGCGGGGTGTCTGGCAGGTCGGCGAGGGCATGATCGGCCGCGTGTACCAGCACGGCGTGTCGGTGACGGTGCCCGATGTCACCCAAGCCGAGGAGTTCATCGACCGCACCGGCGCCTTCAGCGCGCAGGACGGCCAGATGATGTCGTTCATGGTCGTGCCGATCAAGACCGACCATGAAGTTCTGGGGGTGCTGGCGGCCCAGCGTGCCGTCGAAGGCAACGCGAGGTTGTCCGACGACCACCGCATCCTGAAGATGGTTGCCACCCTGCTGGCGCAGACCATCGTCCTGTCGCGCGCGGTCGCGGCCGAACACCAGCGGTTGCAGCTCGAGACCACCCGGCTGCAGAAGGCACTGGCCCCCGAGGTGCGGGGCCGCTACGCGCTCGATAACGTGGTCGGCGTGTCCGCCGAGATGCAGCAGGTCTTTGCCGAGGTGCATCAGGCGGCGCCGTCGCGGGCGACGGTGTTGCTGCGCGGCGAGTCGGGCACCGGCAAGGAAGCCATCGCGCGCGCCATCCACTACCTGTCGCCGCGCAAGGATGCGCCTTTCATCAAGGTCAACTGTGCGGCGCTGACCGAGTCGCTGCTCGAGAGCGAGCTTTTCGGGCACGAGCGAGGCGCGTTCACCGGCGCGGTCGGTGATCGCAAGGGCCGCTTCGAGCAGGCACACACCGGCACGCTGTTCCTCGACGAGATCGGCGATGTCTCGCCGTCGTTCCAGGCCAAGCTGCTGAGGGTGCTGCAGGAGCGCGAATTCGAGCGCGTGGGCGGCAACCGGTCGATCAAGGTGGACGTGCGGTTGATCTGTGCCACCAACCGCGACCTGGAAAAGATGGTCAAGCGCGGCGAGTACCGCGCCGACCTCTACTACCGCATCAACGTGGTGTCGGTGTTCCTGCCGCCGCTGCGCGAGCGGCGTGCCGACATCCCGCCGCTGGTGGCGCACTTCGTCGATCGCTACAACAAGGAGAACCGTCGCAAGCTCAAGATCGCCGGCGATGCGATGGAGGTGCTCACGCACTGCTACTGGCCGGGCAACGTGCGCGAACTCGAGAACTGCATCGAGCGCACCGCCACCATGGTGCAGGGCGACGTGATCCGCGGGATCGCGTTCCCGTGCCGCCAGAACCGCTGTCTCACCCAGACGCTGCATCACCTGGACAAGGCCGATGCGGTGTCACCGGTTCAGATGTCGACACCGCTGCACATTCCGGTCGTTCGGTCGTCGGTCAAGGATCTGCCCAGGCCGGTGCGCGACTCGGCCGAATCGGACGAGAACTGGAGCGAGGCGGAGATGGATGCCGCGGACGACGTGCTGCGCATCGGCCCGACCGAACACCTGAACGGCACGCCGCGACAGTTCGGCGACGAACCGCCCGAAGGCGAGCGCGAAAGGCTGATCTGGGCGATGGAGCAGTGTGCCTGGGTGCAGGCCAAGGCCGCGCGCCTGCTCAAGGTGACGCCCCGGCAACTGGGCTACGCGCTGCGCAAGTACAGCATCGAGGTGCACAAGTTCTGATGCTGCGTCGGGTGCGGCAGGCACCACGATGACTACGTGACACCGGTGGTGACTGCGCGGATCGATCGCTCCTGACCCATCGGCGCGGTCTGCACAGCTGCCAGTTCCTTGCCGCGCAACGGCAGCTGGCCGCGCTGACTCCGGCCAGCGCGGCCAGCTGCTGTGTGCCGTGAAAGCGGATGAAGGCCTTGGTCTAGTAAACGTAAACCTCTTCGGTGCGCAGGCTGTAGTGCATGAACCTCTGCCGCTCACGCAATTGATCCAGGACGCGCACCGATCGCAGTGGGGGCAGATGGGCCGCCGCAAGCTCAGGCTGCAGATTCTTGCGAGGTGGCAAAGCAAGCGGGCTGACTGGCATCATGACCGTCCTGCGGCGGCGTCAGTGTCCAATGAGAGCCTGTAACAACGCACCGCTTTTGCCGGAAATTTAATACTGTACTTTTATCCAGTAAATGGCGGAGAATTGGCGATGAATCAACCACTTGCATCCACCCTGGTCTGGCGATCTAGGGAGCAGAGGTCCCGCCTAAGCGGCGCGAACTGTCTCCCGAGAACACGTTAGGCGGCACATGCAGTTTCGCGAGCGTTTGAGTGGGGCATGGCCGTCTGTCGCTGCGCCGACTGCACTCTGGTTGCTGGTCGTCGCCTCGGAGGAGTGGAGCTTTCCAGGTGTTATCGCAGCCGTACTAGCCGCAGCGCTCTACTTCGGGAGCTTTGCGTACCTCGTGAAGATTCAGTTCGCTAGGCGCCAGCAGTACAGTGACGTAGCGAGTTCATTCGTTCTGGCTGAGGTGTTGGGTTTCATGTCTCTTGCCGCCGTGATGATGGTGCTATGGCTAAGGTAGGCACAGGACCATTTCGTGCACAACGAGTTCGGCCTAACTGGTCGCTCGAGTGGACCTCAACCGGCTGGCCGCACTACGCTCAGCAGTTCATCATCGCTTCGCGCGGCCAGCCGGTTTCGGCCCCTCAGCTCCAACGTTAGATCGCAAACCCATTCCGATGTCCGCCACTTTCACACTCACCGTCGCTGACTTCGCGCGCCTGCAGAAAGTGGTCGCCAAGCGCTTTCGCTCCAAGGCCGGGTTGTTCTCGCTGCAATTCGGTCTTCGCGTAACTGTTTGGCTATGCATCGGCCTTGCCGGCGCCACCTACGCTCGGGTCATGCGCGAGTACCCGGAGATCTCGCAGCCACTCGGCACCGTCGCTGTCCTGCTGGTTCTTGCCCTCCTTGCCATCGTTGCTTTGCCGTACGTCGCTCAGGTTTCACTTCGCAAGTTCATGCTCGCGCCAAACGGAGCGTTCCTTTCTCCACAAACTGTTTCCCTGTCAGCCGCCTCGGTGCATGTAAATTCATCGACTGGCACAACGGAGGTGCCTTGGTCCGGCGTGCTCTTCCGAGCGGAAGACGAGGCTAACTACTATCTCTTCATCGATGGAATGCAGGCGCTCGTACTTCCACGCGCAGCAATGGCTCCCTTCGTCGCTGAGCTTGAGCAATACACGGCGCACATCAAGAATGCGACCTAACCATTCGGTCAAGCGGACTTGCCTCCGGCAAGCCGCTTACCTCAAACGTTAGGCCGCACATGGAACCGCATGCGTTCATCGAGGGACATGAAGAGGTCTTGGCCAGATTCGGCCAATGGCCCAGCTTCCACGATGGCGAGATACATCGCCTCCTCCTCGACAGTACGCGCCGCGACGCCGATGGTCGCCGCTACCCTTCCATCGAAGTCGACCTTCGCGGCTGGATCATGACGATCGAAGTCACAGAACAAGGCTTCTACCGCTGCGAGTTCGACTCAGTGGTTCGCTTCCTGTTCGAACATGTCTCCTCCGTCGAACTCGATGGACTGAACCACCAGAACGCCTTGTCCTGCCTCGACCTCGAACTTCTCGCTCCCGAAGCAGGTTCGAGTCAACTCAGGGTTGAACTCGAGCACTGCTTTGGCTTGTCAGGTTCGTTTGTCGCCGGCAGAGCGTCTGTCGTCTCGGTTACGCCATACGTCGCGGCGAGT
>Ga0209717_1002397_pt1 | contig 18116 bp, 21 predicted proteins | sample AD_UKC048_MetaG_FD_184418 | JGI IMG/M metagenome (GOLD analysis project Ga0209717, IMG submission 184418) | Active sludge microbial communities of municipal wastewater-treating anaerobic digesters from USA - AD_UKC048_MetaG (SPAdes) (version 2) | ecosystem: Engineered > Bioreactor > Anaerobic >... | reverse complement strand
ATCATTATCAATAATGCCGTCGCAGTCGTCATCAAGGCCGTTGCACTCCTCCGGGCTGCAGATTTTTGTAGTTGTGGGGGTCGGAGTGGCAGTGCAGGTTGCCGTAATTGTACGCGTGGGTGTTGCGGAAGTTATGGGCGTAGCGGTGCACGTGACCGTGGCAGTATAATCGCATGTATGAGTGGACGTGGCAATAACCACGACAGTAACTTCCACAGCTGTGGGGCAGGTATTACACGGTTTCTGGCAGGAAACTGTCAGAAACAGTATCATATATAATAAAACAAAAACAGTTAATGTTCTTTTCATTTAATTCCTCCATTTTACAAAGGCCTGATGTCTGCCCTGACATAATTAAAAATTAAATCTTTTCAAGTTTATAACAACACCGGGCATTTAGCAAGCGGAAAACACCATAGATGAAAACTGCAATAATCCGAGGGTCGGAGGGACGGAGGGACAATGAAACAGATGTTTGGATGATTAGATGATTGGAAGGTCGGCAAAGACAATTACAAAAACTAAATCAAATACCGGACAGCGCGGGAGCGCTATCCCTACAAAAACTGAACCAACTACCGCGGGCTAAAGACCCGCGTCTACCAAGGCAAAAATACAATCTGTGCGATAACAAATACAAATCAAACAATTACTTTATCCCAAATACCGCTTTTACCTTCATATTATTCCCTTTTGGAAGGATGACATAATCATCTTCAAATTTTTCCCACGCTTTACCGTCAATTTCCACGCTTTTTATCTTCACCTCTTTTGCTTCAAGTATATTCACATAATGCTTTTGCCCTTCTGTTTGGGAACTTAAATTAAAATACAGTTCCGCGTCTTTTTTATGGACATACAGGCTAAGATACAGGTAATTAAACAGGGCCTGTTCCATTGTGTGATAAGCGGATTTGTACATTGTCCCTTTTACGCGCGACGACGGCGTGCCGTCCGCCAGAAGGGTTTCATAACACTCCCCGTATGTTTTATCCATGAAATATTTATCCCAGAACTCCGCGCTTTTTTTGAATATCTCAATGTACTTTTTATCCCCGGAGTGATAATACATGTTAAGCATAAGATTATTGCCCTCTTCCTGGGTCCACCAGTCTTTGGAATCGTCAATTGAAGCCGGGCGGGTGCTTATAAATTTAAAAAACCATCCGCCGTGTTTTTTATCCCACATATACTTTCTTTGGGCGGAATCTATTTTCCGCGCCGCCGTTAAATACTCCTTATTACCTGTAAGATAATACATACGCATCATAACCCAGCCGGTTTTTGTATTGTGGCCTCCCCAAAGTTCAACGTCTTTGCCGGTCCAGTCACCTGTATAGCTTTCGCCCACAAATCCTGTTTTTTTATCCACCATTTTTTCAACAATAACATCACATAACCGTATTAAATCCTTTAACAGGTTTTCATCCCCTGTTGCCAGATAATAGTAAATTAAATATGCCGTACATGTATCAAGCTGGGCGTTAAACGATTTGGCGGTTGTAATGTTCTGCCACTGATTATCAACCATCGAGTAATATCCGCCATACTTTTCATCCCATGCGTTTTCATTCATCAGCATATGCGTCTGCCCGGCAAGTTCCAGCGCTTTTTTGTCCCCCGTAACAATATAATAAAATACAGGCCCTAAATTCCCATACGTCTGGTCAAACATATTTTTAGCACCCATATCGCCGTCGCCGTAATCATCAGTAAAAGCGTACCAGCCGCCGTTTTCTTTATCCCACCCCATGTTACTAAGGTATTTCATGCCATGTTCCGCGAAACGCAGGTATTTTTCATCGCCTGAAAGCATATACGCGGCGGTAAAACCAAAGACAACCCTTGAATTCATCCTTGGCAGTTTGCTTCCCGCTTCAACCTGTCCTTCACAGGTTACGTCTGTATAAAAACCGCCGTTGTCTTCATCAATGGTTTTTTCCCAGAATGGAATTATGTCTTTAATTGCCTGCGCTTTCCAGTATTGCGGATCCATAACCCCAATTGCACTGACTGTGGCTTGTTGTTTTGCCACGCATCCCATGATTAAAAATAAAAAAAGCACGCTTAACACTAATATTTTTTTGTTCATATTATCTCCATAAGTTATTATTATTCCTACAAAACCGCGCCTTGAACCGTGACATTATAACAAATTCCGTGTTATTTTATCAGGTTCGCATCAGCCGCTAAAAATAGTTTTTAATTTGAAACGGACTTTTTGGCGGAAAAAACGGCAGGATAATCAACAGGACATTTCTATTTTGCGGGATTGACGTCTTGCTTACTTCTTGCCCCTATTTCTTCCGCTATCTTCAGCAGTTTTTTTCTTCCATCAAACATAACCCTAAAAACCGGCTTTTCCATAAGTTTCTTTGTAGCCGCACTTTTAAACACGCTTTCCGTGGTTGCTTTATATGATTTATTGGCCGACAGAAATACCATCTTCCATCGCATATCCCACTATAATAGATTTACCGGATTTGTATTCCTGTTTGGTCTTCATTATAATATCAAAGGGAACAAGGTATTTTTTAATAGCTGCCATTTCTGCAGGGCCAACCATTTCTGCCCTTTCAAAAATGTTTTTACCTTTAAAAGAGTCAGAAATAATTATAAGGTCAATATCGCTGTCCCGTTTTGCATCGCCCCTTGCCTGCGATCCAAAAATAATAATATCAGCTACTTCAACTCCATTAGCCTGAAGCTTTTCTGAAAGGTACTTCACTATCTCTATTACTTTATTTTTAACCATTTTAATATTCCTTTAGAATCCGCAAGAATTTTTTTTGTATTCACCCTGCTAAAATCCTTTATCATTCCCTTTAAATCTTCCGGATACCGTGTAGGTATACTTGCTTCATTCAGTTTCATAATAACAGAACTCTGCTCTTTGTCAGATTCAATTTCCAGAGCATTAAGAAAATAAAGCAAATTATGCGTTTTTGGCGGATTTTTCTTAAATCTTTTTACGAATATACCCTTTAACGCCTTCTCTATGCAAAGATGGCATAAAAAAACAGAATAAATATACCTTCCGCCTTTAAACATAATATCGGCAGATTTTATATCATATTCGGCTTGTTCAAACCACTCTTTTTCACTCTTAAAACCTTTTTCGTTCATTTTTTCCTCTTAATTTTTCATATTTCTATCATTATACCCTAAAAACTCAGCGGGTCTGGTGTAGGACAACACAATAACTTTTATTTTATTGCCCTACAGCAATGCCCTCTTGCCTTAAATTTATCAGAATAGGGCTGTTTACTTTAACAAGCTCCTGTTCTGATACAGGATAAACAGAAACAAGGACATTATATTTAAGATTTAAATCAGTGACTATATCAAGCATTCTGTTTATCTCCGCGGTTTTAAATATATCGCCTTTCAAAACTACGGCAATATCAATATCCGAACCTTCTGTCTGAGTACCTCTGGCATAAGACCCATAAAGGAGCACATTATGAAGTTTATCCCCATAAATTTCCGACAGGCTGCCTCTTAAACTGTTTGTTATTTCTGTTATTTGCGGGTTCATTTTTCCTCTTATTTTTTTATTTATTTAATTTTACACTTTAAACGGCTTATTTGCCATATTAATTTTATCCTGCCATGAAAAGGTAAACACCCTGTACAGGATCTGCATCAGGGCTTTATATTACTAATGTAATATTCTGCCTAAAACATTATATTACTAATATAATGTTTTAGTAGGGATTCAGGAAGGACAAAATATATATCCCATAAATGATATCGGTGGCTTAGATTGATTAGAGCAATTCGAGGGATAGTAAAGCTGTCCTTCAACTACAAAGACCGCGGGCTGAAGACCCGCGTCTACCGGTACAAAAAATCAATCCCATAAACTTTTATCCCATATCCAACAAATAAAACCTTTAAAACTTCGAGGACATTTCCCCTGCCCATTTTTCCACCTTTGCCCAGTCCCTGAAATCGCCTTCCGGTACGCCCTTTTTAAAGGCCGGCATAAGGGTTAATAAACTCATGGGAAATGGCAGCTTTTTAAAATCCACCTTACCCGGAAACAGCCCTTCGCTTACGGGTTTGACAACAGAACTGACCGGCTGCAGATAACCGGACGCTGTTTTTCTGTTTTCAGGCGTGTCTTTCTGCATTGTCAGGCAGACAAGAAAATAACCCACAGGAACCTTTGACAGCGCGCCTTTGTTTGCGGAAACAAATTTCACGACAGAGCTTTTTATTTTTCCCATAACAACGGCGCTTCCGATTATAACACCGTCATAGCCTTCAAGCGATTTAATTTTCTTCACAGGCTTAACATCCGCCTGCATTCCTTTTTCAGACAGTTTTTTGCCGATAAATTCGGCGGTTTCAGCCGTTGACCCCGAAAAAGAGCCGTAAGCAATAAGTATTTTTTTTGCCATGATGGTACCCTCCGGAAAAAAATTTAAATTAAAACAAATAGATCTTACGCTTGCGTACTGTGTGGAACGTGGATTTTATGGTATTTAATCTCCGCCTTGTACCCTAATCCCCTGATAATACGGAAATAGGTTTCAAGGGTTATATTCCTTTTGCCTCTTTCAATCCTTGACAGTTCTTCCTGCGGGATCTGCGTTATCTTAGCCAGGGCAGACTGCGAAATGCACTGCTCTTTTCTTTTCTTCTCTATTTCTTCCGCTATCTTCAGCAGTTCCTTTCTTTCATCTACCATAACCCTAAATACCGGTTTTTCCATCAATTTTTTTGTAGCCGCGCTTTTAAACACGCTTTCTGTAGTTGCTTTATCTTTACGTTTCATAATGTTCCTCCGTTTGTTAAATCTGCCTGTAATTGGTTTCAGCTGTTTCAATATCTTTCCTTTTAAGATCATCCCTTTTCTTAATCACAGCATGAAGAAGGACCATTCTGCCCCTTACACGCGGATGATACGCGTAAAGTATCCTTACAGGTATCTGCTTAAATTTCAGCTCAAAAATTTTATCTTCAATGTGCTTTGTTTCAGCAAGGTAGTTTTTAAGCTTGCCTTCCCTCTCCTGCAGCAGTTCCAGTGCCGCAAATATCCACGACTGCCATTCCGCTGTCTGTTCCAGTATGAACTTTTCCACCGGCTTGTTTCCGCCGGGACTTATATAATACTCCGCTATATACATTACCCCTTCCCCTCCAATTATCTCGTTATGTAAAATTTTACATAACGAGATGTGATTTGTCAAGTTTTTTCAGCGTTACAAATTGAAGCGTCAGGGTGATTAACAGGACATTTCTATTTTGCAGAATTACGGAAATGAAGTACGGTAAAACCTGACTTTAAAATCAAGAGCCGCGGGCTGAAGACCCGCGTCTACCATTGCAAATACACATTCCGGTTCCAATTCAAAATCAAAAACGAGGCGTAATATATTACGCCTCTACATTAGTAAACAATAATACAAAACAAATACTATTTCACCGCGCGTTTATCCACAAACCACACAGTTCCGGTTTCGGGGATTATTTTTGACGCGGGGTAGTCTTTTTTATCCGCTCCGCGTTCTTCCAGCACAGACCTTATTATCTTCCCTTTGCCCGACCCTGACACGATAAATATCACGCTGCACGCGGAATTTAAAACAGGTATGGTCATTGTAATCCTTTCGCGGTTTCCCTCCGGCGCTTCAAGGCTTACCACCCATCTCTTTTTTTCGTTTACAACTTCATGCCCCGGAAACAATGACGCCGTGTGCCCGTCCGCGCCTATTCCAAGGAGCACAATGTCAAAAACAGGCATCCTTTTTTTGGCGTCAACGGCGCCCATGGACATAAAAAATTTTTCCATAATCCTTTCATACAAAACAGCCGCGTATTTTGCAGGTTCCACTTCCACAGGCACCCTGAAAATATTTTCCTGCGGTATGCTGACCTTTGAGAGCAAAGCCCTGTATGCCATATAATAGTTGCTTTCTTCGGATGTGTGGCCCGTGTACCTTTCATCGCCCCAGAATATAAACACCCTGGACCAGTCAATGCCGGCGTAAATTTCAGGATTTGAAAGTTTTTCATATACAAGCCTTGGCGAACTGCCGCCGGACAGCGATATAATGCACCTGCCTTTGGATTCAATGGATTCTTTTATAAGCCCGGCAATGTGCCGCGCGCTCTGAACGCTTAAGCTTTTCATATCCGGGAATTCGTGCACTGTTATTTCCATTTACCCTCCGCCGCGTAAAACATCAGTCACTCTTTTATTATCCACTTTCTGCCGTCTTTTTCAATAAGCATATCCGCTTCTTTGGGGCCCCAGGCACCCGCCTGATACATCTTTATAAGCGACTGTTTTTCGCCCATACCGCACGCTTCCCACTTCTGCAGCACGGGCTGCAGCAGCTGCCATGATAATTCCACCCCTTCTTTCGTCCAGAACAGGATGCGGTCTCCCCTCATGCAGTCCAGAATAAGCGTTTCGTAATCATCAGATGTCCGGCCGCCGAATAAATCATTGTAATTGAATTTCATTTCAAGCGGGGCTAAACACATTTTTGAACCCGGTATCTTTGCCTGAAACGTAAGGTTTACCCCCTGCTCCGGCTGTATTCCAAATATCAGGATATTGGGCGACATGGTATTGCCCTGATGTTCTTTGCAGAACATGCACGTTGGAATCTTTTTAAAGACCACGGCAATATGCGACGCTTTTCGTTTTAACCTTTTGCCCGCCCTTATGTAAAACGGTACGCCCTGCCAGCGTTTATTGTCCACAAACATTTTCAGGGCAAAAAATGTTTCCACGCAGGAATCCGGGCTTACCCCCTGTTCCTGCCTGTATCCTGTCATGTTATTTCCTGCGGCGTACTGCCCCATTACCACATTATCTTTAATGCCGCCTTCATCAAACGGGGCGATTGATTTTAAAAACTTTATTTTTTCGCCCCTGACACTGTCCGCGTCAAAACCCGCCGGATGTTCCATGCCTATAAGCGCGGCAAGCTGAAGCATGTGGTTCTGAAATACATCCCTTAAAGCGCCGTACTTTTCATAATATCCCGCCCTGTGTTCCACCCCTATATCTTCCGCAAATGTTATCTGAATATGGTCAACGTATTCACTGTTCCATACCGGCTCAAAAATCATGTTGGCAAACCGGAACACAAGGATATTCTGCACGGTCTCTTTGCCAAGGTAATGGTCAATGCGGTATATCTGGTTTTCAGAAAGATAATTAAGCAGTTCGCTGTTAAGCGCTTTGGCGCTTTGTATATCGCGGCCAAAAGGCTTTTCATACATGACCCTTATAAACGGATTTTCATCCGCGGTTTTCATTAAAAGGCCCGCTTCAGACAGGCACTTTGTGATTTTGCCGAACAAATCAGGCGGCGTTGCCATGTGCACTATCAGGTTACCGCCGGTATTAAATTTTGCCGCCAGTTCATTCGCGCGTTTTTTAAGGTTTAAAAGCGCGGCTTTATCCTCGTAACCGCCGGGGACGTAAAAACACCTTTGAATAAAATCTTTAAGGCGCGTTTCAATAACCGCCTTTTCCGACTTTCTTACCGAATCTTCGGCCATAATTCTGAAAGCATTGTCATCCATTTTTGTGCGCGCGTACCCCAGGACAAAAAATTCTTCAGGAAGCCTGCCCGCGGCGTAAAGGTTATACAGCGAAGGGATAAGTTTTCTGAAAGTTAAATCGCCTGACGCGCCGGGTATTATCACCCCGCACCTTACTCCCTTTTGAATTTCGCAGGAAGCATGCCCCTGCGGGTTGACGTGCACCTGTACTTTATCGCCCTTACTTTCCATCATTTCTCCCTGAATGTTTAACCGCGCCCGCGGAGGGGGAATCTGTCTTTACGTTTTTATCAATACCCGCGGTTTCGTGGCCGCCGAATTCACTCCTTAAAACGGCGTTTATCTTGTTTGCAAACACATCCTTCTGCCTTGAATTAAACCTTTTAAACAGCGAAGCCGCAATCACATCCGCCGCAACGCCGGAATCCACCGCTTGCTTTACAGCCCAGCGCGCTTCGCCTGAATCCTGCACGTAACCCTGTATGGATGACAGGTCTTTGTCTTTTTCAAAAGCATCTTCCAGAAGCCCCAGCATCCACGACCTTATGACGCTTCCATGGTTCCATGCGCCTGCAATTTGTTTTAAATCAAATTCCGCGGCGTAAGGCGACGCCTTTAAAATCTGAAACCCTTCGGCGTACGCTTCCATCATGCCGTATTCTATGGAGTTATGCACCATTTTTACAAAATGGCCCGCGCCCGCCGCGCCGCAGTATAAGTATCCCTTTTCCGGCGCAAGGGTAATTAACGCGGGCTCTATTATTTTAAACGCCTCTTTGGCGCCGCCCGCTGTTATTCCGTAGCCGTACTTTAAACCCCACACCCCGCCGGATACGCCCGCATCCGCGTATAAAATTCCGTATTTTTTCAGTTCTTCTGCGCGCGCAATATCGTCCTTATAATGCGAATTCGCGCCGTCAACAATCACGTCGCCCGCTTTTAACAGGGTCTTTAATTCATCTATGTGATTCCGCGACACTTCGCCTGCCGGCAGCATAAGCCACACCACACGCGGCGCGTCAAGCATAAGAACCGCTTCTTTAAGTGAATACGCGCCTGTTATACCTTTTTCTTTCTGGGCTTCTTTTGTTTTTTCCGGCGTGCGATTGTATGCAATAACATCATGGCCGCCGCGCGCAAGCCTTAGCGCCATGTTTAAACCCATTCTTCCAAGCCCTATTACGGCAAGTTTCATCACAGCCTCCGTTTAATCTAACCGTTTATAATTTCAAGCGCCTTTGCTGCTATATTTTCCGCGGTCATCCCGTAATGTTCCATTAACGCGCCGCCCGGCGCGGACATGCCGAATTTTTCTATGCCTATCACAATTCCGCGGTCGCCGGCAAGCCCCTTAAAAAATGCCGGATGCGAAGCTTCCACAACTATCCTTTTATTAAGATGCGCCGGTATCACTGATTCGCGGTACGCTTCGGGCTGCCTTAAAAATATTTCATACGACGGCAGCGATACAACCCTTGCGCTTATGTGTTTTGCCCTTAACAGCTCCGCTGCTTTTAACGCAGGGTGCACTTCGGAACCCGTGGCTATTATCAGCACATCAGGTTTCTGCCCGCCCTGTTCAAGCACATAGCCGCCCTTTTGCGCGTTTTCAAAAACCTTATATTTTTCATTATCCAAAACCGGCAAATCCTGCCGCGTGAATACAAGCGCAAAAGGCCTTTTTTCAGAAACAGCGGTGTACCACGCGGCCACGGTTTCATTGGCGTCCGCCGGCCTTATTACAGTAAGCCCCGGTATCATGCGAAGCGAAGGCAGTTGCTCCACCGGCTGGTGCGTGGGCCCGTCTTCGCCAAGGCCTATGCTGTCGTGCGTGAACACAAATATTGAATGCGCCTTCATAAGCGCGGCAAGCCGGACAGCCGGCCTCATGTAATCGGAGAATATCAGGAATGTCGCGGCATAAGGGATTATTCCGCCGTGCAGCGCCATGCCGTTTACAATGGCTGCCATTGCGTGCTCACGTACTCCAAAATGTATATTGCGGCTGCACATTCCGGAAATTCCAAAACTGCCCTGCCCTTTTAATTCTGTTTTAGTGGACGGCGCCAGGTCAGCCGACCCGCCCATAAATTCCGTCATATATTTTTCTATAACGTTCATTACTTTCCCGGACGCCGCGCGCGTGGATATTTTTTCGCCCGCCGCAAAGAACTGCAGGTTTTTTATAAGGTCTTTATTTACGCTGCCGGTTAAATATTTATCCAGCAGCCATTTTTCTTTGGGGAAAGCCGATTTATAAACTTCAACCCTTTCTTCCCATTCCCGCTGCGCTTCCGCGCCCGCTTTGGAAAGCTCCGCGAATTTTTCCGCGGCTTCTTTGGGCACGTAAAAATCCGGCTCTTCGGGCCATCCAAAATACTGCTTTGTCTTTATCACGTTTTCCTTTCCAAGCGGCTCGCCGTGCGCCTGCGCCGTGCCCTGCACAGGCGAACCGAAACCTATTTTGGTGTTTACAATAATAAGCGATGGCATCTCTTTTTCTTCCCTTGCCTCTTTAACCGCGCGTTCAATATCATAGGTGTTATTGCCGTCCGCAACCGCAACAGTATGCCACCCGTAAGCTTCAAACCTTGCTTTTACGTTTTCGGTGAATGAAAGTTCCGTAGGGCCTTCTATGGAAATCCCGTTATCATCATACAGGTAGATTATCTTGCCAAGCTTCATAGTTCCCGCAAGGGACGCGGCTTCGGAAGAGACGCCTTCCATAAGGTCGCCGTCGGATACAATTCCGTATACATAGTGGTTGATTATATTATGCCCCTTTTTATTAAAACATCCTCCAAGCGTTTTTTCCGCGATTGCCATTCCCACGCCCATCGCAAAGCCCTGCCCCAAAGGGCCGGTTGTGGCTTCAACGCCCGGCGTAAGATTGTATTCCGGGTGGCCCGGAGTTATGCTTTTTAGCTGCCTGAAATTTTTCAGGTCATCCAATGATATGCCGTACCCGTAAAGGTGAAGAAGCGAGTATAGAAGCGCGCTTCCATGGCCCGCGGACAGGATAAAACGGTCCCTGTCGTGCCATTTTGGGGCGGCAGGATTGTGCCTTATGAATTTTGAAAATAAAGTGTATATCATAGGCGCGGCGCCCAAAGGCAACCCCGGATGGCCGGATCTGGCGCGTTCCACCATATCCACCGAAAGCATACGCAGCGTGTTTATGCAGATTTCATCGCTTATACTCAATCAGTTTCTCCTGCTTTTTTTACCGCGCGGGCCTTACATTTAACTTTTCATCATACCTGTCAATTGAATACCTGTTTTCCGCGGGCAGGCGCGCAGGCCTGTTGTTTTCCTGTTCTTTCTGCCAGTCAGACAGCGCTGACATGTCATTGCCTTTTTTTCCGACGTTAATAAGTGTCACCACTTCAAATTCATCGGGTATTGAAAGCGCTTCTTTTGTTTTTTCCGGAGAGTATCCGGCAATAGGGTGCGCCGCAAGGCCAAGTTCAACCGCGCGCAGAAGTAAATTGCCGACAGCAATACCCGTGTCAAAAAGGTAATACAGCCTGTCTTTAATAACGCAGTCAAAATCTTTTTTTGCAAGCACGGCTATAATCATGGAATCTTTATAAGCCCACTCATTTCCTTTGTTTAAAGCTGTCATTGTTTTTTCAAGCTGTTCTTTATTTTTAACAAAAATTAATTTTGCGGGCTGGTTGTTAAAACACGAAGGCGCCAATGACGCCGCGTCGGCAAGTTCTTTTATTATATTATCCGAAATTTCCACAGGGTCAAACGCCCTGTAAGCCCGCCTTGCGTTTAACGCGTCTTTTACGTCCATAACATTCCTCCCTATACGGTTTAAATGATAATCCTTATAAAAAAAATCTGACGGACAGCGCAGGAGCGCTGTCCCTACAAAACCCTTGTTCCCACAGAACAGCTTTCCGACACTGCCTAAATAATATCAGCCCTTAAGCTTTTATTTAACTTTTATATCTTTTGAAAGCTCCCCAAATTTGGAGCAGTCAGCTTTCACGGTGATTTTATCCCCGTTTTTAAGCTCCGGAATTATGTAAATAACCCTCTGCCCTTTATCATCCGTCTGAGTGGATGATTCCTGCGTTATTTTTTTAACGCCGTTGACAGAAACAAACACATCGTCAATGTAATGCTTTGTTATGTCTTTGCTTGTATGCGCCGCGTAAACTTCCACTGTTTTTGTTTTAAGGTCATATTCCACAGTTATTCCCGAAGGCGGATGGGCGGATACAGCCCCCGCAATTAAAAGCACAAATACGCCGGTTAACATAATTAATTTTTTCATCTTTTCCTCCTTTTACCCTTTAAGGGTCAGATAAATCACTATTCCGCCGTGAATAAGCGCGGTACACATAAGTACAATGGCAAGCGTTTTATGCAGTTTTACCCTGTTTGGAATATTTATCCTGAAAAAACCCAGTATAAAAACAATAATCAGAAGCACCGCGCTTGTAAGTCCAAGCCCTTTAATGATAAGTTCCCAGTCCATTTTATTACCTCCCTTATTTTCTTTTTTTCAGAAATTCCAGGACTTCTTTAATATCCGGAACTTCTTTTATCGGATATATCTTTGACCACAAAACTTTTCTCTCGGGCCCAAGAATTATATTAAACCTTCCCGATATGCCCATTTTTTCAATGAACACATCCATCTTTTTGCACACTTCGCCGTGCGGCCAGAAATCCGACAGCAGGTCTGTCTGTTCAATTTCAAGGGATTCAGCCCACGCTTTTTTGGAAGGCGCAGGGTCGCAGCTTATTCCAAGCGGCACAACGTTTATATCCTCAAAGGCTTCATAATTATCTTCAAGCGATTTCATCTGTTTGGCGCAGACAGAAGTCCACGCAAGCGGATGAAAAGATAACAGCAGCCTTTTTCCCGCAAAATCAGCGGTATTCACTTCAACATCCGACTGGTTTTTTAAAACAAAATCCCCTGCCGATTCCCCCGGTTTCAGCATTATTGCCTCCGTATTTACTTTTTTGTGTCCAATATATCCTTTACAGCGCTTATTTCCCTTTTTCTTAAATACAGCGGGGTATTGTCTTTATTTAAATAAGGCGCAAGTTTTTCTTCAAACACAGGCTTGTTTTCATTTATATACAGAATACCCAGCGGCCAGGGCCCTTCTTCAAGGCTCTTTTTAAAGGCCTCTGCCCTGTTTTTGGGATCATACCCTTCTTCCATTATATACGTGTTTTCCTTAAACCACTTGTGGGTGTTTACCTTATTAAAAGATACACACGCGGAAAAAATATCCACCAGCGCGAACCCTTTGTGGTTTACAGCCGATTTAATTATTTCTTTTGTCTTTTCCTGTTCTCCGGCTGACGCGCGCGCCACAAATGAAGCGTCAAGCGCTATGGCAAGGGCGGCAGGGTTAAGCGGATTTTCAAAAACGCCGTCCACCTGCACAGGGGTTGTAAAACCGGGGCGCGAAGTCGGCGATGCCTGCCCTTTTGTAAGGCCGTAAACCATGTTGTTGTGAACTATTACGGTTATGTCTGAATTGCGCCTTATGGCGTGTATAAAATGGTTTCCGCCTTCGCCGTACATGTCGCCGTCCCCGCTTTCAACTATAACTTTAAGCTGAGGGTTTGCGCCCTTTATCGCGGCGGCTGCCGGCAGCGCCCTTCCGTGAAGCCCGTTAAAATAGCTTGTATTGTAGTATTGCGGGGCTTTTGCAGACTGCCCGATGCCGGAAACAAATACAAGATTTTCACGCGGTATTGAAAGTTCTTCAAGGGCCTTAAGCACGGTATTTCTTATTCCAAAATTACCGCACCCCGGGCACCATGCTATTTCAACGTTTTCTTTCGCGTATATGTTTCCCATGTCAGCGCCCCCCTTTCTTTTTTGCCTTAGCCGCGATTTTTGCCATTTCTTTTGCCAGGCCGTCCGCGGAAAAAGCCAGCCCGTCGTAACGCAGAATTTTGTTTTTTATCCCAATGCCTGTTTCTTTTTTAATAAGCCCGGCAAACTGCGCTGTCTGGTTGTTTTCTATAATCACGGCTTTTTTTGCTTTCTTTATTATATCAGCCGCGGTTTTATGAAGGGGATATACCTGCGTAAAATGAAGCACTGCCGCCCCTTTTAAACCTGATATTTTTAAAGCTTCCAGCGCGGTATTTAAAACCGAGCCCCAGCATATAAAAAGCGTTTTATATTTTTTATCGCCGTAAAGCGCCGGCTTTATGGCTGATTCTTTTAAAAGGGCAAATTTCTTCGCCCTTTTTTCCTTCATTTTAAGCCCTATGCCTGACAGGTCTTCTGTTATTTTTCCGTCCTCATCATGTTCGTCCGAATCAAAGCATACATTGCCTGTGCCAAAACCCGGGACTCCGCGCGGCGAAATTCCGCCTTTTGCAAGCGCGTAGCGTTTGTAAGCAGCGTCTGTTTCAACAATGTAATTCTGTTTTGAATTTTCCTTTATGTCAAATTCCGGAATATTATAGTAAGTGTCAACAAAGTACTGGTCTGTCATGATAAAAACCGGCGCCTGATATTTGTCCGCCGTGTCAAAGGCCTTTTGCGCAAGTTCAAAAGCCTGCAGGGTGTTGCCCGGCGCAAGTATCACGCGCGCGAAATCTCCGTGCCCCGCGTGCAGCGCAAGGTTTAAATCGCCCTGCTCTGTCCTTGTAGGGTAGCCCGTTGCCGGCCCCGGCCTCTGCGCAAGGTGAATGACAACCGGAGTTTCAGTCATTCCCGCAAGCGACACGCCTTCTGTCATAAGGTCAAAACCGCCGCCTGATGTTGACACCATTGCCCTTGCTCCCGCGTACCACGCGCCAAGCGCCATATTTATGGCGGCTATTTCATCTTCCGCCTGTTCGACTGCAATTCCGGCTTTATGCGAATGTTCCGCAAGCGCGGTAAACACGGAAGTTCCAGGCGTCATGGGATACGCAAAAGCGGCGTTGCAGCCGCCGGCAATCGCGCCTATTGCCACGGCATCCGCGCCTGACAGCATAAGTTCATCCTGTATTTTTATATTTTTTTCTATTCTAACTTTAAAATCATTTTTAAGCGCCGTCCTCGCTCCCTCTTCATATCCCGCGGCAAACGCTTTTATATTGCCGTTTACTGTCTCTTCGCCTTTTCTGCCAAACAGGTTTTTAATCAGCCTGTCCGCTGTTTCTTTTCCTATCCCTATAATTCCGCACGCCGCGCCTGCCGCCACCATGGAAGAAAATAACGGGTTTCCAAGCGCTTCCGCGATTTTGCCAAAAGCAATATCATTTACCCGGGCATCCTGTAATAAACCGGCATCGCCGGCTATAATTGTGTTTTTATCAAGCCTGTAAGCGTACCTTGCAAGCGCTTCTTTTTCAAGAGGGATGAATATATCCGTCCTGTCCACGGGAGCCGCCGCCCTGTCATGTGCCACCCTTAACATGGTGGCATTGACGCCGCCGCGCACGCGCGACATGTATTCCTTGGTGGCAAAAATATTATATCCGGACTGTTTTATGATTTTTATAAGGATTGTTTCTATTGACTGTATTCCCTGGCCCGCTTCGCCGGATAAGACTATTGACACATCTTTTTTTGCATTGCTTTCAACGGCTGTTTTTTTCATTTTTCCCCCGGCTTTTACATATACGCGGGAGCGGGTATTCCCATACCCGTTCCCGCGCCGTTAATATCAGTAGTTTGATTCTTTTATTTCAAAAAATGCCTTAGGGTGAATACATGCCGGGCATTTTTCCGGAGCTTCCGCGCCTTCATGTACATAACCGCAGTTGCGGCATTTCCACCTTACAACGTGTGATTTTTTAAATACTTCGCCCCTTTCAATATTGGCAGCAAGCTTGCGGTAGCGCGCTTCATGTTCCGCTTCCACTTTTGCTATGTTCCTGTAGCAGGCAGCTATTTCTTTAAACCCTTCTTTATCCGCTGTTTCCGCCGCGCCGGGATAAAGTTCTGTGTGTTCTTCCTTTTCGCCGTCGGCAGCCGCTTTTAAGTTTTCTAAAGTATTACCTATTACGCCTGCGGGATACATTGCGGTAATTTCAACCATTCCGCCTTCAAGGAACTTAAAAAACCTTTTCGCGTGTTCTTTTTCGTTTTCCGCGGTTTCCATAAAAAGTTCTGAAATCTGTTCATACCCTTCTTTTTTGGCCGCGCTTGCGAAATATGTATAGCGCGTCCTTGCCTGTGATTCCCCTGCAAAAGATGCCAGAAGGTTTTTTTCCGTCTGCGTCCCCTTAAGTTTTCCCATTTCTTTTCTCCTTGTAAATTATAAAATTTAAAATCCTGTTTTTAACACATTAGCGGGTTAAGCTATAAGCATTTATCCAATAACCTGTTATCCCATATCCCATAGATTTAACCTGAGGGACAGAGGGAAAAATTCAAGCTATAAGCAATTAAGCATAAGCGTAGAATTTAGAACAGTTTTTACGCTATAGCTTAAATGCCTATAGCTTAAACTGCTTGTTTTTCCAAGCTGCCCGGCTGCGCCTTATTTCGCCCAAAGGCCGTGCTTGTTACAGAACTCCCTTACCTGCGAAACCTTTGCCGCCGGTATCTGGAAGAACACTTCCGGTTTATCCCCGGGATTTAAGTCTTTCCTTGTCACAAATCCGTCGGTTGATATCACTTCAATAAACTGAATCCAGTGGTCGGCATCCATCGGGTGAGGCACGGAGCCTATTTTTACCAGTACTCCGTCTCCTGATGATTCTATTACAGGCACGTGTTTTTCGCCCGCGCCGTCCTTGTTTTTTTCATTCATAAGCTTCATAGGCTCGCCGCAGCATACAAGTTCGCCTTTACCGGGTATGATATCCTCCACAACATTTCCGCATACCATACATTTGTAAATCCCCATTTTTTCAGCCATCTTACGCCTCCTGTTTTATTTTTTTTCCAAAAGTTTTTTTGCCATTGAAAGCTTTAAAAAGTGGTTCTGTTCTTCTTTTATTATCTTTTGCACAATTTCCGCCTGTTCCTTTTTTACTATGTCTTTAATACTCTCATACAGGGTGATGGAATCCTGCTCCCTGTCCATGGCAAAATCCACGGCGTGAATTATGCTGCCCATCTTTTTTTCAGCGGCCGCTGCGTTAAACTTTTCCTTTTTAAACACTATCTTTTCCTCTATGTAAACCATAAGGTTTTTCATGTACTCTTCTGTAAAGGAAGACATGGCATTTTCCCCTTTAAGCTGCGCCGCCATTTTGCCAAATGTTTTCCTGTGTATCTCTTCTTCTTTGGCAAGCGCCAGCATAACGCCCTTAATGTCCTTATTGGCCGCCATTGACGCCGCGTATTCATAAAACTTTTTCCCGTTTTCTTCAATCTTTATCGCGACCTTGAATACATCCTTTATTTTCACTGTGCTCACTTTTGTCTCCGCATCCTTTTACATTATGTTTATGGATTTGTGTTTATCCGCGACCGCCTGCGCCATCGCTTCAATCGCCTCTAAATCGCCTTTTTTGGGATATCCCTGGACCTTAAGCGGCGCTATAAGTTCGCCTTTAAAATTCGGCACCATCGCCGCAAGCGATTCCTGCGCTTTTTCAATCCAGTTCCATCCTGTAATTAAAGATAAAAATTTTGTCTTTGGCCTTAACGCGTTAAACAGGTAAACAATACTTGCCGCAACCGGATGCGCCCCGGCAAGAACTGTAGGCGCGCATACAATAACTGTTGCCGCGTCCACAAGGTCCATTGCAATTTCACCGATATCAACATTTGAAAGGTTGTATAATTTTGTCCTTACGCCCTTATTTGCCAGCGAATCCGCAAGGTGTTCAGCCGCGGCCTTCATGCTGTGGTGCATGGAGATATACAAAATTATCGCGTAATTTTTTACGTCATCCTTTATCCATTCGTCATACCAACCCATAACCCTTGCAGGGTCTGTATGAACAACGCCGTGGCTTGGGCATATCATGGCCGGGTTTATGGATCGCACAATTTCCATGTTTTTCTTAATCACATTCCTGAAAGGCGACATAATTTCCGCGTAATACCTTTTGGCGGAAGTATATGTGTGCGCAGTGTCAAACGGGTCGGATATAGCCACGTGGGAGCCGAAAAAATCGCACGGAAAAAGTATCCTGTCTTCTTTTGAAAAAGTCATCATTGTTTCCGGCCAGTGCACCCACGGCGCAAGATAAAATACAAGAGTCCTGTTTCCAAGCGATAATTCCTGTTTGTCCGCGACGGTAATAAAATCACCGTCATTAAGTTCAGGCATAAAATCCTTTAAAAACCCTTTGCACTTTTCATTTGTCACTATTTTAGCGCCGGGAAATTTTTTAAGAACAGCCGGAAGCGAGCCTGAATGGTCCTGCTCCGCGTGGTTGGCTATCACGTAATCTATTTTTTTAACATTCAGGTAATCCAGATTTTTAAAAAGTTCCTGTGTTTTTGCCGGGTCAACCGTGTCAATTAAAGCCGTTTTTTCGCTTCCTTCTATATAATAGGAGTTATAACTTGTGCCTTCCGGAAGCGGGATAAGTTCGTCAAAAAGTTTCCTGTCCCAGTCAACAGCCCCCACTGAATTAATTCCCTGCGCTATTTTTTTTACAGCCATTTTAAACACCTTCCTTTTAATTAATATGGTCTT
>Ga0209717_1002391_pt1 | contig 18140 bp, 15 predicted proteins | sample AD_UKC048_MetaG_FD_184418 | JGI IMG/M metagenome (GOLD analysis project Ga0209717, IMG submission 184418) | Active sludge microbial communities of municipal wastewater-treating anaerobic digesters from USA - AD_UKC048_MetaG (SPAdes) (version 2) | ecosystem: Engineered > Bioreactor > Anaerobic >... | reverse complement strand
TTGGACAGAAAGAACAATCCATATTGCAGACATTTGTAATTTCGATGTAAACCCTTTTAAACCTTCTCAAAACGATCACCGGTAAAAATCTCTTTGCTGAATTTAGTCAAAAACTGATCCTTGACAAGATTAAGATTGATTTTTCTAAATTAGTGTGATACATAGCGGTGCGTATTTGGTCTGCTCCGCAAAATACCGAAACATTATTATTAATTTCCGTTTGGAGAGCTTGATGACTCTGATCTCATTTGACAGCTTAAATTTAATTCCGCAGATAAAAAAAGCCCTTTCCGATGAAGGATACACCACTCCTACACCGATACAGGCCGAAGCCATTCCCTTAATGCTTGAAGGAAAGGACATTTTCGGAATAGCCCAGACCGGCACTGGTAAAACCGCCGCTTTTGCAATTCCCATATTACAGATACTCCACTCACAGAGCAAGCATAACAACCGCAGAGTGATAAAAACGCTCATCTGCACTCCGACCCGTGAACTTGCTGTTCAGATCGGGGAAAGCTTTTCTGCTTACGGTCGTCACACCGGAATCAGGAATGCAGTGGTATTTGGCGGTGTAGGTCAACTTCCTCAGACCAGAGCACTGGAGAGAGGCGTCGATGTTCTAATTGCAACCCCGGGAAGACTTCTTGACCTCATCAATCAGGGTTTTATAGACCTGAAACACTTACAGATATTTGTTCTTGATGAAGCCGACCGTATGCTTGACATGGGTTTTATCCATGACATAAAAAGGATCATTCACGAAATTCCTGAAAAAAGACAGTCTGTCTGTTTTTCGGCAACAATGCCTCCTGAAATTCTGCGACTTGCGGAAAAAATGTTGAAAGATCCGGTAAAAGTTGAAGTAACGCCTCAGGCGACAACCGTTGAAATAATAGAGCAGTCGGTCTATTATGTGGACAAGATAAATAAAAGGCCTCTTCTTGCACACATTTTAAAAAACGCTGAAGTTACATCGGCTCTTGTCTTTACCCGCACAAAACACGGTGCAGACCGAGTTGTTAAAGAACTGAAACAGTATAATATTCCGGCCAGTGCAATACATGGCAACAAAACTCAGAATATAAGACAGAAAGCGCTTAACGATTTCAAGCAGGGAAAGATAAGAGTTCTTGTCGCAACTGACATTGCCGCGCGGGGAATTGATATCGAAGAGCTTTCTCTTGTTGTGAACTATGACCTTCCGAACATTCCTGAAACCTATGTCCACCGTATAGGAAGAACAGGAAGAGCCGGTGCAGGCGGTATTGCGATATCATTCTGCGACATTGAAGAGAGGATGCTGCTCAAAGATATTCAGAAACTTATCGGCAGAAAGATCCCCGTCGTGAGCGATCATCCGTTTGTTGCAACTGAACCTGTCATCGAACAGCAGCATATCAAAAAAGCTCCAGCCCGTCTATACCGCAAATCTTTCAGAAAATACTGAACATCATCAACAGGCAAAAAAAAACCCTTCCCGGAGGAAGGGTCTGAAAAATTTTCAGGAAATAACTATTACAGTTCTTTCTTGAAAGAAGGTGCCGGCTTGAATCCAACTGTCTTTGAAGCGGGGATCTTGATTGCCTGGCGAGTTTTCGGATTGATACCTTTGCGAGCTTTTCTGTTGTTAACTTTAAAAGTTCCAACGCCGTTAAGGTTGATCTTTCTTTCTGCTGCAATTGTGTCCTTAAGAATTGATGTGAACACATTGTAGATCTCTTTTGCCTGGTCATTGGTAAGTGTTGCGGCAACATTTTCCTTCAATGTCTTGATGAAGTTTGTTTTTGTTGTTGCAACGAGTGAATTTTTCTTTTTTGCCATTCGAAACTCCTTTTCTCAAAAGTTCATAAAAGGGACTCGCTTATTCTATGATACTGAAAAGCAATGTCAACTCTTTTTGATGTTTTTTTTAACTTTTTTTTCAACCTTAGCCAAGCCAGCAAAGGGTTTGGCAGACATGGCGAGCATTTTTATCAGCAATTTCAAATAGTTACTGGCGGTACAACATCTTGTTTGCAAATTGATTCAACCTTAATATTTTTAGCTACTTAAAGGTTTTTTTTTAATCTCTGACCATGTTTTGGCCCAAAAACCTGACAAGAATTTCAGAAATTTCAGCGGCCGTTGCTGTCGAGGCATCCGGTGTTAAATGCATGCCGTCAAAAAAAACTGTCTCATGATCGCCGTCAAAAATATCGGACTGATCAACAAAAAGAAAGCTCTTCTTTTTCTCATTCATTATCTTTTGAACATTCACTGTACACTTTTTAATATATCTGTCATATCCCGGGAGAATGGCTTCATAATAAAGCGTCATTTCTTTTTCCAGATCGCTTAGCGGTTCTTTGGTCTGAGGAACAGGAGGAAGTATAAGAATTGTTTCAACGCCCTTATCTTTTAAATGCTGCGCAGCATTTTCTATTCTGTTAAAAAATATGTTGTGAAACTCTTCCGCAGTTTTTTTCTGCAGATCCGGAATATCGACATATTCCCGACTCTCTCCCAGCAATGTGCCGGCCAACTCCCCTTTTGCTGAATGAATGATCAGATTATATATCTTTCTGTTCTGCAGCCATCCTTTCGGAAACATGATACCGACAAGCCGCTTAAAAGTTTCCTCATCCATAGGGCTGTCGGAATTAAACGGGATCCAGTCTATGTTGCCGTGCAGATATGCATAGTTCATATCCGAAAAACCGTAGTAGAAAACAGCTATGTCAAGATCAAGCACCTTCTGAAACATCTTTGCCGTTTCAATACTCCTTTGAAGGTCACTTCCTTCAATTCCCAGATTGAAAACAGTGATCTTGCGGTTTGGAAAACTTCCGCTCATGTTTTTTTCAATCAGAGCAGGGATCGTTTTGTCGTCAGGGAGATAGTTACCCCAGATCCTTGACGCACCGAAAACAGCTATTCTGATCTCACCTTCGATCCTCGGTTCAACTTCTTTTCCCCTGAAACCTAGAGAATTGAAATTAACCGTTTCGCTTTCTGCCGGTTTATAGATGTACACTATGCTGTCTCTTATCAGAACTCCTCTCTGACCTATGCTGATAATGTCACGCCTGAATTTTTCAGCATCACTCCATTGTTCTTCAGCAAAGGTTTTTGAAGCATAATATTCAAAATCATTCAGGACATCTCTGGTATCAAAAACATGAAGAGCCGTTTCAGAAAGAAGGAGATATATCACAAAAATTGCCATGAATATTAAAAATCCTTTAAATGATAAGATCCTGTCAACTCTTTTTATTTTCATGTCAGAACCTGAAATAAATGAAAGGATCTGCAAACATCATTGAACTGTGTGAGATCGAAAGAGCAAAAATAACTGCCAGAAAAACTGTTTCAAAATAGTTTGCATACGAATTTTTCCGCAACTTTTTTTCAAAGATCCGGTACAGCGGAAACATAAACAGCATCCCTGCAGTCCAGGCGGCCATTGTTCTCATCTCAGTTACATACAACGGAAAATTAAATCCTGAAGGGTTGAACATTGCTTCGGCAAATGACAAAAAATGAGAAAAAGAATCAGACCTGAACACAACAAAAATAAGCATTACAACAAAGAAAGTGACGGGTCTTTTCATAAACTCCGGCAGTGCCAGTCCTATCGACCTTCCTCCTTTTTCCAGAATCATGGCCGATCCGTGGAAAAGCCCGAACAACACAAAATTCCAAGATGCACCGTGCCAGAGTCCGCATACAAAAAAAACTGTCCATAGTGCCAGATACATTCTGAACACCCCTTTTCTGTTACCGCCCATCGGAATGTAAAGATAATCCCTGAACCATGTGGAAAGCGAAATATGCCACCTTCTCCAGAACTCAGTTATTGACCTTGAGATAAGCGGATAATTGAAGTTTTCCGGGATCTTAAGCCCGAACATTCTGCCAAGTCCGATCGCCATATCGGAGTATCCCGAAAAATCAAAATATATCTGCAGTGTAAAGAGAAATGCTCCTGTCCATGCTGTCAGAACATCCAACGACCCAGGATCAGCAATAAATATTTTATCCACAGGAACAGCTAAAGTATTAGCAATAAGGACTTTTTTCGCCAGACCGTAAATGAACCTTTTAATACCGTACAACAGTGATCTGTAATGCACCATCCTGTTTTTAAGCTGAGGAATGAAATTGTTATATCTCAGTATCGGACCTGCGATAAGTTGCGGAAAGAAGGAAATATAAAGAGCCGTATCAATGAAACGGGGCTTTTCGGCGTCCGGATTTCGATATATATCAACTATGCAGGATACCGCCTGGAAAGTAAAGAACGAGATGCCCACCGGGAGATGAAGCCGGACCTCAGGGATCCTGATACTGAAGCCGGAGATCAGATGATTTATCTGGACAGTAAAGAAGTTCGCATATTTGAATACAGCAAGAACGCTCAGGTTTATCACGATCCCTGCAAATGCCGTCCAGAAAGCTGTTTTAGGGTGTTTTGTAATTAAAAGCGAGGCAAAGAAAGTCACCGATATCGTAAAGATCATTAAAACAAGAAAAAATCCTTCCCCGTAAAAGTAAAAGCAGATGCTTGCAAGCATTAAAAAACCGTTTTTCGTTTTTTGAGGAATGACCGAATGAACCAGCCATACAAGCGGAAAAAAAATGTATAAAAAAACCGGACTGCTGAAAACCATAACATCTCCCGGAACATTCTTACGGCATTATCCCGAATCAAATGGAAAAATCAACATCATTATATTTAAATAAAAGTTTGATTTATAGCCATCTTTATGTATCATTGCGCAAGAAATTTTTTGGGGTTTTCCTGAGTTGGCATTTTCAGAAGTCAACAGGCTCGTTTCCGAGCGCATTCCTCTTGACAAAATAATCTCGAAGTATGTGAAGCTGGAACCCTCTTCAAAAGGATTCAAAGGACTCTGCCCTTTTCACAACGAAAAAACCCCTTCATTCTATGTCAACACTGTTGAAAACTTCTTTTACTGTTTCGGTTGCGGAGTATCCGGAAATGCGATAACATTTCTTATGCTCAAAGACGGGTATTCATTTTCCGATGCAATAAAGAAACTCGGTGAAGAGTTCAATATTCCAGAATTAATAAAGGAAAATCCTGAAATAGACAGCGCTCTTGAAAAAGAAAGAGCTGCTATTTTCAATGCAAACAAGGTTGCCGCAAAAATATTCATTGAGCTTCTTGAAGAAAATGCTGAAGCGTTGAAATATCTTGAAGAGCGGGCTGTAACTAACGAGATCCGGAAAAAGTTCGGAATAGGTTTTGTCGGTTCGGGAGAACGGTTCGTTGAGTTGATGAAAGAACGGGGCGTCGATATGAACACGATGATGCGTGCAGGACTGATAAGACTCGACAGCTACTCCAGACCGGTCAGCTTCTTTTACAACAGGATCATCATCCCCATCATTCACAACAAGAATGTCATCGGTTTCGGCGGAAGAATATTTTCAGGTAACGGCCCTAAATATCTCAATTCTCCAGATACGATCGTTTTCAACAAGGGAGAAAACATCTTCGGAATAGATTTTGTAAGAGAAGGGCTGAAAGGTTTTCCTTTTGTGGTTCTTTGCGAAGGTTATTTTGATGTAATCGCAATGCACCGCAGGGGATTCTGTACAGCCGTTGCATCGCTTGGGACAGCAATAACCGAATCTCACCTTAACACACTCGAGAAATTCAATAAACCGGTCGTTCTTTTTCTTGACGGTGACGAGGCAGGAAGAAAAGCGGCAAAAAGAATTGCTAAGCTGAAAATACCTGAAAAGATCGATCTCCGTGCAGCATTTATTAAGCAGGAAGGCGAAGACCCTGATTCTCTTTTGGTGAAAGATGATGGGGACCGTATTGTAAAAGATCTCATCGAACTGTCCAGACCGCTTTTTCAGGAATTGATCGATGAACAGATCAGAATCTACAATTCTCTTGATAATCTTGAAGAGAAAATTAAAGTTGAAGACAGGATAAGGGAGATCGTCAAAAACATTCCTCAAAGAAAACTAAGGACTTATCACCAATATATTCTTAAAAGCAGTGGCAATTCAATAAAAATCTTCTATGACAGAGACAAAAGAATTGCAGGACAGCTTAAAAAGGCCGAGGACGGAAAGATTGTAAAAAACGAATTCCTCTCAAAAGACAGAAATGACCGGCTTAGACGTCTTCTTGTCATGGCTGCAATTTACAATGAATTTGTTCCTGCTCTTGAAACCATAAAAGATGTGTTCTTTTCTTCTGATTTTGCTGTTGTATACGAAGATATTATGAAAAAATACTTTGAAGGTGAAGATTTGATGGTGATTTCGGAAAAACTTGATCCTGAGGAAGTTATAAACGCTGAACTCGACAACAAACAGTTGAGTTTTATTGAGCGTACTTTTCGCAGGGAACTTTCATATCTGAGGGTTCAGAAGAACAGTGAGTTGATAAAAATTCTCGAAACAGATGAATCACTTGAAAGTCAGCAGAAAATATCCACGCTTATCATGGAAAACAGATCGTTGAAAGAAATAATGGTCAACAATGAAATTAAAGAACCTGATAAATCTGAGGAGTGCTAAATGAGAAAACCCCCTTTTATGAGAAAGAAAGAACTTGTTCCGAGGAAAACCGACTCCAGAGTTCTGCGTAAAAAAACTAAAGATGATGAACAGGATGAGAAAATCTCCAGCAAGATCGAACAGTTCCAGAAAGAAGGGAAAAAACCAAGCGTCTCTTTGAAAAACATTGCCGAAGGGGTGCTTAATTCTGAAGGCAATGTTTCCATTCAGGATATTGACGGCATGATCCCGGAGAATTCGGACTTTGGCGTAGACGATATGGAAATGCTTTTCAACATCCTTGATGATTTCAATGTTGACATAACCATCGAGCCCTCTTCTGATGATGATTCTCCAGTTGTAGAACCCGTTACCGCCATAATGAAGAAAGGGACGACAACTCATGAGAGGGGAAGGAAAGATCCTTTAAGAATGTATATGCTTACGATTGGAGCTGTTCCTCTTCTCACAAAGGACGGTGAAGTTGAAATTGCAAAAAGGATCGAGTCCGGTGAAAAGGAGATAATAAAAATACTCCTTGATTTCTTCATTACTTTCAAAGAAATAGTCAGCATTCCTGACAAAGTTATGAACGAACAGCTTAATATTAAAGAAATAGTGCGTGAACTTGAAGAAGAGATCGATGATGATGTGAGCGATCTGGAAGAAGAGGATGAAGAGGAAACCCCGATCGATGACGATGATGATGATATAGATAATGCTGATAAAAAGGAAAAGGAAAAGGCATCTCCTGATAAGAAAAATGATGAAACGACAAAAGACACAAACATTTCAGATAAAAACCTTGCCCTCATAGAGATGACAAATGCCGCAGTTGAACAGCTCAAGATCGCAAACAGGGAAAGAACCAAATTCCTTAAAATGGCGGAGTCTACGACCATTAAAGAGGAAACAAGAAAGAAACACAGGGAAAATGCAAGAAAGATCATGGAAAAAATGATCGGTATAATCCTTGAGATGCGTCTTAACAAGATCTATCTCAACTCTCTTTGCGAAAAGATCCGTCAGTATGAAGAAAAAGCGAAACAGCTTCAGAACAACATATCCCACATTGAACAGACAATGAACATGACTTTTGAACAGATGGGTCAGATCATTGCAAAACCCGACAAATTCCCTCTCATTGACCAGAAAAATTCTCACATAGCGGAAAAATATGCACTTATCAACCAGACAAAAAGAAGCATCAAGAAACTTGAAGCTGAAACGGCTCTTTCCATAGACGAACTGAATAAAAACTCCAAAGCGCTCAGAGATGCGGAAGAAGCTGTGAGATTTGCAAAGAATCAGCTTATTCAGGCAAATTTGCGGCTTGTTGTAAGTATCGCAAAGAAATACAACAACCGCGGTCTTGATTTCAAAGACATCATCTGCGAAGGAAACATCGGTCTCATCAAAGCCGTTGACAAATTTGAATATTACCGCGGATACAAATTCTCGACCTATGCCACCTGGTGGATCCGTCAATCTATCACAAGAGCAATTGCTGATCAGGGCAGGACGATAAGGATACCTGTTCACATGATCGAAATGATGAATAAGATCAACAAGACCATTAAAGAGCTCACAAACAAACAGGGGTTTGATCCGAGCATATCGGATGTTGCAAAGCACATGAACCTTCCGGAAGAAAAGATAAGAAAGGTTTGGAGAAGCGCAAGAGAGACCATCTCACTTGAAACTCCGATCGGTGAAGACGAAGACAGCCAGCTTCAGGATTTTGTTGAAGATCCAAAGACACTTTCTCCCGAGGATTATACCGCAAGACAGAACATGGCGGAAATAATCAGAGATCTTTTCAACGGTCTCACGCCCAGAGAGGAAAAAGTTATACGGATGCGGTTCGGCATCGGAGAAACTGAAACCTATACGCTTGAAGAAATTGGCAAGGAAATGGGTGTTACCAGAGAAAGGATCCGCCAGATAGAAGCAAAGGCAGTGCTTAAACTCAAGAAAATGCTCAAAACCAGAAAAACTTCCTGGGAAGATTTCATTTAAACATCAGATATTCCGAATTTCTTAAATATTTTATAAAGCGCAACTCTTGATATGCCTGCAGTTTTTGCAGTTGCAGCCATATTTCCGCCAGAATGTCTGAGAAGTGCTGAAAAATACTCTCTTGTGAATTTTTCCATCATCTTCTCTTTTTCTGCATGATAACTTCTGAGTCCGGTTTCATTCTCAAGACAAGGAATAACATCTCCGGCTTCAGAATTCTCATTATTTACTGAAAAGATCTCTGCCGGGATATCTTCCGGCTTTATAGTGTCTCCATCAGCCATTATGACCGCCTGGTTTATCACATTTCTAAGCTGCCTTACATTGCCCGGATAATCGTACTGCATAAGTGCGGAAAGGGCTTTTTTGTTAACCCTTTTTACAGAAGTTTTAAAATTTGCATTGGCTTCCCTGATAAAATTCTCGATAAGGTTGGGAATATCATCTTTATAATCCCTTAACGGTGGAACTTTTATCGGCACAACATGAAGCCGGTAATACATATCCATCCTGAACTCACCGTTACTGACCATTGATTCAAGATCACGGCTTGTGGCGGCAATGACCCTGACATCAACCTTTCTTGCAACCTTGCTGCTTCCGACAGGTCTTACCTCTCCACTCTGAAGGGTTCTTAACAGTTTTACCTGAAGCATGATCGGAAGATCACCTATTTCATCCAGAAAGATCGTTCCCCCTTCCGCCTTCTCAAACTCACCGGTTTTGTTGTAATACGCTCCGGTGAAAGCACCTTTGACATGGCCGAACATTTCACTTTCAAGCAATTCTGAAGGTATGGCGGCACAATTAAGCGTAATAAAGGGTTTGTCTTTTCTCGGACTGTTAAAATGTATAGCATGTGCCAGAAGCTCTTTTCCCGTTCCGCTCTCTCCGCGAAGAATGACTGTCGCATCTGTACGGGACGCTCTCTCTATCCTTTTTTCAACATCCTTCCAGCCCTCGGAATGTCCGAGTATCATTATCGCATCACCTCTTTTTGATGTCTCTTCAAAAAGCTGTGCACGCCTTATGAACATTGTGGCTTCTTTTGCAAGCGCTTTTATAAGTGTAGCATCTTCTTCGCTGAATTCATCCTTATTCTCAGATTCTATCGCAATAACACCGATCGATCTTTTCTGAAACTCTATCGGAACGACAAGAGATGATTTTATTCCCTGAAAAAGCGGATAATAGTTCGGATCATTCTCTGTGTCGTTGCAGATATACGGTTCGTTTGTCTTTATTGCTATTGATGCAAGACTTTTTTCATCAGTAGCTATTTTTTCAGGCAGGATGGAAAGCGACTTTCCTTTTACAGCTCTGGGCTCAAACTCCAGTTCGCCTGTCTTTTCATTTAACAAAAGGATACAACCGCATTTAAGCTTTATTTTTCTCAATGCAAGTTCCAGCAGATTTTCAAGAAGCTTGTTAAGTTCTATGCTGTTAAGGTGACTTCCATCAGGTGCTTCCGATTGAGCTCCCTTCATTTTCCAAAGCATTTCAGATTCCTTACCGGCGATCATTTTATTGTATCTTTCTGAAAAGATGCTCCAGAACTGAGGCAGGATGGTTTCAGCGATACTTGTTGTCTTTTTCAGGTCTGCATTTGTGGTATGCAATCCGAGAACTGCACCTCTTATCCCTTTTTCAAGCCTTGTCATGTCCCAGAAAAGATGATATCCTCTAAAAAACCTGAGTCGTTCTTTGTGTCCAGAATTTTCAAACTTACCTGAAAATCTCAAGTTCTCATTTTTGAGCATAAACCTGAAAAAACTGATAACATCTTTATCCACATTCTGATCAGTCGGAAATATCTGTAACTCCTCTTCATATTTATCCCACAACACCGCATAAACAACTGTTCCTGGCATAAAACTCTGAACAGAAGTGTTAAGTTTTATTATCATATCATCAATATCAGTCGATTTTATAAGCTCCTTTACTACATCAAGAATATTCTTGTATGCGTCTTTATTTGTAATTGCATTCATGATAACCTCCGTTTACACTAAAAACGGTAGAAATATGGCATTTTATGAAAAAAGTGTCAATTTTTATCTAAAAGAGTTTCATCTGTTCGTGATGAATGTCTGCTTTGAGTTTGAAACTTTTGCGGTATATTTCGCAGGGTCCGATCTTTTCAAGGATCTCATAATGTTCGCTTGTCGGATAACCTTTGTGGAGGTCGAGTTTATACTCCGGATAAATGAGTGCAAGCCGGTTCATTATTCTGTCTCTCTGCGTTTTTGCAAGGATCGATGCGGCGGCGATGTTGACACTTTTTGAGTCTCCTTTGACAACTGCTTCTTCAAGATCAAATTTGCCTGTCACTCTGTTTCCGTCTATCAGAACTATCTGTTTTCCTTCAACTTTTCTTTTAACTCTTTCAATGCACTTAGCCATTCCAAACATTGTCGCATGAAGAATATTAAGTTCGTCAATGATTTTTGGAGAAACTGAATAGACTGCCCAGACACTGTTTTTTATAATTTGCGGAAGAAGTTCAAGCCGCTTTTTTTCTGAGAGTTTCTTTGAATCGTTCAGTCCCTCAATATCGCAGAAAAGACAGACCGCGGCAGTTACAACCGGTCCGCATAAAGGTCCCCTTCCCGCTTCATCAACTCCGATGACTGAAAAGCCCTTGATCTGATAATTTCTGTCGATTTCGCCAATTAAACCGTTCATTCCTTAATACCTTCAAACAATCTCAGAAGCACATGATTTAAAAAATTCAGTCCTTTCTCATAGCACCTTATAACACTTTTATCAATCACTATCAACTCTTCCTCAACAAGTTCTTTAACCACTTTTCTTTCAAACATCTGCTCAAATGATCTTTCAAATATCTCATTGAATTTATTGAGTTTTATTCCACTAACTACTCTAAGCCCCATGAGAAGAAATTCCATTATCAGCTCATTTTTGTCAGGATAATACCGGCTTAATCCGTCACCGTTTATGAAAGATTCCAGATCTTCAACATAAAAACTGTGTTCTCTTTTATTTTCAATGAACGATTTCGCCCCTGCACCAATTCCAAGCCATGAATCAAAATTCCAGTAAAGCATGTTGTGAACTGATTCTTTCCCTTTTTTTGAATAGTTGCTTATCTCATATTTTTCAATTCCTCTGTTTTTCAAAAATTCCACGATTGCTTCTTCCTGCTTCATCGTTTCATCTTCATCGATCAACATTGGAGCATTCTTTTTTTCAGGCGGAGTATATTGATAAGCGGAAACATGGACGGGGTTGACAAGTTTAAAAACATTTTCAAGTTCTTCTGTAATATTGCGGTCTTTGCCGATGCCATAGATCAAATCAATTGAAATGTTGTCAAAGTTGTCATTTATCAGTGGAAGTGCTTCTTTCATTTGAGCAACACTCACCCTTCTATTCATCTCTTTAAGCACATTATCATCAAATGACTGGACACCTGCACTTATTCTGTTCACCCCTGAATTCCTTAAACTTTTAAGCCATTTATCACTAATATCAGCAGGATTGACCTCAACTGTGATCTCCATCTTTTTAATGTTGCAACCTAGCTCACTGACAGCGTTTAAAAGATCTGAAAAGAACTCTTCATCCATCACTGAAGGGGTTCCTCCGCCGACATAAAGCGAGACAATTTCAGTCGCGTTAAGTTCATGAAACCGCTCAATCAGTTCACTTATCACCTTATCACCGTAAATTCTCATGATCTCGCGGTCTTTTATCACTTCGCTATAAAAATCACAGTAACTGCACCTTTTCACACAAAACGGAATATGAATGTAAATCCCTGACTTTTTCATATATCACCTCAACTACAAATTCCACAAAGCGAAAGAATCAGCTTCCTCTTTGTTTCTTGATCCGGCAAGTGAAATAACTTTCAAGGAAATATCTGGATACTCTTTCATGAATGCTTCATACTTTTTTTCTTTATATGATGCGGTGGAATATTTTACTTCAAAGGCGGTTTTTGACTCCGGGATAACAAAATCTACCTCCTTGCCGTCTGCGGTTCTCCAGTATTTGATTTCATCGGCATAGTGATTAATCTGCAATGCTCTTAACACAGCAGTTTCAAAAACAGCACCTTTATCTTGTCTGATATCCATCGGCTGGAACGAATTTAAGAAAAAGTTCATCAATCCGGTGTCGTTCATGTAAATTTTAGGCATTTTTGTCAATTCCTTCCTCACATTTGAATAAAAAGGTGAGATAAGAGTTATGTGAAAAGATTTCTGCATGACATACAATGCGTGCTCTATTAAATTTCTTGTCGTTTTCAGAGTCTGTGAAACTTCAGAGACATTAAGCAGATTACCACTTTGCGAAGAAAATATTTTCAGCATTCTGTAATAAAGTTCATCATTTGCAAAACCCGCCTCTCCTATATCCTTTTTAATGTATGAATATGCAATTTCCCTTAAGATCTCCTTCTTTTCAGAAATATCAGCCAGGACAACAGCGGGATATCCGCCGTAAAGGAGAAACTCCATCACAAAAGGGATGAGTTTGTCGGCGATTATCAAAGGTGTCGGATAATTTAGATCATTAACAAGTTCAGATGCATTTTTAAAAATAAGAAATTCCTTGAAAGAGAGAGGCAGCAGTTCAAATATCTTTTTTCTTCCGCTTAAAGAATCCTTAAATTTCTTATCAATATAAAAAGATGAAGATCCGGAAACTATCAATTTTATGTTCTCTCTATGCTCATCGTAAAGATATTTGAGAAATGATGCCGGATCATCAAGATATTGTATTTCATCAATAAAAACGAACATTTTCCGTTCACCGGGATGCGGCAGAATCCTGAACAGATTCTTGGGTGACTCCTTGAGCAGAACCCTGTATTCAATGTCTTCAAGAGTTAGATAATAACAAACCTCTCCAACTGATTCAAGATGCTTCATTACCTGCTTCATTGCGGTTGTCTTTCCAACCTGACGGGCACCGGTGATAAGAAGTATCAAGTCACTGCTGAGGTGTTCCTTTATTTCACCAACAATAGATCGCTCGAAATTCATGGCTTTTTCCTCCGGAACAAAACACTCACAAGAAAATTATCCGATATTTTTCACATTTTGCAATAAAATTATCCGATATTTTTTAATATAAGCACGAAAATTATCCGATTTTGAAGATTTCAGGTATCAGATACGGTGGAATGAACTCAATTTCCTTGTCACCGGTATTTTCAACATGCGGTTTTCCGGTATATATTACAAAACCTTTTTTAGCGTTCATGTCGTTCATAAATTCAAGAATCTGATTTACGGGCTTTAATGACGGCTTATCTGCGAGCTTGACTTCAACAGGGACAGTCATGCTGTTGTGCCTGACTATGAAATCAACTTCGTTCCTTGACTTATTGTTCTTTTTATAGGTCGTTATCATTCTCAGCGATCCTGCATAGGTCACAAGTTCCTGTAGGACAACATTTTCAAGCAGTTTTGCAGACACTTCATTTCCGTTTTTCAAAGAAACCGGCATCATCGAGTTTATAAGAAAATTCATTATTCCCGTGTCAAAAACATATTTTTTTGAACTGTATCCTTTTTTTGAAGTCTGCTGAAAGGTTTCGTTGTTAAGATAATAAGCAATATGCCACGATCTCAACGCTTCCAGCACTTTTGGCAGTATTATTCTGTAAGACGGCGAATCTGTTGAAAGAATTGTGCTGTTCGTTGTAGGGAACGCAACATTGTGACCGATGGTTTTAAGGCAGTGTTCCATCAAAGTTCCGTACTGGATAGCATGTGTACGGTTTTCTCTATCATTGTGAATATATCTGTCGGCATCTCTGTAAAAGTTGTTAAGAAGTGATTCAAAATGGATCAGCAGCGGTTCTTTTTCAATATATGCACTGACTATTCCGGGCAACCCGCCTGCAAAAATGAACTGTTCATACTGGCTCATTAAAATTTCATGAATATTTTCATCAAGAACACCTGATGAATCAAAAAGAAGATCAAAATAATTCTCTTTATTTGAAAATCTTAAGAATTCCCTGAAATTCATCGGCCTCATAACAATTTCAAGAACTCTTCCGACAGGCATCGGCATATTTTCATCAAAAAGATTGGAAAGAATTGATCCGGAAAGGATCACTTTCTGATCTGTCCATTCACGATGCATCTGCATTATAAATTTTCCAAGCGATCTTGATGCCTGTGCTTCGTCAATTATCAGAATTCTTTTCCCATCCGGCTTAAAATTAAAGAACTGAACAAGATAATTTGAGAACTTTTCAAAAGTATCTGCATTTTTCAGTGACTGGACTTCCGTGTTTTCATCCCACAGATTTATTATCAGTTTTTCTTTATCGTATTTGAAATTCTGAAGCATTGTGGTCTTGCCTGTCTGCCTTGCTCCGCTTATCAGGATGATCCTTGAGACAGAAGAGTTAAGCAAATTAATTAAATCTTTTTCAATGTCTCTTTTTACATACATTTTTCACCTCATGATCAATTTACACAAAAGGATTATCGTCGAATTTATGCGCCTGTCAACATAAATTCGCGCGAAATTGTGTGAAATTTGACATAAATTCGCACGAAATTGTGGTTTTTGACTAAAAACTGACTTCCAATCCGAGAGAACCTTCAAACATCTGATCCAAATCAGCACCGGGTTTGAGGTTGAAAATGCCTCGCAGGGCAAATGTATCACCGAATTCTGCTCTGGCACGGAGAAATAAAGATGTGCTGTCTTCATATTTTCTCCAGGTAGTTATATTTGTGAGCCAACCAGCCTGTCCGCCACCAAATTCCACGTTTTTTATCTTAACATTGAATGCTATCTGGATCATACCGAAAGGATACTCCGGATGAAAGATTCCTGTTGATATCCACATAAAATCCATTTTGCCCGCTTCAAGAAGAAGTCCACCCATAGGTTTAAATATAAACTGGTCAGGCTCCTCCTTGAAATATTCTTTCCACATGCTCAGCATAAAGTCAGTTCTCATTCTGAAATATTTTGTACTGTAGGAAACTCCAAGCGAACCCATTCCGCTGTTGTATATCCTCTCAAGATCAGAGGGCTTATCATTTTCATCATCCGGATCAAACTCCTGAGCTATTCTCTTTGATCTGGAGTACGTTCCTGAAACATGCATTGAGACATTTTCATCAAGTTTTCTATCGTATTTTGCTCCCACACTTCCCTGAATGTACTTGTCAGTTGTTGAGCAACTGGAAACCGTAAATGTGTTGAACGCCCCGAAAACCGTAATAGCGCTGTCTTTTTCATCTTCTGTGGCAGGCTCTGCTTCAACTATCCCGGCAAAAAGAAGAAGGAATATCAGGAATTTTGTAATTGTCTGTCTGTTCATTACTTCAATGCACCGATATTAAGAACTGAGAAATAGAACTGTCCGTTTGAAGATGGACATGGATCCACATCCTGTCCGTTTGTAAACTGTCCATCTGGGTCGTTTTCAGAAACCGTCACGCTGAAATCGGCAAAATATTCAAAGTTATTAATTACCTTACTTTCTCCGTTCCTCAAAAGAACAGTTTCTTCACCTTCGATGGTGATTTCCACGGGTGGCTGGAAGGTGTAATCAGTTATTATTTTAACTGAATAATCCTCCGTTATGCAAATCTCTTTACATGATGTAAGATTTTTCTGGACTGCTGTCATTGACGGCGTAAGTTCTTCAAATCCTGGCCGATAAACAGAATCCCATTTATAACCACCTGAACCGGTTGTATTTAATGTCAGCCATATATCGTCTTCGTTAGTGATCATATAAATAACTGCTCCATCCATGTAATTTCCATAAACATGAAGAAAGATCTTTTTTCCGATCATTGAATCTTTGAAAAAAGACCTGTCGTATCCACTGAATCTCACAGTATATCTGTCAGTATCAAAACATTTTTCACCTTCAGGAATTCCTGAAACATCAGTATATTTAAGTTTTTCTGAAGAAAACCAGTATGGAGATTCAGGCATTGATGATGTAGAAAAATCTTCTGTTTCGCCCGATTCTATTTTGTCAATTACCATCGCATATACTTTTGAATCTGACATTACAATTTCGTGATTGACCGGTTCCACGAAATGAACAAGCCGGAATGATCTTTCTCCCGGATAGACACACGATTCATCACCAACTATACCAGAAACGAAGTTATCGTAAACTTCGGTAAAACATTCCTCTTTTTCCTGAATATCTGAGTCACCATTTTCATCAATCAAACTGTCATCATCGAGATTATCTGTTTCTGAAATATCCTGATCGTTTTTCACACCATTTTCATCATTTGAGTTGTTCACTTCGTTTCCGCATGAAACAAAAAACGGCATCAAAATCAGGCATAAAATAAAATTTTTAACCATTGTATCCTCCATCAGAATTTCAAAATACGGTATATAGTATCGGAATTTATTGTTTTTTATCAAATTTTGAAGATTTTGGAAAAATTACACAAATTCCACAGACAAAAAAATCCGATATTTTTAAAACCTGAAGCCGGCAAATCCATAGACATCCGGCCTGTAATATTTCAAATTCATACCATAATCATACCCATCCCCTGCGCTTACAAAATACACAGGCAGATCAAGTGAAGCTCCAATTTGAAGGGCAAAATGTTTTGATATGTGTAAAACATACGAGATTTCTGAAGCAATATCAATCCATGAACCGAAGTAGATTGTAAAATCGTTCTCGCGACGATGTTCGTAAGTTGTATATCCCACTGCCATCCCGCCGCTAAATCTTATTTCATTGCGATTATTCTTGTCCAGAAACAATGGAAATCCGAGCATTGTTTTGAATTTTATCGTGGCTCTGGGGATATTATTAGCTTTAGTATCACGATATTTTAAACCCCAGTGGAATTTCAATGTTTCAAGAAAAAACCGATCCCATCTGAAAGTAAATAATGTAAGGTCACCTTCAAAACCATATATTCCGTACCCGGCGGCAATTGAGACCCATTCAGTTTTTGTACGGGAAAAAAGTGGAGCAGTTTGATTTTCTGTTTCAGGTCCTTTCTCATTCGCACTGAGTAAAACCGACAAAAACAGAAAACAACCAAGAAAAACCAATTTCTTCAATGCTTCCTCCCTCATAATTCCATCACGGTTCCACAACTTCCACAGGAGTCAGTTCCCACGCTTTGCCATTACCGAGCTGACCGTCATGATTGGCTCCCCAGCAGTAGAACTCTCCGTTCCTTATGCCGCAAGAGTGTCCCGCTCCTGCTGAAACGGCTGACCAATTCGAAAATTCACCAATTTTTTCAGGTGCATATGTGTCTGTTCCATATCCGTTTGTTCCGTTCCCGAGCTGGCCTGAAATATTTAATCCCCAGCAGTAAAGATTCCCGTTTCTTATTCCACAAGCGAATAAACGCATTCTTGAAATAGCTGACCAGTCATTTTCATTACCAATTTGAATCGGAGTTTTCATCACGGATGCTGCTCCGGCATCCATCAAACCCCTTTCATTTTTCCCCCAGCAGAATAATTTTCCTGATCTGATGCCGCATGTATCGGAATCACTGGCTGATACCCATGTCCAATCGGATTCTGTGCCGATTCGAGCAGGAGCAGTACGGCTGTAATAAGTGCCGTCTCCGATTTGTCCTGTA
>Ga0209717_1002390_pt1 | contig 18140 bp, 7 predicted proteins | sample AD_UKC048_MetaG_FD_184418 | JGI IMG/M metagenome (GOLD analysis project Ga0209717, IMG submission 184418) | Active sludge microbial communities of municipal wastewater-treating anaerobic digesters from USA - AD_UKC048_MetaG (SPAdes) (version 2) | ecosystem: Engineered > Bioreactor > Anaerobic >... | reverse complement strand
CGGACTGACGCTGGAAGCCATCGTCAGCGCGCTCGTCGAGCATTACGGCTGGGCCGGCCTGGCCGAACGCATTCCGGTGCGCTGCTTCACCAGCGACCCGAGCGTCGCGTCGAGCCTGAAGTTCCTTCGCAAGACGCCCTGGGCGCGCGAGAAGGTGGAAGGCCTCTACCTGTTCATGCTGCGCGACATCAGGCGTGCGGCGCCCCGCGCCGCGAAACCCGAAGCAGGCTGAGCAAGCACGGGGCGTTCCCCGCAACGCGGCGGGGGCCTGTCGCCATCGATCGAGGGATAACCGCCACCGAAGCACGTTGCAGCCACTCGTAGACTGAAAAGCGTCATCGTGGAGGACTTTCCGTGCATCTGAATACCGCCAAGACCGGCGCGAACACACCGGCCCGGCCGAACAAGATCGTCAGCGCCGCCGAGGCGGTCCGACTGATTCACGACGGCGACACGGTGGCCACCGGCGGCTTCGTCGGCATCGGCTTTGCAGAAGGCATCGCGATCGCGCTGGAAGAGCGCTTCCTCGCCATCGAGGCCGAGACCGGCAGCGGCTCGCCGCGCAACCTGACGCTGGTCTACGCCGCCGGCCAGGGCGACGGCCAGGATCGCGGGCTGAACCACTTCGGTCACGCCGGACTGGTCAAGCGCGTTGTCGGCGGGCACTGGGGTCTGGTGCCCAAGCTGCAGGCCCTGGCGCTTTCAGGCGAGATCGAGGCCTACAACCTGCCGCAGGGCGTGATCTCGCACCTGTTCCGCGACATCGCCGCCGGCAAGCCGGGAACGCTCAGCCCGATTGGGCTGGGCACCTTCGTCGACCCGCGCCACGGCGGCGGCAAGATCAACGACGCCACCAAGCAGGACCTGGTCCGCCTGATGGAGATCGACGGCGAGGAGGTGCTGTTCTACAAGGCGTTCCCGATCCAGGTCGGCATCATCCGCGCGACCACGGCCGACCCCGATGGCAACCTGACGATGGAGCGCGAGGCGCTGACGCTGGAGGCGCTGGCCATCGCGATGGCCGCGCACAACAGCGGCGGCCTGGTCATCGCGCAGGTCGAGCGCATCGCCGAGCGCGGCTCGCTGAACCCGCGTCAGGTCAAGATCCCTGGCGTGCTGGTCGACTGCGTCGTCGTGGCCGAGAAGCCCGAGCACCACATGCAGACCTTCGTCACGGCCTACAGCGCCGCCTTCGCCGGCGAGATCCGCGTGCCGATGAACACGCTGGCACCGCTGCCGATGAACGCACGCAAGCTGATCGCGCGACGCGCCGCGCTCGAACTGACGCGCAACGCGGTCGTCAACCTGGGCATCGGCATGCCCGAGGGCGTGGCCGACGTGGCGGCAGAGGAAGAAGTGATCGACCTGCTCACGCTCACCGCCGAGCCCGGCGTGATCGGCGGCATCCCGGCGAGCGGGCTGAATTTCGGCGCGGCCGTCAACACGCAGGCGGTCATCGACCAGCCCAGCCAGTTCGATTTCTACGACGGCGGCGGGCTCGACATCGCGGTGCTCGGCCTGGCACAGGCCGACGCGCAGGGCAACCTCAACGTCAGCAAGTTCGGCCCCCGGCTCGCCGGCGCCGGAGGCTTCATCAACATCAGCCAGTCGGCGCAGTCCGTGGTGTTCGTCGGCACGTTCACTGCGGGCGACCTGCAGGTGCGCATCGAGGGCGGCAAGGTGCACATCGACAGCGAAGGCACCTTGCGCAAGTTCGTGCGCGAAGTGGAGCACCGCACCTTCAGTGGCGAGCGTGCCCGCAAGAACGGCCAGCGCGTGATCTACGTGACCGAGCGGTGCGTGTTCCGACTGGCCGAAGGCGGCGGACTGGAACTGATCGAGATCGCGCCGGGCATCGACATCGACCGCCACATCCTGTCCCAGATGGACTTCAAGCCGGCAATCAGCCCGCAGCTGCGACTGATGGATCCGGCGCTGTTTGCCGAAGCACCGATGAAGCTGCGCGAGCGCATGCTGGCCCTGCCGCTGTCCGAACGCATCGATTTCGACGAACGCAGCCAGATGCTGTTCATCAACTTCGAGGGCCTGGCCATCGACAGCGCGCGTGACATCGACGCGATCGAGTCCGAAGTCGAGCGTCGGGTGGCTCCGCTGAACAAGCGGGTGGACGTGGTCGTCAACTACGACCACTTCAGCATCCGCCCCGATCTGATGGAGGCCTACAGCCTGATGGTGCAGCGGCTCGCCGACCGCTACTACGCAGGCGTGAGGCGCTACGCGGCGAGCAGCTTCGTGAAGGCCAGGCTCGACAGCGCGACCTGACCCCGCTGCGGCGGGTCAGTCCGCCACGTTCTCGGCAGCCGGTTCGCGCTCGAAGCGGGCCACCAGATCGAGCGCCGCCCGGAACTCGAGCCGCTCCACCGCGGACTGCAGCAGCGCGTAGCGTTCCGCGCCCCAGGACCGACGCAGTGCCGGCCCCAGATCGGCGCAGCGTCCCAGCGCCGCCAGATCCTGGCTACGCAACAGGCTGCGCAACTCGTTCAGAGTCTTTGAATCGACCGGTTCGACGCAGCCGGACGGCGGTTCCTCGACCGGTGAATCGCTCGCCTCGGCCAGCCAGGCCTGCGCGGCCTGCAGCAGTTGCTTCAGCGCGATGCGCACCGCATCGAGTGCAGCCTCGGGCTCGGCCTGCGCGCCGCGCTGAGCGCCGGACACATCGGCACGCAGCGCGTGTTCGGCCGCCACAGCGGCGGTCGCGACGACATGTGCGCCAAGCAATCCGGCACTGCCGTACAGCTTGTGCATCCGGGCTGCACAAGACAGCCGGTCCGCCGGCACGACCGGTACCGAATCGCCAGCCGCGAGATCCGCGAACTCTTCGCACAGGCGCCGCAGAACGCGCCGGTACAGCGCGAGGTCGTCACCGAACCGCTCGCGCAACCCGGACTCGTCGATGCCCAGTATCTCGGGCCAGGGCGATTGCGGCGATCCGGGCTCACCTTCCGTTCGCATGCAAACCGGCAGCGGCGCCTGCCGGGCCCGCTCGACGTGGCGACGCACCGCCCGGATCAGCACGTCGCGGTCGAGCGGCTTGCTGAGGAAATCGTCCATGCCGGCGTCCAGCGCGCGCTGCCGCTGGGCCAGCAGGGCGCCAGCGGTCAGCGCGATCACGGGGATCTGCGTCAACCCGAGTTCGGTGCGCATGCGCCGGGTCGCCTCGTTGCCGTCCATGCCGGGCATCTGGACGTCCATCAGGACGATGTCGAAGTCGCCCGGTCGCCGGGCGAGCAGCTCGAGCGCATCGACCGCCGCAGCGGCCGTGGTCGCGATGGCACCCTCACGCTGCAGGACGCGCGCGGCCACCTCGCGATTGATGTCGCTGTCATCGACCACCAGCACCCGCACCCCGGAAAGCCAGAGCACGCCAGCACCCTGCAGCCGCGTGGCCTGAATGACCTTCGCCACATCGCCACCGCAGCGCCGCACGGCCGCATCGACCGCGTTGAAGAGCGCCGCTGCATCGGCAGGCCCGGGAAGCAGACTGTCGAACTGGCGAGCCTCTTCGGACCGGCTGTCGTCTTCGGGGCCACCGACCCGCAAGGTCACCGGGCGGCGCTGTGCATCGATCGCCGCCACGGTGTTCAGGAGCGCCTGCCAGCCGAGCGGTGCCAGGGCCTCACCGCCGGCCACGAGCATGACGTGGGGCTGACCATCACCGCCCGCGTCGGGCTGCAGTCGCTGCGTGGCTGCCGCGACACCGTCGACCACATCGGCACGCCAGCCGAAGGCTGCAGCCAGCGGCTCCAGCCATCCCAGGCGGCGGGGCGGGTTGCCTTCCAGCAGCAGCAGCCTCAGCACTTCGTTTGAATCACCACCCCTGCCCTCATCGGAGACACGCTGCAAAGGCAGCGTGATCCAGAACTCGCTGCCTTGCGACGGCTGGCTGGTCACGCCGCTGCGACCGCCCATCAGGTCGGTCAGATGCTTGACGATGGACAGGCCGAGCCCGGTTCCGCCGTAGCGGCGCGTGGTGGACACGTCGGCCTGCGCGAAAGGCTGGAAGAGCGATTCGTGCAGTTCGGGGTCGATGCCGATGCCGGTGTCCTTCACGGCAAAACGCACGCTGAGCTGGTTCGGGTCATCGCTGCCGAGCGATTGCACGATCAGCGCCACGCTGCCACGCTCGGTGAACTTGATGGCGTTGCCGAGCAGGTTGGTCAGCACCTGCCCCAGCCGCAGCGCGTCGCCCTTCAGTCGGCGCGGCAGGCCGGGCGGCAGGCTCACCGTGAAATCAAGGCCCTTGGCCTGCGCCTGGCTGCCGAACACGGCCGCCAGGCCCTCGATCAGGTCGTGCAGGTCGAACGGCCGCACGTCCAGAGCGGTTTCACCCGCCTCGATCTTGGCCAGATCCAGCACGTTGTTGATGAGTCCCATCAGCAATCGACTGGCCAGCTGGATCTTCCGCACGAAGCCACTTTGCTCGGCATCGAGGCGGCTGTTCTCGAGCAGGCCGGTCAACCCGATCACGGCGTTGAGCGGTGTTCGGATCTCGTGGCTCATGTTCGCGAGGAAGCTGCTCTTGGCTGCGCTGGCCGCCTCGGCCGCGCGGGTGGCCGCCCTCAGCGCCTCGTAGGCCGCATGTCGCTCGGTGATGTCCTGGTAGGTTCCGTGCATCCACTCCGGCTGGCCGTCTGGCGTGCGGCTCGACACGCGGCCGCGATCGAGTACCCAGATCCAGTGGCCGTCGCGGTGTCGCATGCGTATCTCGCATTCGTACTGCTCGAGTTCGCCGTCGAAGTGCCGCTTCAGGGCCTCGGCCGAGCGCGCCAGATCGTCAGGATGGATGTTGCGCATCCAGAAGTCGCTGCCGATCGGTGCGAGATCGGCCAGCGAATAGCCGACCATCTCGGCCCAGCGCTCGTTGAAGCGTGTCTCGCCGGTCCGGACGTTCCAGTCCCAGGTGCCGACGTTGGTTCCGCGCAGGATGTTGTCGAGCCGCTGCCGCTCGTTCGCCAGATCGGCCGCCGCGTTCTTGCTGGCCGTGATGTCGTTGGCGATGCCGATGTATCGATCGACGCGACCGTCGGCGCCGACGATGGGCGCGAAGATGCTGTCCAGCCAGAACAGCGAGCCGTCCTTCGCCCGGTTGCAGATCTGGCCGCGCCACGCCTTGCCGTCCCGGAGACTGCGCCACATCTCGGCCCAGAACTCGGGCGGGTGCACGCCCGAATTGAGCAGACTGAAACCCTTGGCGAGCAGCTCCTCGCGGTCGTAGCCGCTCAACTCGCAGTAGCGGTCGTTGATCTCGATGACATGGCCCTGCAGATCGATCTGCGAGAACAGCGCATGGACCCGCACCGTGTTGAGCAGGATGGCAATTTCCCTCAGCGCGTCAGCCAGCTTGCGGCGACCCTCGTGGATCTCGGTCACCTCGTGCACCAGCACATAGAAGCCACGCACTTCGCCATCGATCACATCGGGCAGGTAGTGGAACAGCGACTGCCGGTAGCCCGATCCATCCGGCCTCGGGACGGCCCGCTCGAAGGTCTGCGGCTCGCCGCGCAGGGCGGCTTCCGCGCGCGGGCGATTCATCTCGAACAGGCTGTCGCCCAGCAGGTCGCGCAGGTGCTTGCCCGGCATCGTCGAGGGCTCGACCCCGAACCACCGGGCATAGGCGTGATTGGCGAAGCGGTTGCGCATGTCGCGATCCCAGTAGCCGACCATCGAAGGCAGCGCGTCGAGCACCGTGCGCAGGTCGCGGCGCGCCAGTTCGAGCGAGGCGGTGCGCTCGCCCACCTCGATCTCCAGCCGGTGCGTGAACTGCTCGCGCGACAGCGCAGCCTCCTTCTCGGCGTGGATGTCGCGGATCAGGCGACCGACTCCGACCACCCGGCCGTCGGGAGCCAGGATCGCGGAGACCGCCATCGACAACGCCAGCGGCCTGCCGTGGCGATGCAGTCCGACCGACTCGACGGGCTCGGGCGTCTCGCCGGCGATCACGCGCGCGCGCAGCGCCTCGTCTGCAGCCTGGCCGGCGGGCGGCAGCAGCAGATCACTCCCGTGGCATCCGATGGCTTCGCCGGCGCTCCAGCCAAACAGGCGCTCGGCCGCGCGGTTCCAGCTGGTGACGACACCGTCGATGTTCTCGACCACGATCGCATCGCTGGCCTGCTCGGTCAGTGCGGCCAGGCGCTGCTGGCCGGCCAGCATCTCGACACGGCGCCGGTGCGCTGCCTGGTAGACGAGCAGCAGCGCCGATGACAGCAGCGTCACCAGCAGGCCGGTGGCGAACACGCTGCCAGGAGCCAGCAGGTGCAGCTGCGCGTAGAACAGGGGCCGGGGCTGCAGGCTCAATCTCCACAGGCGCCCGTACACATGGCGCTCGATCTGCAGCGAATCTCCTGCGGCCAGCGGTGCGGACGGGCCCTGCGGAGCCTGCGATTCGAAGAATCGCTCGGTGCGGTCGGTGAGCTCGTCGAGCGCGAGCGCGAAGCGCGCCTGGCTCAGGTCGACGTCGCGCAGCACCTCGTCGATCAACAACGGCGCGTAGGTCCAGCCCACCAGCGCAGCCTGGCGATCCTGCAGGCTGACGAGAGGCAGGCCCGGGCGATACACCGGCAGCAGCAGCAGGAACGACCGCTGCGACTGACCCGGCGCCTGAACCAGCGTGATCGGTCGCGTGATAACGGCCCGGCCGGTGCGTGCAGCCTCGTCGGCTGCCGCGCGCCGATTGGCTTCGGACGCGATGTCCAGTCCAACCGCAGCCAGGTTGCGCTCGATGGGCTCGATGTTCTGGATGACATAGCGGTCGCCGCCGTGCGGTTCGATCTGGCGTATGCCGATGTCGGCCGGGGCATCCCGTCGCAGTTGCGCGAGGAACGCGCTCTCGCCATCGGCCGGTACGCGCCGGATGAATCCGAAGCCGCGAGCACCGGGGAACTCGTGTTCGATGTCCCGTGACTCGTGGTACTGGCGAAACGTCTTGCGATCGATGCGATCGATGCCTGCGGCGAGCAGCACCCCCCGTGCGCCACGCAATCCGTACTCGTAGAGCTGCAGGCGTTCGAGCAACTGCTCGGCCATCCCGTCGGCTGCGGTCTGCATCGCCATCCGCACGCGAACATTGTTCTTGCGCGACTGCCACTGCGCAGCCACCACCGAAAGCGCCAGCCCGACCAGCAGCACGACAACCGGCACCCAGCGCCGGTGCGGCGCGGCACCGAGGTCAGACATCGGCCGCATGCCCGATCAGATGCTGTACGACAGGGGAATGGAGGCGGTGCTCGGGGCGTAGGTGTGGCTCTGTCCGCGGCCTGCCGACTTGGCGGCGTAGAGCGCCTGATCGGCCGCGCTCACCAGCGCTTCCGGCGTGGCGGGCGTGCAGCCGCCGTCGGAGCTGCAGCGGGCCGTGGCCACACCGACCGAGACCGTGACCAGCCTGAGCGGAGGTGAGCCTTCGTGCGGGATCCGCAAGGCAGCCACCGCGTCGACGACGCGCTGGCCCAGGTGTGCCGCTCCCGAGGGTTCGGTCTGTGGCAGCAGCATCACGAACTCCTCGCCACCGTAGCGCGCGACCTGATCGGCCGGGCGACGCACCAGGCTCTGGATCGCTCCGGCGACACTGCGCAGGCAGGCGTCGCCCGCCGGGTGTCCGTAGAGATCGTTGAATCGCTTGAACTGGTCGACATCGATCATCAGCAGCGACAGCGGATCTCCGCTGCGCAAAGCACGGTCGCATTCGGTCTGCAGCTGTTCATCGAAGCGGCGCCGGTTGGCAACCCCGGTGAGCCCATCCACCAGCGCAGCGCGGCGCAAGGCATCGGACAGCGACTTCAGTCGAAGCTGCGTGCGCACGCGCGCGACGACCACCTCGGCGGTGGGTGGCTTGCGGATGAAGTCGGCGGCGCCCACCGCGAAACAGGCCACTTCGGTCTCGACGTGGCCGTGGGCGCTGACGAAGATCACCGGCACCTCGGACAACTGCGGGTCGGCCTTCATGGCCGAACAGAACTCGAATCCATCCATGCCTGGCATCTCGGCGTCGACCAGCACCACGTCGGGTGCCGATTCACGCGCGAGGCGCAGCGCATCGACGGCGGAGAGCGCAAAGCGCAGGTGGCCCAACCCCTCGAGCATGTGACCCAGCACCTGCACGATGCCCGGATCGTCGTCGACGATCAGCAGCGAGGGCGGCACCAGCCCGGCGGCCGCGGCGGCATCGAGCGCAGGCTGGGGAAACCCGCTGATGAACGACGGGTCGGTGCGGCGGCGGCGGAATGGTGGCTCCGCACCGCCGGCCGGATTGAAATCGGCGGGCAGCAGACCGGAAAGGCCGGGAGGAACAGACATCAGTGCCTCACCGAGCCCAGGCGGAAACCGGCGCGAGCACGGACCCGTGCGACACCGGCTGAACCCGCAGACATGACAAGTTGGTCTGACACCATGCGAAATGACATTGTTATGACAGGATTGTCCGGCAGAACAAAGCGGCCGAATCGTCACGAATGCGGGCTGAAGGCATCGCTTTCCCTTGGCGACAGCCCTCGGCAAGTTCAGGCGGCAGCGGCCTGCACCACGATGCCCGAGACGAATTCGGCGATCGCCATCGACGCCGTCAGGCCGGGCGACTCGATGCCGAACAGCTGCACCGTGCCCGGGCAGCCGTGATCTGCAGGCCCGTCGACGCGGAAGTCGGCCGCCGCCTCGCCCGGTCGGCTCAGTTTGGGACGGATGCCGCTGCCGGTCGGGGCCAGTGCGCCGTCGCCCAGCCCAGGCCAGTAGCGGCGCACTTCGGACGCGAAGGCCTCGGCGCGACGCGCATCCACCGAGTAGTCCAGCGCATGGCCGGGCTGGCCGGCTGCCGCAATGTCGCCGATCCAATCGACGTCGGGACCGAAGCGGGCCTGCCCGCCGAGGTCCAGCGTCAGGTGCACGCCGAGACCCCCGTCGGTCGGCATCGGATAGATCAGCCGCGAGAACGGCGCGCGGCCGGTCAGCGAGAAATAGTGCCCCTTCGCGAGGTGGCGCGCCGGGATCGCCGTCGCAGGCAACCCGTCGATCGACGCCGCCACCGACTGCGCATCGAGTCCGGCTGCATTGACGATCCAGTGCGCCTGCAACTCGAAATCCTCCGTTCCTGACGACGACGGTGTGCGCCCGGACGCATGCCCTGCCCTGACCCGGACCCGCCACACATCGCCCTCGCGCCGCGCACCGGCGACTGCGCTGGCAACCGCCAGCACCGCTCCGGCGCGTTCAGCGTCACCGAGCAGCGCGGTCATCAGGCCGCGGCTGTCGACGATGCCGCTGGCTGGCGACGACAGCGCCGCGACGCAGTCGAGTTCGGGTTCGAGCGCCTGCGCCTCGGCGCGGGTCAGCCGCGCGAGGCCGTCGACCCCGTTGGCGATGCCCTGCAGGCGCAGCGCTTCGAGCGCTGCGATGTCGGCATCGCGCGTCGCCACCAGCAGCTTGCCGCAGCGCCGATGGGCCACGCCGCGCCGTGCGCAGTAGTCGTACAGCAACTGCGCGCCGCGCACGCACCACCGGGCCTTGCGACTGCCCGTGGGGTAGTAGAGACCGGCGTGGACGACCTCGCTGTTGCGCGCCGAGACCCCGGTGCCGAACGCCGGCTCGCGCTCGACGATCACGACACCGCGGCCCGCCTGCGCGATCGCCCGGGCACAGGCCAGACCGACGACGCCGGCTCCGATGACGATGCAATCGACGCGGTCCATCGGCCAGGCGCAGTGCTCGGGGCGGCCCTCAGCCGCCAGGACCGGCGGCCGCGCGCCGCACGACCAGTTCGTCCCAGCCGGTCGCCGCGTCGGGCTCGCGGGTGAAGGTCCAGTCCGGCAGCAGGGCCAGCAGCACTTCGGCGGTCGTGCGCACGAGGCAGCCGTAGGCCAGGTGACCGCCCACGACCGCACCACGCGCATCGGACACGCTGGCGTGCAGGTGCGAACCGTGCTGCGCGATGCTTCCGGCCAGGGTCAGGATCTCGACGTCCTCGGTCATCGTCCTGACCTCGCTCGCGCCGGCCAGCCGCAGCACCGCCGGCGACAGGCTGCCGATGCCCGACAGCACGAAGGCCGCGCGGCAACCGCGCTCGGCCACGGCCGTCTCGAGCGACCGGCGCAGATCCTGGCCGGGCAGCAGTCGGATCGGCAACGTCTCCATGCGGGTCAGGCGGCGGCGTCGCTCAACGCAGGCCGGGCGCCAGCAGCGTGACGGCCAGGCCCACCAACGCGCAGGCACCGAGCAGCGGCATCACGCCGACCTTGAAGCGAAACAGCGCCACGGCCGCCGCCGCCGCGATCACGGCCGACACCGCATCGAAGTGGCCGCCGAAACCCTGCGGCCACAGCACGTGGTACGCGAAGAACAGCGCCAGGTTCAGGATCACCCCGACCACGGCGGCCGTGATCGCCGACAGCGGCGCGGTGAACCCGAGCCTGCCGTGCGTGGCCTCGACCAGCGGCCCGCCGGCCAGGATGAACACGAACGAGGGCAGGAAGGTGAAGAACGTCGCCACCGCGGCCGCCACGGCACCGCCCAGGAACAGCGCCTCGGGGCCGAACACCTGCTTGAGCCAGCCACCGACGAAGCCGACGAAGGCGACCACCATGATCAGCGGCCCCGGCGTGGTTTCGCCAAGCGCCAGGCCGTCGATCATCTGCGCGCCGCTCAGCCACTGGTGGTGCTCGACCGCCCCCTGGTACACGTAGGGCAGCACCGCATACGCCCCGCCGAAGGTCAGCAGCGCGGCCTTCGTGAAGAACCAGCCCATCTGCGTCAAGGTGCCCTGCAGGCCCTGCGTGGCGAGCAGCGTCGCCATCGCCGCCGCCCACAGGCCCAGCCCGATCGCGAGCACCTTCGCCAGGTGGCGGCGCGAGAAACGCGCATGCGCCGGCGTCGGCGTGTCGTCGTCGATCAAGGCCCGGCCGTAGCTCTTCTTCGCGCTGCCATGACCGCCGCCGAGCGCAAACACCTGCGGCGCCAGCCGCGCACCGAAGTGGCCGATCAGACCGGCCGCGAGCACGATGGCCGGGAACGGTGTGTCGAAAGCGAAGATCGCGACGAATGCCGCCGCGGCAATGCCCCACATCCAGCCGTTCTTCAGCGCGCGGCTGCCGATGCGGTGGGCCGCGTGCACCACCAGCGCCGTGACCGCCGGCTTGATGCCGTAGAAGATGCCGGCGACCAGCGGCACGTCGCCGAAGCGCAGGTAGATCCACGACAGCGCGATCAGGATGAACAGCGACGGCAGCACGAACAGCGCGCCGGCGACGATGCCGCCCCAGGTGCGGTGCATCAGCCAGCCGATGTAGGTCGCGAGCTGCTGCGCCTCGGGACCCGGCAGCACCATGCAGTAGTTCAGCGCATGCAGGAAGCGCTGCTCGCTGATCCAGCGGCGGCGCTCGACCAGTTCGGTGTGCATCAGCGCGATCTGGCCGGCCGGGCCACCGAAGCTGATGAAGCCCAGCTTCAGCCAGAACTGCAGCGCCTGTGCGAAGCCGACCGCTGCGGGCGGTTCGCCCGTCGAAGGCACGTCGGGCTCGACGATCGGCTGCAGCGAAGGCGATGAAGCGGTCATGCGCGGCATTGTGCGGGCTGGGCCGCACCGCCGACACAGCCCGCAACGCACCGACCGCGCCCCGGGTGCCGCGAATGGCTCGTGCCTGCGAGCAGACCTTCAGACGCCGCGCGCGGGGCCGATAACCGGTCTGAAGCTCATTTCCGCAAACCGCGCGAAAGCGCGGGGCGCAAAGCCACCGGCCTACAGCGCACAGCGCCACGGCAGCGGGGCTGCCGGCCCGCCGACCCGGGCCGGCCTCGAACCGACGAGGCAGTCCCATGAAGTTGCGCAACATCCTTTCGGCACCGGCCATCCTGGCGACCACGGTGTTCATCCTCGCCGGCCACGCGCACGCGCGATTCAACCCAGGCGTCGAGGCGACTCCCGAGGCCCCCGTGGCCCTGGTGCCGGCGGACACGACCGATCGACTGATCATCAAGTACCGCAAGAGCCAGACGGCGAACACGGCGCTGCGCTCGCGTCACGCCGTCACGGTGGCCGGCAACCGCCAGGGCGTGCTGGTCTCCGAGTTCCGAAGGCTGCACAACGGAGACCAGGTGCTGCAGCTCAGCCGCCGAATGCAGCCAGGTGAACTGGACAACCTGATCCAGAGCCTGCGCACCGGTGACGCCAACATCGAATACGCCGAACCCGACCGTATCCTGCAACCGCTGTACGTGCCCAACGACAGGCTGTATCCGCAGCAATGGGCGCTGTCGGACGCGACGGCAGGCATCCGCGCGCCGGCCGCCTGGGACCGGACCACCGGCACCGGCGTGACCATCGCGGTGATCGACACCGGCGTGCGCCGGCACGCCGACCTCGCGGCCAACCTGCTGCCGGGCTACGACTTCGTCACCAGCCCGTCGATCGGCGCTGATGGCGGCGGACGCGACGCAGACGCCACCGACCCCGGCGACGCCGCGCCGGCCGGCGCCTGCGGCGTGGGCTCTGCGGCATCGAACAGTTCGTGGCACGGCACCCACGTCGCGGGACTGATCGCGGCGGCCGGAGGCAACGGTGTCGGCGTGACGGGCGTCGCGTTCGGCGCCCGCATCCTTCCGCTGCGCGCGATGGGCCGCTGTGGCGGCTACACCTCGGACGTGGCCGACGCCATCGTCTGGGCCGCTGGCGGCTCGGTCGGCGGCTTGCCGCTGAACACCCATCCTGCCAAGGTCATCAACCTGTCGCTCGGCGGGGCCGGCACCTGCGGTATCACCTCGCAGAACGCCATCAACGCGGCCCGCGCGAAAGGCGCCACGGTCGTCGTCGCCGCCGGCAACGCCAACTCCGGCACCAACGGCATTTCGCCGGCCAACTGCGCCGGCGTCATCGCGGTGGCGGCCACCGGGCGGTCGGGTGGCAAGGCCTGGTACTCGAGCTTCGGCAGCCACGTCACCGTGGCCGCTCCGGGCGGCGAGTCCGGTGCAGGACTGCTCTCAACACTGAACGCCGGCAGCAGCCTGCCCGGTGCCGACAGCTACGCCTACTACATGGGCACCTCGATGGCCGCCCCGATGGTCAGCGGGGTCGCCGCACTGATGCTGTCGGTCAACCCGACACTGACGCCCGACCAGATCGCCCTGCTGCTGAAGGCCAGCGCCCGGCCCTTCCCGGCCCTGTGCTCCGGCTGTGGCGCGGGCCTCGTCGATGCCCATGCGGCTGTCTCGCAGGCCCTGGCCGCGCGCGGAACCACGCCCACGCCGCCCGCGACTCCGGCCCCGGCCCCCGCGGCGCCCCAGTGGCCGGTGGCGTCGTCCAATGCCACGGCGATCAAGGAAGCCGAGCCGAACAACAGCATCGCCGCGGCTCAGGTCATCGGCTCGGCGTCCAGCATCATCTCGGGCGCCATCGGCAACAGCGCCGACAGCGACTACTACCGGTTCCCCATCGCACCGGGCAGCAAGGTCACGCTGACGATGACGGCCGGTGCCGCCTCCGGCTTCGGACTGGGCATGTACACGACCAGCGGCCGACTGCTGCTGCTCAATCCCGGCGTGACCGGGCGCCAGCAGCGCATGACGGTCTCCAACAGCGGATCAGGTGCCGCGTGGCTCGTGGTGCGTGTACTGCGAACCACCGGAAACACCGGAAGCTACAAGCTCGGGCTGTCGTCCTGAGTCCCGGCTGAACCGGCCGCCGCAGCCGCCCGAGACCGGGCGCCACGTGCGGCCGTCGCGCTTCCAGGCCTAGCGGGATTCCTCGACGCGCAAGCCGCGCAGCAGCGTCAGCGCGCGTTCGTAGTCGAAATTGCGCAGGCAGGTGCCGATGTCGGCCACCGGGGCGCCGTACTGACGGCGCAGTGCAGGCGCCAGCTTGCGGAACTCGCCGACCGACCGGTAGTCGGCCTGTTGCAGCAGGCTCTCCAGTTGATCGAGTTCGTCGGTGGACGCCGGCTTGTCGTCCTGCGGCATCGGCGCACTCTCGCCCTGCGGCATGGCTTCGCTAATGGACAGCACCAGCGACTGCAGCGCACCTACCAGCTCGGCGCAGCCCGCTTCGAGTTCAGCGGCCGGCTTGCGATCGGCGGCGGCCAGTTCCAGGTCGTGCGCCAGCTGCGAGACATGAACCGCACCGATGGTCGATGCAGCCCCCTTGACCGAATGGGCGCCCGCCTGCACCGATTCGGGATGGTCGGGCGACAGGCTGTCCTGGAACTCGGCCAGGCCTTCGCTGTAGTGCCGCGCGAACTGGCGCAGCACCCGCTTGTACAGATCGACACGCCCACCGAGAAAACCCAGACCGCGTTCGTAATCGATGCCCTCGATCGCCGGCAGGGGCGCGTCGACAGGGGCAGTGTTCGAGCCAGCAGCGACCGGGCTCGGGCCCGGCGCAACGACGGGCGCCGCGCTCGCCTCGGGCAGCCACTGGTGCAGCGCCGAATAGAGCCGCTCGGGGTCGACCGGCTTGGCGATGTGGTCGTTCATGCCGGCGGCCTTGCAGGCGTCACGGTCTTCGCCGAACGCGCCCGCCGTCATCGCGAGGATCGGCAGCGTCGCGCAGCCCGGCAGTTCGCGTATGCGGCGGGTGGCCTCGAGCCCGTCCATCCGCGGCATCTGGACATCCATCAGGATCAGGTCGTAGCTGCCGGTGCGCATGCGCTCGACGGCCTCGACACCGTCGACCGCGACCTCGGTGTGCAGGCCGATCGACTCCAGCAGTTCGATCGCGAGTTCGCGGTTCACCGGGTTGTCCTCGACCAGCAGCAGTCGCCCGCTCAGGCCCTGACTCCTCCAGTCCGACTCCGACTGATCGCGTGCGAGCAGCGCATCGACCTGGGTCGGCTCGCCGGCCTGCAGCCGGGCGGTGAACCAGAACTCGCTGCCGACGCCGACCTCGGTGCTGACACCCACGTCGCCGCCCATCAGGACGGCCAGGCGCCGGGTGATCGCGAGCCCGAGGCCGGTGCCCCCGAAGCGCCTTGTGGTCGACGTGTCGGCCTGCTCGAATGCCTGGAACAGGTGACTCTTCACCTCGGGCGAAATGCCGACCCCGGTGTCGCGCACGGCAAAGCGGATCAGCATCGACTCGTCATCGTGCTCGAGCAACTCGCCGGTGACCGCGATGCTGCCGCGCTCGGTGAACTTCACGGCGTTGCTCAACAGGTTGATCAAGGCCTGCGACAGCCGGGTCGGATCACCGCGCAAGTCGTCCGGCAGGTGGTCCAGATCGACCGAGAACGCCAGGCCCTTGGCCTTGGCACGATCAACCACCAGCGCGCAGGTGCGGTCCATCATTCTCTTCAGCGAGAAGTCGACCTGCTCGAGCTCGACCTTGCCGGCGTCGATCTTCGACAGGTCGAGGATGTCGTTGATCACCTGCAGCAGGTGATTGGCGGCGTCCGAGACCTTGCCCAGCCGATCGGTCAGCCCCGCGTCGCGGGAGTCTCGCCGCATCAGGTGGGTCAGCCCGATGATGGCGTTCATCGGCGTGCGGATCTCGTGGCTCATGTTGGCCAGGAAGGCGCCCTTGGCTCGATTGGCGGAGTCGGCCTTGTCGCGCGACTCGATCAGTGCCTCGTTGGCATCGCGCAGGCGCAGCTCGGCCTCCTTGATCGCGGTGACGTCCGACACCAGGATCAGGAACCCGCGCACCGCCCCGTCGACGATGTCGGGGGTGAACGTGACGAGCCCATGCTTCACATTGCCTTGCGAGTCGTTGAACAGCCGCTGCACCTGCTTCGACTCGCCGGCGAGCACGTCCTCGAGAAACACCTGCTGGTCGGCCTGCCACTCGCCCTGGAGCAAAGCCTTCGGGCACAGGTCTTCCAGGCTGCCGTCCGCAGGACCGAACCACTCGCGGAACGCCCGGTTCGCGAACCTGCACTGCAATTTCCTGTCGAAGTACGCCAGCTGGCCCGGCTGGGTGTCGGCCACGGTGTGGATGAAGCGCTCCCGGTCGGCCAGCGCGGTGTTCACCGACTGGAGCTCGGCGGTGCGCCGATCGACCAGTTCCTCGAGGTGATCGTGAGACTGAGCCAGCTCGGCAGCGACGCGCTTCTTCTCTGTGATGTCCTCGCCGATCGCCAGGAAGTGGGTGATCGTTCCATCGGCCTGGCGGATCGGCGAGGCGTGCACGAACTCTTGGTAGCACTCGCCGTCCTTGCGGGTGACCGTCAGCTCGCCCGACCAGGTCTCTCCGCGCATCAGGGCGCCCACCTTCTCCACGTACTGCTCCGGGGTCAGCCGGTTGAGTTGCAGCACGTGTCGGTACTGGCCCACGGCCTCCTGCTCGGTGTAGCCCGAGGTTCGGGAGAAGGCAGCGTTGACATACTCGATGCGGTGCTGGGTGTCGGTGATCACGATGGAGATCGGGCTCTGCTCGACGGCCATCGACAGCTTGCGCAGCAATTCCTCGGTCGCATAACGCTCGGTGACGTCGCGGAACGAGGCGACCACGGCCGAGATCTGCAGCGTCGTCTCGTCGCGCACCGGCTCCACGTTCACCCGCAGCCAACGCAAGCCCCGCTCGGGATGCACCACCCCCAGCACCTCGTCGTCGATGGCAACGCCCGTCATCAGCGCGCGCGCGATCGGCCGGTCGTGCGGCGCCAGATTCGTCCGGTCGCTGGAGATGAACTCCCACCCGGCCAGCGAATCCTTGCGTTGCAGCGCGGCCAGGTCCATGCCGAAGAACTGCTCCGCCTGCAGGTTGCACCCCTGCACGCAACCATTCATGCCGATGACCATGACGCCCTCGTCCAGCGCCGACACCATCGTGCGGTACAGCGTCTCGCTGGAGCGCAACGCATCCTGGGCGAGACGGCGCTCGGTGATGTCGGAATGCACCACGACCGCGCCACCGCGGCTGGTCAGCAGCGGGGTGACCGAAAGCGCGAACCAGCGATCCCGATCGACGGTATGGCATGGGTATTCCTGCGAGAACCGCCACTGGCGCCCGTCGAGCACGGCCGCGATGCCGTCGGCGGCTTCGTGGGCCCCCTCGCTGCCCGGCCCTTGCGCCGATCGGCAGACCGCCAGGTAGTCGACACCCAGGCCCAGGGCTGACGCCGTCAGACCTTGGTCGCCGGCATTGGCGGCAGCGAACTCGCGCCACGCGAGATTGACGGCGACGATGACGCCCTTCGAATCGAGCACGGCCATCTGTTCCGGCAGCGAGTCTTCCACCGCCTGCACCAGCTCGGAAATCTCGCGCAGCGCCACCTCGGCCTGCCGGCGTTCCGTCATGTCGCGCACCATGCCGAGCACGGCCGACCGCCCCTGGTAGGTGAACCGGTTGGCACGCAGTTCGATCCACACCGGATCACCGCCATCCCGCCTGAGCAACTGCACTTCGTACTGCCCGCGAGGCTCAATGCCCTCGCCGACGCGCTGCTCGAAACGCTCGGTCCAGAGCTCGAGATGCTCGGGCGCGATCACTTTCTCGAACGGCAGCCCGACGAACTCGTCATGCGTGTAGCCCAGCAGTGCCGGCAGGGCCGGGTTGGAAAACACGAAGCTTCGATCCTGCGCGATGAACATGCCATCGCCCATGGCGGCCAGGATGGCGCGGGTGGTGGCTTCGTTGTCCTTGAGCGCCTGTTCCGCGCGCTTGCGCTGCGTGATGTCGCGGGAGATGCCGAACACGGCTGCTACGGTGCCGGAGTCGTCGTGCAGGGGCCCCTTGGTGGCCAGGAATATCAGGGTGCCTTCGGCGGTATCCATCTCCTCTTCGGAGCTGACAAAGCGGTTCTCGGCCACGACGCGGTGGTCGTTCGCCATCAATCGCGCCGCCTGCTCGGGCGGGAACAAATCACGGTCGTCGCGGCCGATGATGTCCTCCATCGACCGGCCGAGTACCTGCGCCACCCTCGGGTTGCACATCAGGTACTTGCCATCGCGGTCCTTGACGAATATGGCGTCCTCGGAGCTTTCGGAGATCGCCGTCAGCAACCCGAGCGAACGCAGGCGCTCTTCCTGTTCGGACTGCTCGATGCGTGCCGCGAGCAGCGCTTGCCGGTCGCGCGCGGCGAAGCCTGCCACGGCCGCACCGAGCAGCGCCAGTGCACCGGTGGCCACGATCCAGAGCTCGTCCTTCAAGGCCTCGGCAATGAACTGGCCGCGATCGATCTGCGCCGTCAGGTACCAGTCGACCCCCGCCACCG
>Ga0209717_1002381_pt1 | contig 18186 bp, 10 predicted proteins | sample AD_UKC048_MetaG_FD_184418 | JGI IMG/M metagenome (GOLD analysis project Ga0209717, IMG submission 184418) | Active sludge microbial communities of municipal wastewater-treating anaerobic digesters from USA - AD_UKC048_MetaG (SPAdes) (version 2) | ecosystem: Engineered > Bioreactor > Anaerobic >... | reverse complement strand
ATATTCGTCGTTCTTGCCGCGCGGCGTCCGCTCGAGATAGTCGAATATTCTTGGGCTGAACACGTATCGCGCCGCGATCGTGAGATTGGATGGCGCCTCCTCCCGTCGCGGCTTCTCCACCAGATCCGTGACCAGATACAGGTCCTCCATCACTGGTTTGCCCGCCACCACCCCGTAGCGCTCGACCTTCGACATCTCCACCTCTTCGAGCAGGACGACGGACTCGCTGTAGTGCTCGTAGAGTTCGATCAGTCGGCCCGCCACCGGATCGGGTGACTGTATCAGGGAATCTCCCAGCAGCAGCAGGAACGGCTCGTCGCCCACGTGCCGGCGCGCGCACATGACCGCATCACCCAGCCCGTTGGCCCTTTTCTGCCAGATGAAATGGACCTCGGCCATGCTCGAGATCCGACGCATCGCCGCCAGTTCCTCCATCCGCGCCTTGGCTTCCAGCTCTTGCTCCAGCTCGAAGTTTCGGTCGAAGTGCTCTTCGATCGCGCGCTTCCCCTTCCCGATGATCATCAGGATGTCCGTGATGCCCGCAGCCACCGCCTCCTCCACCACGTACTGGATCGTCGGCGTGTCGACAATGGGCAGCATCTCCTTGGGTTGGGATTTCGACGCTGGCAGAAATCGCGTTCCCAGCCCGGCCGCCGGTATCACGGCTTTCCGTATCATGACGCACCGCCTTTCCAGCCCTCGCCCTCCACGGCGATCGATGGCTTCAGAACCCGAACCCCGATCGCCTGCAATCTCTCCTCAAGCGCGCGGTACATACCCTCGTCCGAATATGTCCCGACGATCGCGCCCCCGGACCCCGTGAACTTGGCAGAGGCGCCCACGGACCGCGCCGTCTCCACCATCCGAACGTTCCCCTCGCTCACGAGGCACACGCGACGCCGGATGTCGAAATTCCTGTCCAGCACGGGTCCTATCGCACCGCGTTCGCCCCGTTTCAACAGGTCCCGCACCTGCAAGGCCAGGTCCGCCCATTCCCGGATCGCATCGAGCACCTCGGGATCGCCGCGGTTGAAGCGCTCGCGCAAGTCGTTGTGCAACACCTCGGTCCCCTCCGCCAGGTCCGCGCGGTACGCCAAGTAGAGCGGCGGCAGAAGCCCAGGGTCCAGCGGCTCATAGTGGCCCCACCCCTGCTTGGCCATCAACCCCTTGTCGAAATCCATGTACACCAGGCCCTCGTACACTTGCGCCACCCGGTCCTGCAGCCCAGCGGGAATCCCCAGTTCTTTCGTCTCGACCGATAGAATCAGGTTCGCCAGCACGGGCCGCGGTATCGTGACCTGATAGAACCCCATCAGCGCGCGCATGCACGCGGTGATGATCGCGCTCGAACCCGCCAGACCGACCTGGCTCGGGATGTTCGTGTTGTACCGGATCGTGAAATTCTCGTTGTGCAGTTCTATCCCGCTCTCCCGGCAGTAATCGTAGAACCGCTTCACGGTGGCCTTCAGCAGCCGGATCCCCCCGTAGTACCCGAATCTACCGACGTCCTCGGCGAGCGCCACGATGCTCTCAAATTTCGAGTGATCTCGTGTGTTGGGCAGGATCTCCATCTCCGGGGTCTCATACAGCACCACCTCGGCAGAGAAATTCCGGAAAACGAACGCGATCGTCTTCCCATTGTACCCGTCCGAAGGATTGCCTATGAGGCCCGCCCTCGGATATGACTTGGCTCGGATGATCATTGGCGGGGAATGCTAGCCTGCATATTTCACGCTTCCGCGTGAAACATGCAGGCTCAAAGGAAAACCGCGCTCCGAAAAACGCGATTTTGGAGGGTCTGATACCACCGATCCGCGAAACACACTCTGCAACCACGAAAAATCCCAGTCTTTGCCAGACCTTTCCCAATAAATGGCTCTCATGGCGCGGTTTTCCCAGAGCCCGGAATTTCACAGCCCGCAAGGCTGTGAAATATCCGGGCTAGGCGGCCGGCAGGGAGAATAGAACGACTGCGCCCGAAAAGCTCCCACCGTCGGTCCGACCGCTGTGGGCCAACGCGATCCTGGGGCCTCACCCTTATTTCAGAATCTGACCGCCGGTGGCGCGGCACAAGGCGACGAGAGAAACGTCAGGCGTTTGCTCCAGCGTGTGCAGATAGACGCGCACCTTGGGCTCACACTCCGTCGCAATGAGGCGGAGATGGTCGACGGCCTCGGGAGAGACGGTATCCTGAAAATCGCTGAAGAAGTAGATGGCGTCGGCGAACGCGAAGCGCCTCATGGCGGCGCTCATGGCGTAGGCCGCATCCAGCGGTGATTGCGGGTCAGCACCGGGTTCGGCTATCCGATGGAACTCGCAGTTGGGCACTTCGATCTCCGCCATCACGCGGATGCCGACACCCTTGGCCAACTCGCGGATCTTCTCCCGGGCCCGCTCCAGTTTTCGGTTCTCTTGCATGGATCCAGAGGCATCGAGCAATACGATGATCGCGTTCGCCCGCACGGTGCCACCCCCCAGAGAGAAACTGCGGGCGCCCGTGCCACCCCCCACAAGGCCTTTGCCAACACCGCCCAACCCGAGCATCCTGGACTTGAGATCTTCGCCGCCGGAAGGAACGCCTGCCATCGCGGTGGGAGCCGTCGTGGCCAACACGTTGATCGGTTTGCCAGCCGGCGGTTCAAATTTTGACATGGCCGGCTCCGACAGAGGCCTGAGCTGGGGCAACCGCACCGGGGGGGCCACGGGTTTCAGCGGCGGCCCCACGTCGATAAGGATTTCGCGGCTGACCAAATGGGCCTTCCGCGGCGCGTTGCCGCTCACCAGCCGGATGCCCCAAAACAGACCCAGGGCGACCACGTGCAGCAGAACCGAGCCGACCAGCATGACCATCAGGACGTCATTCTTTGCGATGGCCCGAGCGATCGGCGAATACGCACGGCGAAAAACCGCAGCGAGAATACCCGACCGAGCACCGGATCTCTTTCGGGCCCTGCGGCGCCTGGGGCCATTTGCCCTGATCACCGGCGGAGAAGCTTTGTCGTCCCGTCCTGTTGTGCGCCTTTTCCTCTTGGCCCATCGCCTTGCGCGCGGCGCCTCCACCTCCCGCGCGTCGCCCTTGGTGGAAAGTCGGGCGCCCACGCCGCTTCTCACAGGGCGTGACGCCTCGGCCTGGAGTTTGTCGGACTTGGGCCGACGAACTCTTCTGGCAAAACCGCCTTCTGGTTTGGGTTTCAGAGAGTCACAATACCTTTAGCAGCCTTTTGAAAAACATCACCGGATGCAATGCTGGCGCCCCTCCCCCGAATCGCGCCGGGAGGGACCGCGCCATCGCGGGTCACACGTCACGACATATCGATGGGGATCCGGCGGGCGACTAAACGGCCTCTATCGTGGAAGGCGGCTTGGGCGCAATGTTGTACGTGACGCTGACGATGCCGGGCACGTCGCGGATGATTTCGCGCGCCAGTGTCTCGAGCGTCTCGAACGGGAGTCTCGTGGGAGTCGCCTTCCGGGCGTCCACGCTATCCCAACAGCGCACCTCGATCTGCTGGCCGAAGTCACGTTTGCCGTCGCGCATGCCGGTCACGCGGTCCGCGTGAAGGATCGCCATGTATTGGAAGGCCCCCGCCCCCTTGAGCAGACGCTCCACCACGCGCGTCGCCTTGCGAACGGTCTCGATGCGCTCCGGCGTCGCCTCGCCAATCACGCGCGCCGCCAGCGCAGGGCCCGGGAACGGAATGCGATCGAAAAGCTCACCCGGCAGGCCGAGGGCCTTGCCGACTTTCCGGACGGCATCCTTGCGGAGCTGGATCAGAGGTTCAATGATCTGGTAACCGAAAGCCTCCTGCGGGTCGATCCCGAGCTGCTCGAAGACATTGTGCTGGCGCTTGATGCCCGCGACGGTCTCATCCACGTCGGTCAGGATCGTGCCCTGGAGCAGATGTTTCGCCCCGCTCTCCTTCACGATGCGGCCAAAAACGTGCCGGTAGAAGGTCTGCGTGATGGCCTCGCGCTTTTGCTCCGGGTCGGTGATCCCCTTCAGCGCGCCAGAAAACTCCTTCCGCGCATCGACGATGTCGACCTTGACCCCGAGCCTCGCGAAGAACCCCCCAACCTCCTGAGGTTCGCCCTCGCGCATGAGGCCGTTGTCGATGAAGACCGTCTTGAGCCTCTGGCCCAGGGCACGATGGCCCAGCATCGTGACGGCCGATGAATCGACGCCCCCCGAAAGGGCGTTGATCGCCATCCCCCCGCCGACCGCTTCGCTGATGGCGCTGACTTTCTCGCGAATAAAACCTTCGACGTCCAACTCCCGCACCGTGATTTCTTTTTTCATCCGCCACTCCTTTCGCTTCAAACCCCCTTCGCCAAGACTTGGGACAACTCTAATTGCCGCACCCCGAGTCAGCAATCCTCTATCGGCGGGTGATGGGATCGTCACCACACAAGGCCCGCAAGGCGCGCCCTCGCACCGCTCCGCTCTTTTCTGCTTTCCACCGGTCCCGCCCCAAGGAAACATGCCCCATGATCCGCCGTCTCGCGCCCGCCCTGCCGTTCCTCGCGATCTTGGCCCTGTCCGCCCCCGCCATCGATGTCAAGGATGTCTCAACCGAGTTCGAATTGCCCTTCCGCCAGGTGCACCTCGACTTCCACACGAGCGAGGACATCCCCGACGTGGGCAAGGACTTTGATCCCGACGACTTCGCCACGACCCTCCATGAGGCGCACGTGAATTCCGTGACCGTGTTCGGACGGTGCCACCACGGCTGGATCTACTACGACACGAAGCTGTTCCCCGAGCGCAAGCATCCGAACCTCAAGCGCCCCAACCTCCTCAAGGAGCAGATCGAGGCCTGCCATAAACGCGGGATCCGCGCCCCGGTGTATGTGACCGTCCAGTGGGACCGGTTCACGACGACCGCCCACCCCGAGTGGGTCATGCGCAACGAAAAGGGCGAGTTCGTCGGTGACACGCCCGGGCCCATCGACGGTGGCTTCTACCGCCGCCTCTGCCTCAATTCCCCCTACGTCGATTTCCTCAAAAAACATCTCGCCGAGCTTTTCCAACTCGTGCCCGTCGATGGCCTTTTCCTCGACATCGTCGACGACCAACCCTGCCACTGCGATTTCTGCAAGAAGGGCATGGCCGCGGAAGGTTTCGATGTCGCCAAGCGAGAGGACGTCGCCCGATACGCGAGGCAGGCCCTCGACCGTTTCCGGATCGAGCTGACCCATCACATCCGGTCGCTGGACGAGCGGTGCACCATTTTCTACAACGCCGGCCACATCGGCCCAAAGGTTCGTCCCACGATCGATTGCTACACCCACTTCGAGATGGAATCCCTGCCCAGCGGCGGCTGGGGCTACACCCATTTCCCGCTCAGCGTTCGCTACGTCCGCACGCTCGGCAAGGACTCGCTCGGGATGACGGGGAAATTCCACACCTCCTGGGGCGATTTCCATTCTTACAAGAACCCAGCGGCGCTCCAGTTTGAGTGCTTCCAGATGTTGGCCCTGGGCGCGAAGTGCTCGATCGGGGACCAGCTCCACCCCTCCGGCCGCCTCGATGCGGCCACCTACAAGCTCATCGGCTCGGTCTATGCCGAGGTGGAGAAAAAGGAGTCATGGTGCCGCAAGGCCAAGGGCCTAGCCGACGTCGCCGTGCTGTCTCCCGAGGAATTCGTCAACGAACGGGTCCCCGAACCGTCCGCCGGTGTGGTCCGCATGCTCCAGGAGGGCCGCCAACAATTCGATATCCTCGACTCCAAGGGCGACTTCTCCCCCTACAAGGTACTGATCCTCCCCGACGCAATCGCGATCGACGAGGCACTCGCCACGAAAATCACGGATTACCTCGAAAAGGGCGGCTCGCTTATCGCCTCGTACGAGTCCGGTCTCGATGCCGAAAAGGTCCGCTTCCTCCTCCCGCAGCTCGGCGTCACCAAGATGGATGATTCCCCACTCGACGGCTCGGGCAAACCCGCGCGAGGGCGCAGCTATCCGAGAAACAACTACGCCGACTACATCAAACCGCAGGGGCGCATCGGCCGCGGCCTCGAGCCCACGGAGCACGTCATGTACATCCGGGGTCTCCGCATCGCCGCAAACGACGGAGCCCAGACCCTGGCGCCGGCCATCCGCTCCTATTTCGACCGCACCCCCGAGCACTTCAGCTCCCACAAACAGACACCCTCCTCCGGAGAAGTCGAGCAGCCAGCCATCGTCAGGAAGGGGCGCTGCATCTATTTTGCCCACCCCATCTTCACGCAGTATTGCCGCAACGCCCCCCGCTGGTGCCGCGTCCTCTTCCTCAACGCCCTCGACCTCCTGCTCCCTGAACCCCTCCTGCGCATCGACGCGCCCACCACCGCCCTCGCCACCATCAACGTCCAGGCCGCCGAAAATCGCTGGGTCCTCCACCTCCTCCACTATATCCCGGAGCGCCGCGGCAAGGACTTTGATGTCATCGAGGACATCATCCCTCTCGCCGACATCAAGGTCTCCGTCCACGTCCCCTCCAGACCCTCCAAGATCACGGCTGTCCCGCAGGGCGAGGACGTTCCCTTCACACTCAAGGGTGATCGCGCCGCCTTCACGGTGCCCAAGTTCGTCGGCCACCAGATGATCGCCATCCAGTTCTAGCTCGAGAATTCAGATGCCGGGCGGTAGGAGCCTGCCTGCAGGCGATCCCATGCGCGAATCGCGCGCAAGCGCCCTCCTACGTCTCATTTTCACCCTCGGTGGTCCGGCGGCCGCCGGATGGAACCTGGCCAAACGATCCCAGTTTCCCAAATCGGCAGCATCCTGACCCCCCCCGATAATACGACCCACCAACGGGATGCACCGTGAGGTTCTTCGGCTCCCACCCCCCACACCTGTCCTTGTCTCTTCCCGCCGATCCGACAACATCACACCCCGATGAAATCGTGTCTTCCCGCGTCGCTCACCCTGTGGACCACGCGGATTCGTCGGCTCGGTCTGATCGGCCTATTGCTTCCATCCGCAGGCTCCAACCTCCAGGCCGGTGGTGGTCCCCAGAACGTCCTGCTCGTGGTCAATGGCCAGAGCCAGAGTTCCCTTGCCATCGCAAATGCCTATCAGCAGTTGCGGGCCATTCCGGAAGGTAACATCCTGTACCTGCCCTCCAGCAACACCGCACCGCTGTACACGACCGGGGCCAGTGCGGATCTGCGGCGCAATCTCAATTCGGGACTGTTCCGCACGAACGTTCTCTGGCCGACGCTCAATTATATCCGGTCTCGCGGGCTGACGAATCAGATCGACTACATCGTCTACTCCTCCGACATCCCGACCATCATCAATGCCACGTCCGAATCCAACGCGACTTTAGGCGTCTCGGGAGCCGCCTACTTCTCGCTGACCGCGATGACCGCCTACTCGGATCTCATCGAGCCAATGAATACGGCCTCGAACATGTCATCGTCCATGCTGTGTTTCCGCGGCACTTCCCGCACCGCCAGCCCCGACACATGGACCACGAATCTCACCCATGCCGCGAACTGGGGCGCCGCAGGACGGAGTTATTACATGTCGGCCGTCCTCGGCTGGACCGACGCCATGGGCTCCACGATCGAGGACGCGACGAACATGCTGGCCAGATCCCTTTCGGCGGACGGCACGCGGCCCACCGGGACAGTTTACATGGACGCCAACAAAGACATCCGCGGCACGACTCGCTCTTGGCAGTTCAGTTCCACGGCCACCGAGTTGACGGGCCTCGGCATCACCTCCGAGATTCTGACCACCAATCCGTCGCCGTACTCGATCAGCAACAAGACGAACGTGCTGGGCGCGATGATGGGCGCCGCGCTGCCCTATGTGCCGGCGGGGTCCTACTATCTCCCGGGCAGCATCGCCGAATCGCTGACCAGCTGGAGCGGGATCATGGACTATTCGGGCATCGGTCAGTTCCGCCTAACGCAGCACAGCGCCGTGGGCGTGGCCGGCACGTCGGGCACCGTGACCGAACCCTTCGCCATCTCGAGCAAGTTTCCCGCGGCGCGCATGCATGCCCATTACGCGCGCGGCTGCACCATGGGCGAGGCATTCTATCAATCCGTCCAGCAACCCTACCACTTGCTGATCATGGGCGATCCCCTCTGCCGTCCTCATGCGATCATCCCGCAGGTCACGGTGACGGGCCTCTTGGATGGCAGCGTGATCAGTGGCACGTTCAACGTCACGCCCGAGGCGACCACCGCCCACACGAACGGGATCGCCTCGCTGGCCCTCTTCCTGGACGGACTGCCGTTTCAAGAGGCGCCGGTCGGCGGGCCATTCACGATCGACACCACCCAGCTGGCCGACGGCTGGCACACCGCGCTGTTCGTGGCCTACGAGAATTCCGTGATCCGCACGCAGGGCGATCTGCTCAGGCACTTCCACGTGAACAATCTCGGCGAACAGATCCTCGTCACACCCGAATCCCAGTCCGTGCTGGCCGGAGGCACAGCCAGCCTGACCGTCACGCCCGGCGGCGGCACCGCCACATCCGTCGAGATCTGGAAGGGTCCACAACGGTTGGCGACATTGGGTGCCGCGGGCGGCACCACGAACCTCTCGGCCAGCCTGCTCGGACCGGGGCGCAGCATCTTGCGCGCCGTCGCCAACATGGACAGTGGCGAGGTCCGCAGCGCCCCCGTGACCATCGATGTCGCATCGCCTCCAGACACCAGCCCCCCGACCGTGGAACGATTCTATGTGCTGACTGGCACCAACAGCGACATCGCCAGCATGCTCACCAACAAGCCGGCCAACAAGGCGGGCGACTGGATATTCCTTCACATGGTGCCTTCGGAACCCGTCAGCCTGGTCGATCAGGAGTTCATCATAACGGGCCGGAGCAATCTCTGCCTGCCCTTGAAATGGAACGGCCTCTCCTCGACCAACAAGATCCCGAGTCTCATGACCAGCACCAATCCCGCGATCTGGCGATATCAGGTGAATGAATCCTTCGATCCCGAGGGGCAGATGCCGATCGTCATTCGCCTGACCGATGGGGTCGGCAACAGGTCCGTCGTGACGAACTTCGTCGCCACGGACTACACGCCGCCCGCGGTCACCCAACTGTGGGCGTCGTCCCACATCGTGCTGCCGAACCAGGGCCTGAGATTGCATTTCTGGGCCAGCGAGAATCTGATGGCAAATCCCACCGTCAGCGTCGCCGCCGGAGGCAACGCGGTTTTCCAATCCCTGACGGATAACCGCTACGCGTACAGCTACGTCGTCCCATCAGGCGCGGCCAGCGGCTGGGCGAGCGTTTCGTTCACGAACGTGCTCGATTCGGCCGGCAATCCCTATTCGACGATGATAGAGCCCTGCGATTTTGAAACCATGGCCCTCGGCCAGAATCTGACGAACGACTCGCGCTGGAGTGGCCCGACCGGCTCAACCTACAAACCAACAGCCTTCGTCACCAATTCGCCGACGCCGGGGGGCTCGACGAAGAGCGTCATCTTCCGGGATGAGGCCGCCAGCATGAGCCAAATCTATGGCTTCAAACTTCCAACGCGGCGGCGGTTCGGCACGGTGGCGTTCGACGCTTCCCTGGCCGACCGCAATCCGAGCGGCACCGCGGAACTGCGCGTCTTCCTTTCGCAGGGGACGACCAGCCGGAGCGAGGTGCAACTCGCGCTGTCACAGACCGACTCGTCGACGTGGCGCGTGGGCATCAGGGGACCGAGCGGGACGACCTACTACACCAACAATCTGCCGCTCCAGTCGTGGCACCGCATCCAATTCATGCAGGATATGGGCCTGAACATCTGCTCGCTGTCCGTCGATGGCGTCGCGCTGGCGACCGCTGTTCCCTACACGTCCACATACACCAACCTGCCCTGGGCAGACACGTTCAACTTCACGAACTCCGGCAATGACGAGGACTCGCTTATCGACAACGTCCTCGTCTCCGATGTCCTCGATTACATTCGCGTCTCGCCCGACACCGACGCGGACGGCATCCCCGATCTGTGGGAGGAACAGGTCTTCGGCGGTCTGGGGGCCGCGGATGCGGGGAGTGACGCGGATCACGATGGTCTCTCGGATTGCGATGAATGGCGGACCGGAAGCGATCCCCTCGACGCCCGATCGAGGCTGCGGGGCATCGTCGTCAGCGGACCGTCCGCAGGCAATGGCCCGACCTTCCGGTTCCAGACGTCGCCCGGCCAAACCTACCTCTTGCAGAAAAGCGCCAACCTTCGCGATCCGTGGACCGATGTGGGCGAGTATTTCTCGCCCTCGGAAGAATTGACGATCACCGTCCCCCCATCGGCGGATGCCGCCGCATTCTGGCGCCTGCGATGGGTGCCGTAGGCACGCGCGCCCGCGTTGGGCGACCAACGTCTCTCGGCCTCGACCACGCAGTCTACCCCAGTCAAGACCGCCCCCGGACGCCGCGGCCAGCCCCCTTCCCCATCCCCATAGCGCTTGTCGCCGCCGCCGAGACGACGTAAGATTCTTTACAAATGGCCGCCATGAAGACCCCCACCCGCCGACAGTTCCTGAAGACTGCAGCCGCCGCGATCGGCATGCCCGTGATCGTGCCCGCGCGCGTGCTCGGCAAGAACGCACCCTCCAATCGCGTCACGATGGGTTGCATCGGCGTCGGAGGCATGGGCATGCGCGACCTCCGCGCCGCGATGGCCAACGAGGACGTGCAGATCATCGCCGCCTGCGACCCCGTTAGCGCGTGCGATCAGTATGGCCACTGGTTCAAGGACGGCTGGCAGGGGCCGTGGTTTGGTCGCATCTCCGCCAAGAACGTCGTCGAAGATCACTACGCGAAGCAGGCCGGACGGGACGACTTCAAGTGCTGCGACGCATACGTGGATTACCGCGAACTGTTGGCCCGCGACGATATCGATGCGGTCACGGTCGTCACGCCCGACCACTGGCATGCGCCGATCACCATCGCGGCGGCCCGCGCGGGCAAGGACATCTACTGCGAGAAACCTCTTTCCCTGACGATCGCCGAGGGCCGCGCGATGATCCGGGCCGTCCGCCATCACGGGCGGATCCTGCAGACCGGCACCCATCGCCGGTCGTTCCCCTCCGCCCGATTCCTCTGCGAGCTGATCCGCAACGGGCGCATCGGCAAGCTCAAGAAGATCTACGTCGAGATCGGCAAGAATCACCGCGTCGGCCCGAGGGACGGTTGGAAGCCCCAGCCCATCCCCGAGTGGCTCAACTACGACATGTGGCTCGGGCCCGCCCCATGGGCGCTCTATCACAAGGACCGCTGCCTCTATTCCTTCCGCTTCATCAGCGATTACTCGGGGGGCAACGTCACCAACCTCGGCGCCCACATGATCGATCTCGTCCAGTGGGCCACCGGCCACGATGGCTCGGGACCCGTCGAGGTCGAGGATCTCGGCGGCGTCTTCCCGACGCACGCCCTATTCGATGTGGCCGATCCCGCCCACTTCCGCTGCCGCTACTCGGATGGCACGGCCTTCGAATGCCACACCGGCGAGCGATTCGCCTACGTGCGATTCGATGGCACCGATGGATGGCTGGCGTTCGATGATCGCATCTACGCCTCCGACGAAAGAATCCTCAAGGAAAAGATCGGCCCGGGAGAGATCCACCTCTACGAGTCCGATGACCACATGCGCAACTTCATCGACTGCGTGAAAAGCCGTCGCGAGCCCGCCGCGCCCGTCGAGACCGGCCACAGCTCCACGGCCGTCTGCCACCTCGGAAATATCGCGATGACCCTCAAGGCGAAGCTCGCCTGGGATCCCGCCGCCGAGCGGTTCAGCGGCCCGGCCGCGGATGCCGCCAACCGGATGCTCGAACGCACCTACAGAAATCCCTGGGTGCTGTAGGTCTGGAGTGCGTGCCGTGGCGAAGGGCTTGCGCCCTTCGGCGGTGGCCATGGGCAAGATGCCCATGCCACGGTCCTGTGGCACGGGCGTCCCGCCCGTGGCGACCGAGCGAACGCCGAAGCCGGAATGTTGGTAAAGTCGCCTCTGGCGATCGGCTTCGCTACCGCGTTCAGGGTAGCGCCGACGCCGCTTTCGCGTACCGCCGGAGGCGGGAACCCGCGCTCCGCGCGGCTTCAGGACGGTGGCGCCGCCACCCCAGCAAGTCCAAAGGCCTTCACAACGCACGGCACGGCGATAGGATGACGTGGTTATGAATCGCCATGCCTCGCTCCTCCTCGCTCTATCCGTGGCCGCTTCCGCCGGTGCCGCCGACCCCCCAAAACCCCCCGCGTCTCCCTCGGAAAAGCCCAAGTGGGCGAAGGTCCTTCCAAAGACTCCCCCCGACTTTAAACTCGTCACCGAGACCATCGCGACGTACGGCACAAACAAGGTCGAACTCTCGGTCTACGTGCCGAAGGCCGACGGGACATTCCCCTGCATCCTCGATATCCATGGCGGCGGATGGGAGGCGCGACAGGTCGAGGCCGACAAGCCCATGATGGAGCGTCTCGCGCAGCGCGGGTTCGTCACCGCCCTGATCGCGTACCGGCTCTCAAGCCAAGCCCCCTATCCCGCCGCACTGTACGACTGCAAGGCCGCTGTACGCTACCTTCGCGCCAACGCGCGTCGCTTCAAGGTCGACCCCAAGCGCATCGGCGTGATGGGCGGCTCGGCCGGAGGCCATCTCTCGGGGTTGCTCGCGATGACGAGCGGCAAGCGAGAGTTCGACGGCCCCGGCCCGAACCCGACCTACCCGAGCGATGTGAAAGCCTGCATCGTCATGGCCGCGACCCAAGACCTCGAGACCGCCAATCGCGAGAAGACATCGCCCAAGACCATCGCCTTCTTCGGCGCGAGCTGCGCCGAAAAACCCGAGATCTATCGTCAGGCCTCGCCCATCACCCACGTGCGCGCCGGCGTCCCGCCAGTCCTCTTCATCGAAGGTGAAAAAGATTCCGCCAAGATCGGCCGCCCCGAGATGCAGGAGAAACTCCGCGCGCTGGGCATAGAGACCGACGTCCACACCCTGCCAGGCGCACCGCACCCGTTCTGGATGAGCCAGCCGTGGCTCGACCAAACCGTGGATCTCGCGGCGGCGTTCTTCAAGAAGCACCTTGGCGAACCGACCGGCATGCGCTGAAGGCAGTGCCGCGGATGATCGAGAGCGAAAATCTCGACCGGAACGCCCACGACCGCTACATGATCTTGTATATGAGCACCGCATCCCTCCCGCTCTTAACCCGCCGCCAGTTCAACCGACGCCTTCTGGTCGCCGCCGCGCCATTCGCCATCATCCGCCGAAGTCGCGCGGAATCCGCGAGCCCCGCGCCCATCCGCACGATCACGCGCGGGCCGAAGTTCCACTGGTTCGCGTATTATGACAAACTCCAGTTCGATCCCACGGGCAGTCTGGCCCTGAGCAATGAAGTCGATTTCGAGCACCGCTCCCCGACGGGCGACGACCGCATCCGCGTCGGCATGGTCGATACGGGCGACGGCGACAAATGGATCGAGCTGGGCGAGAGTCGCGCGTGGAACTGGCAGCAGGGCTGCATGCTCCAGTGGCTGCCCGGCTCATCGAGCGAAATCATCTGGAACGACCGCGACGGCGATCACTTCGTCTGCCACATCCTCGACGTGAAGTCTGGAAAGCGGCGCACGCTCCCCAACCCGATCTATGCGGTGAGCCCCTGCGGCACATGGGCCATCGCCCCCGACTTCCGACGCCTCAACGACACGCGCCCCGGCTACGGCTACGCCGGCATCCCCGACCCCAATCGCGACGTCCTCTCCCCAGAAGATGCCGGCATCTGGAAGATTGACCTGAAGACGGGCCAGCAAAACCTTCTCCTTTCATTCGCCGACCTCGCGAAGGTCCCGCAGCCCGGCGGTTTCTCCCCCAACGCCAAACACTGGTTCAACCATCTCCTCGTCGCGCCCGATGGCAAGCGGTTCACCTTCCTGCACCGCTGGAGGGGCGAGGCCGAGGGCAAGAGCTGGAAGACGCGCATGCTCACCGCCGACGCCGATGGCAAGAACCTCCACCTGCTCATCCCCTCCGGCAAGGTCTCCCACTTCGTCTGGCGCGACGCATCCCACATCCTCGCCTACGCGGGCTACGGGCCCGACGCCAAGGAATGGCGATTCCAGGTTTTCGAGGATCTCACGGGAAAATCCGAGGTCATCGAGGGCATGCTCCCCAAAGACGGGCATTGCACCTATGTGCCCAAGACCAACGACCAGTGGATCCTGTGCGACTCCTATCCCGACAACGCCAAGGAGCGCAACCAACACCTCTACCTCCTGCACATCCCGGATCGCCGATTCGTGGAATTGGGCCGATTCCATCTGCCCAAGGAGTACTCGGGCGAGTGGCGCTGCGACCTCCACCCGCGCTCCAGCCCCGATGGCCGCTCGGCCACGATCGATTCCCCCCACTCCGGCCAGGGCCGCCAGATCCACCTGGTCGATATTTCCGGCATCGTCGCCTGACCCGAAAATTCAGACACCGAATCGTAGGAGCCTGCTTGCGGGCGATTCCACGCGCGAATCGCGCGCAAGCGCGCTCCTACGGCTCATTGTCATCTCCCGTGGTGCCCCGAATGCCCGACGTCGGGCGGGCGGCCGGGCATGATGTCTGACCCGAACTCTAGCCTGCATATTTCACGCCTTCGCGTGGAATATGCAGGCTCACCGGAAAACCGCGCTCCGGCGAATGGCCCTCTTGGAGTGCCGTGGGCCATCGGGTCGCGAAACACACTTTGCGTCTGCGAAAAGGCAACGGACCTTTCATTTCGGTTCCCGGAAATCATTTTCATGACGCGGTTTTCCCAGAGCCCGGAATTTCACGGCCTGACGGCTGTGAAACATCCGGGCTAGATCGTGGATAGCGCGGGAAAGCGGCAGAGAAGTGCCGCTAGACACGAGGCGCGATCCATGGCCCTGGGAGGGGACGCCGGCCGATGTGCCGCGGACGTCTGCCGCCAGACGTGGGGTTCGCACTGACGCGGGGCGTTGGTCATCCCCCCGCGAGATCTGGAAAGACCCCGGCCACAGCGGGATTCACGATGCGGCCATCCTGCAGATTGACCGCGGCCGCGCGTCCTTTGGAAAGCGCGGCAAAGCCTTCCACGCCGTACTCCGCCAGTTCGCGCGCGTACGGCAGCGTCGCATTGCACAGCGCGTGGCTGCTGGTGCGACCGACTGCGCCCGGCATGTTCGCCACGCAATAGTGCACCACGCCATCGGTGATGTACGTCGGCTCGTGGTGGGTGGTCGGGTGACTTGTCTCGAAGCAGCCTCCCTGGTCGATGCAGACGTCCACGACCACCGCGCCATTCTTCATCCGGCCGAGGTGGGCCCGCGTCACAAGCTTCGGTGCCAGCCCACCGGGGATCAGCACCGCTCCAATCACCAGGTCCGCCCATGCCAGATACCGCTCCACCGCATGCGGGTCACAATACACCGTGGTCACGTTCGCCGGCATCACGTCCACGAGATACCGCAACCGATCGAGGTTGACATCCATGACCACGACATTTGCGCCCAGGCCCGCCGCCACGCGCGCCGCGTTGGTCCCCACCACGCCCGCGCCCAGCACCAGTACGTTGGCGCGCTCCACGCCCGCGACCCCGCCCAGCAATATGCCGCGCCCCATCATCGGCCTTTCGAGGAACTTGGCGCCCTCCTGCACGGCCATCTTTCCCGCGACCTCGCTCATGGGCGTGAGCAGCGGCAGATGGCCCCCGGCATCCGCCAGCGTCTCATAGGCCACCGCCGATATGCCCGCCGCGAGGCAACCCTCCGTCAGTGCCCGAGATGCGGCAAAATGAAAATAGCAGAATACCATCTGCCCCCGCCGCAACATTGCTATCTCCCGGGGCTGGGGTTCCTTCACCTTCACGATCAGATCGGCTGGGCCATACACCTCGCGCGCCGAGCCCACCACCTCGGCGCCCGCCCCCTGATATTCCGCGTCGGAGAAACCACTGCCCAATCCGGCGCCCGTCTCGACCAGCACGCGGTGGCCATCCTGCACCAGGAGCTGCGCACCCACGGGCAGCACCGCCACCCGGTATTCGTCCGCCTTGATTTCCTTGGGAACCCCGACTGTCATTTGATGCCTCCCCACAAATCACGTCAGCCCCGCCCCCGAATGTCAAGGGCGATGGTGTCCCGCACGGCCTCGCGCTGCCGCCGGGCCGCCACCGACCCGTTGACCTACCGCTCACGGCGTCGCATCTTGAATCAACCACAGAACCCAGGGGGCATCACCATGGAAATGACTCGGCGTGGCTTTCTTCAGTTTGCGGGAGGCGCGGCAGGATGCCTGGCTTCCTCCCCCCGGTCATGGGCCGCCGAACGCCCGCCCGCGGAATTGATCCTGACCAACGGCGCCATCACCACCATGGATGACGCGAGGCCCTTCGCGACCGCGCTCGCGATACAGAATGGCAAGGTGACCGCCGTGGGCAGCGACGCCGAAGTCGCGCCCCTCGCCGGACCCGCCACCCGCCGCATCGACCTCGCGGGCAAAGGCGTCAGCCCCGGGCTGATCGACGCGCACAGCCACCTGATGGGATTCGGCCAGATGCAACTGACATACGTCATCATCCGGCCACCGCAGGTCCAATCCTTCGACACGCTCCGTCGCGCGCTCCGCGCGGCAGCCGCCGAGAGGGCCCCGGGGCAATGGATCGTCGCCCGCGGTTTCCAGGAATTCAAAGAGGGCCGCTGGCCCCGCCGCGAGGATATCGACGAGATGGTGCCGAAACACCCCACGCTCCTCATCCACTGGGGCGGGCAGTTCGGCATCGCAAATTCGCTCGCTCTCCAGAAGGCCAATCTGCTCAACCGCGACGCCAAGGATCCCTACGGCGGGGTATACCTCCGGGACAAGCGCTCCGGCATCCCCAACGGCATCCTCTCCCACTACCCGGCGATCTATTCCGTGCACCGCGAGGAGCTCGATGAGGAACAGCAGGCCCGCTGCACCCGCTGGGCCATCGGCCAATTCCTCAAGGAGGGCGTCACCTGCGTCCACGACAATTTTGTTCCCCCGCGCTACGCGAAGACATTCGTGACGCTGGAACGAGCAAGCGAGCTGATCCTCCGCCTGCGCGTCTATCCCTACGTGTCAAACCTCGAACAGGCCCGCGCCGTCGCCGAGAAGATGGTCCGCTACTCGGGACCGCTGGCCCGGATGCAGGGCATCAAGCTGGCCGTCGATGGCTACGCGCTGATGTACGACATTCCCGCCGAGCACAAGGAATTCGCCATCCCCATGCACCCGCAACCCATCTTGGAACAGATGGTGGCGACCATCCACGACGCCGGCCTCCAGGCCGACGTCCACGCGGCCGGCGACCGCGGGGTCGACTGGGTTCTCGATGCCTACGCCAAGGCCGCCGGGGGGCCGGAAGGCGTCCGCCAGCGCCGCCACCGCATCGAGCATTTCCCATTCTACAAGGCCGACTCCATCCGCCGCGCGTCCGCCATGGGCGTGCCAGTCTGCGAACAGCCCTACGCCATCGATTTCCGCGTCGATGATTTCACGAAAAAACTGACGTTCCTCTCGAAAAAGCAGATCGACTCGATGGTCCCGCTCAAGTCCATGCTCCGGGAAGGCGTGCGCCTCGCATTTGGCGCCGACGTCCCGGCCTTCCCATCGCACAGGCCCCTCGATTCCATCCGCAGTGCCATGTCGCGCACCACGGGCGAGGGACGCAAACTCGATGCGACCGAACGCCTCACGTTCATGGAGGCCCTCCGAATCCACACCCTGGGCAGCGCCTACGCCGCCTTCGATGAAAACGAACTCGGTTCTCTCCGGCCGGGAAAATGGGCCGACTTCGTCATCTGGAACAAGGACCTGCGCACCATCGATTCACATCGCGACATCGATGGGCTAAAGGTCGAATCCACGCACATCGCCGGCCGCAAAGTCTTCGAAACCGAACCGTCCAAGGCCTAGCTCGGAAAATCGGACACCGAATTGTAGGAGCCTGCTTGCAGGCGATTCGAATCGCGCGCAAGCGCGCTCCTACGTCCCATTTTCTTCCCCGGTGGTCCGGCGGCCGCCGGATGGGATCTGACTCGAGAATTCCCCTAGCCGTGAGGCAGGCAATTCTGCCTGCCGCCGCGCGCCTTGGCCGTCATCCAAAATCAACCTTCACCTCCCGTCCGGGCCGCGCCGGGCGGGCCCCCGATCTGGCGCGAGGGACGCTATCCTACCCCCGAGAATCTTCCTCAGCCCGCATCGCGTGCGCGCATCCGCCGC
>Ga0209717_1002380_pt1 | contig 18189 bp, 15 predicted proteins | sample AD_UKC048_MetaG_FD_184418 | JGI IMG/M metagenome (GOLD analysis project Ga0209717, IMG submission 184418) | Active sludge microbial communities of municipal wastewater-treating anaerobic digesters from USA - AD_UKC048_MetaG (SPAdes) (version 2) | ecosystem: Engineered > Bioreactor > Anaerobic >... | reverse complement strand
CTTCTGGGCGGAATTGGCGCGCGTGGTCGGTCTTGGCCTGATCCGCACGGCGGAGCTCAAGGGGCGGACGGGCGTGCTTCCGATGATGTCGCGCACGTTCCCCCTCGGTTTGGGACCGCAGGGAAACCTGCCGCCGCTGCCAGCGCAGACGCAGGCCTACGAGTTGAGCATTGCCGGTCGTCAGATTTTGATGACGCTTTCGGCGCAGCCGGAGGCTGCGTTGACCGTGGCTCCGAAGCATCTGCGCGAGCTCGATATCCTTTCAGAGGCGTTTCCGCCGAATTTCGCGAGCAGCATCCCGCTGTTCAAGGAGGGGGCGGTCATGACGGATCGCTTCATCGAGAAGCTGATCTGCCGGGAGCAGGACTTGCAGGAGGAAGACACGGTGCTGCGAGTGTACCGGCCGTCGCCGCTGGCCAAGTTTATTCAAAGGAATTCGTAAGCTTGCCGTCATGAGAGGCGGGAAATACCCGCTTCATCCGGGCGTTGCTACGTAGCATTCCCCGCGCGCTTGGATTGAGCCGCCGGGATCTTGCGCGTTCTATCCATTCACCCCGAAAGCCCCCCAAAATGCGTGTACTTGTTGTCGACGACGAACCCACCGCTCAAAAAGTGATGCAGCTTTTTTTGGCGCGTTCTGGCTACACGCCGATCATCCACTCCGACGGAAGCAAGGTCCTCGAATTGGCACAATCCGAGGACCCGCCACCGATCATCGTGCTCGATTGGATGCTCCCTGGCGCCGATGGTCTGACGATCTGCAGGGCCCTGCGTACGGCCAAGTTGAAGTCCCGTCCGTACATCTTCATGCTCAGCTCGAAGACGAACCGCGACGATGTCGCGGCCGCCCTCGACGCCGGATCGGATGATTACGTCACCAAGCCTTTTCATATCAACGAACTGCAGGCGCGCCTGCGAGTGGCGAAGCGGACGATCGAGTACCAGCAGGAGCTCTTGCACCAGATCGCCGACAATGAGGCGCTGCACCAGCGCAACAGCCTCCTCGGTGAGTTGATCAGCAAGCAACAGCCGGCGGCGGTCCCCGCGGCGCCGGTGGTGCCGCCTGCTTCGCTGGTCCCTGCACCGGCTGTGGTCTCGGTACCAGATGCCGCGCCCAAGCCACCCAAGACGGACGTCCTGTTTACGACGCACGAAATTCGCTACCTCCTTTCCGCCACGCTCATGGAGCTGCGGCTGGTGCTTGAGCGTGTCACCCTCCGTGCAGATGTCATCGAGCCGAAACTCGTCAACTACGGCGCATGGAGTGCGATCATGCTGCACTCGCAGGGGTACTGGATGGATTTGCTGGTACTCGCCAAAGGCGAGGCCACCGGCAAACTTTTCGCCCAGTCGCTCGGACGCGCTTCCACGAGCATGGGGGAGAACGAAGTGTTTTTGGCCGAGCTGGCGCGTGTTGTCGGCCTCGGCTTCACGCGCACACTCAACGCGCGGCAGGCCTCCGCCGGCCAGCCGCTGTTGTCTCGCACCCTGAATTTCAGCGGGCGCACCGGGCTGCCCCGGCTCCCACTCGATACGAAAGTGTACGATCTCGTGATCGAAGGGCAGGAGGTTCAGCTGCTGGTGATGCTCAGCGACGATGCGGCCATCCGGGTGTCGCCTTCCAGCCTGCGCGAGGGGGACATCCTCGCCGAGTCGTACCCGCCGCCTTCGCGCACCGAGGTGCCCATCTTCAAGGACGGGGTGGCCATGACCCCGCGTTTTATAGGAAAACTCGTGGATCAGATGGAGGTGGAGCCGGCGGACTGGACGCTGGCCATCTACCGTCCGTCGCCGCTGGCGAAGTTCTTCCAGCGCGGTGTCCGCACGCTTAGCGCCCTCGACTGAGGTTGGACCAGTGTCGCCCCCCGCTCGACTGGGGTTTGCCGCCCGCACGTGTGCCGGGCGGATGCAAGCCGAGCGTTGACCCGGCTGCGTGGCGCGGCTTCATCGCGCGCCATGGCCACGACTCTGACCGTCCACCTCAGCGAGCGCAGTTATCCGATTCACTTTGGCTCGGATCTTTCCGCCGAGGTGCGTGCGATGGCCGGCGAGCTGACGTCGGTAGGGCGCAAGTTTGCCGTCATCACCGACGCAAATCTTCAGGCGAGCCAGGGCGGGGCGCTGCGCGCGATGTTTGGCGAAGCGGCGCCGATGCTCGCCCTGGAGCCCGGCGAGGAGACGAAGTGCCTGGAGCAATTTGGCCGTGTGCTCGATTTTCTGGCACAACACCGGCTCGACCGCACGAGCGTGCTCTTTGCCGTGGGCGGCGGTGTGGTGGGCGACCTCTGCGGCTTTGCGGCATCGGCCTACCAGCGTGGCATCGATTTTGTGCAGGTGCCGACGACGCTGCTCTCGATGGTGGACAGCTCCGTGGGCGGGAAAACCGGGATTAATCTCAAGGCCGGCAAAAACCTCGTGGGCGCCTTCCACCAGCCGCGGGCGGTCTTCATCGCGACCGGCCTGCTCGCCACGCTGCCGCCGCGCGAGTTTGCCGCCGGCATGGCGGAGGTCATCAAGTACGGCCTGCTCGGCGATGCGGCGCTGTTTGCCCGGCTTGAAAAGCATACGCTGACCGTCGCGAGTCCGGAGCTGGCGGAAACGGTGCGGCGTTGCTGTGAGATCAAGGCCAAGGTTGTCGAGGCCGACGAGCGCGAGCTCGCCAAGGAGGGCGGTCGGGCGTTGCTCAATCTGGGGCACACTTTCGGCCATGCGATCGAGCAGGTGACGGGCTATGGCACCTACCTGCATGGTGAGGCGGTGGCGGTGGGCATGTGCGCCGCTGCGCGGTTGTCGCAACGCCTCGGCTATCTGACGGAGGCGGAAGTGGCCCGCGTGGATGCGGTGGTCGTGGCTCACGGGTTGCCGGCCCGGTTGCGCGAGCCGCTCGCGTATGCCGACCTGCATGCCGCGATGGCGCGCGACAAGAAGGTGCGTGCCGGCACGCTGCGCTTCGTGGTGCTCAAATCGCTCGGCGAGGCGGCGACGCAGGGCGGCATTGATCCCGCTCCCGTCGAGGCCAGCTTCCGCGCCGTCGGCGCGGTCTAAATTTAGGGTCGAAGCCGGCTCCCAATTCTGTCTCGCTGCCTGCCACCCCCACATGGCCGCAATCGACGAAGCGATCGTCCGCGAATATTTCGAGCAAAACGGCTTTTTTGTCCGGCAGGCTCGGAAATACCAGGTGCAGGCGCGCAAGAAGACCGGCGACGAGGAGGTCGATCTGCTGGTGTACAACGCGGCGTGGCAGCGCGGCAGCCGTCGCCCGGAGTTTATGCTGTTCGCCAACGAGCTGCCCTATGTGCACCGGGCGATTGTGGCGATCAAGCCATGGCACACGGAGGTGTTTTCCCCGAACATACTGAAGGGCGCGCCCGAGATTTTCGGATTTCTGGAGGGCAATGTGCTTAAGCAGGTCTCCCGTTTCTTCCCGGCCGGCGCCGGCGAAACCGACGAGGCAGACGATCCCATTGCCAAAATCCTCGTGCTGCCAGCCCTGCCGACTGCCGAGCCCTACCGGTCGCAGAGTGTCGAGCTGCTCAAGGCTCGCGGAGTCGACGCGATCATCTCATTCCGCACCATGCTGCTCGATTTGATCGAGTCGATCGACAGCAACCGCAACTACGGCAAGAGCGACACGCTCCAGGTCATCCGTGTGCTGAAAAACTATGATTTGCTGAAGGACGCGCAGATGGATTTCCGTCCGGTGACGCGTCGCGGCAAAAGCCAACCTTCTTCCCAACCGTGATTCATCCCACCGCCATCGTAGAACCGGGTGCCAAACTGGGCGCCGACTGTGAAATCCACGCTTACGCCGTGATCAAAAGCAACGTGGAGCTCGGTGACCGCGTGGTGGTCCACCCGTTTGCCGTGATCGGCGGCGACCCGCAGTTTCTGAAATTCGACCCCGCGACTCCGAGTGGCGTGCGTGTGGGGCACGACACGGTGATTCGCGAGCACGTGACAATCAACCGTGCCATCCACGCCGGACAGTACACGGTCGTCGGCGCGCATTGTTTCCTCATGGCGACCTCACACGTCGCGCACGATTGCGCGATTGGCGACGGCGTGGTGCTGGCCAATGCGGTCCTTCTGGCCGGCCATGTGACGGTCGGTGAAAACACCTTTCTTGGAGGCAGCGCGACGGTCCATCAGTTCGTCCGTATCGGCGAAGGCGCGATGGTCGGTGGTGCGGCGCGCATCTCGCGCGATCTGGCCCCGTACACGATGACGGCGGAGCGCGACGAAGTCGCGGGCTTGAATGTCGTCGGCCTGAAGCGCCGTGGCGTGCCGCGTGAGGCGATCCGCGAGCTGAAGGCGGCGTTCCACCATGTTTACGGGACGCCGGGAAATATCCGTACGCTCGCGGCGCAGGCTCTGGGCCTTAGTGGCGATCATGCCTTCCGCACTCCTGAGGCGCGGCGATTCCTCGAGTTTTTCTCCTCCGGCAAACGCAGCTTTGCCCGCCCCGTGCGCGGACGTGCTGCGGCTGATGAGGCGGAGGTCTGACGCGCTTTTTATCCCCATGAAACCCCTTGCAATCACCTGTGGAGACCCGGCGGGCGTGGGCCCGGAAATCGTAGCGGCTTGGCTCAATGCGCACCCGGAGGCGGCCTCCGAGGTTGCGGTGCTCGGCCATGGCACTTGGCTGGAGACGCTGCCGGCGGCGGTCACTAAGATCGTGGTGGTCGAGCCCGGCTTTGTGTCCGTGCCGGGCCAGCCGAGTGAGGCGGGGGCGCGCATCGCGCTGGGCGCGATGGAGCGCGCGGCGGCGGGTTGCTGGGCCGGCGAGTTTTCGGGCGTGGTCACCGGGCCTGTGAGCAAGGATTGGTTGGCGCGCATCGGCTACGAGTTTCCCGGTCAGACGGAGTTTTTTGCGGCGCGCTGGGGCGGGGTGCCGACGATGGCATTTTGCGGCGGCACGCTGCGCGTGGTGCTGCTCACCTGGCACATTCCATTCCGTGAGGTGCCGTCGCGGCTGACGCGCGACGAGTTTTCGCGGGCGGTGCGTGCGGCCGACGAGCTGGCGCGCGCCGAGGGCATTGCCGTACCGAGGATCGGCGTATGCGGGCTCAATCCGCATGCCGGCGAGGCGGGGCTGATCGGGCGCGAGGAGCGTGAGATCATCGATCCGCTCCTCGACGAGTTGCGGCGCGAGTTTCCCGGGCTTTCGCGCGCCGAGCCTAGCGACACGCTTTTCCACCGGCAGGCGCGGGGCGAATTCGACGTGACGGTGGCGCTCTACCACGATCAGGGGCTGGCACCGCTGAAGCTGGTCGATTTCGACACGGCCGTGAACGTGACGCTCGGGCTGCCGTTTGTGCGCACGAGCCCGGACCATGGCACGGCCTTTGGCATCGCGGGCAAGGGCAGGGCCAGCACGACGAGTTTTTCCAACGCGGTCGAAGTGGCCCGCCGGCTGATTGCGCGTCGCGCGAGTTGACCGGCGGCTACACGAGCCAAGCCAGGCCTCCGCCGACGAGCAGTCCGAAGAGATGGGATTCCCAGGAGACGCCGTCGCGCGCAGGCGCGATGCCGCCGAGCATGCCGCCGTAAAACAACAGCACGCCGGCGGCGATGAGGAGGTCCTCGGTGGTTTGGTGGAGACCGGCGATGGCGAGTAGGTAGCCGAGCAGTCCGAAGATCACGCCGCTCATGCCCATGTGTGCCGCACTGCGTGCCAGCAGCCAGACGAGGAGTCCGCCGCCGAGCGCGGTGCCTCCGGCGACCTCGGCAAACACGAGATCGCCGCGGCGCATGACCAGATAGCCGAGTACGAGGAAGGGCGGAAGGTTGGCGCCGAGGTGGGCGAGATTGGCGTGGAGGAATGGAGCGGTGAGGATGGCCGGCAGGCTGGCGGGCTGGCGCGGGAGGATCGCGAGCGAGTGGGTGGCGGCGCCGCCCACTAGACGCAGGAGCGTGCCGAGGACCATGGCGACGGCCGGCCAGGCGAGCAGGCACCACGGGCGGGCCAGAAATAGCCTCTCCAGCCAGGGAAAAACGGTTTCCATGTGCGGAGCAGAAATGCATCGGACCGAGGCGGCAAGCCAGTGCGGCGAGAAGCGGCTGGTTAAAAAATGTTTAGCGCAATTTTTCCCATGGAAAAAAGCACGGGAGCCTGTTGTCGTGGCATCCTGCATGAAAAAGCTCCGGCATCTCTGGATCTGCCTCGCCAGCTTGGCGGGGGCGCTGGGGCTTTTGATTGGGGCGGCATTTGTGCCGGCGGTGCAGACGGGAGTCGCACGGCAGGTGCTGGAGGGGCAGTTTGGCGAACATGCCTCGCTGGGGCGTCTGGCAATTGGCTGGAGTCGCATCCGTGTGGAGGATTTCCGGCTGGAACAGCCTGGCTGCGTGGTGGCGTTGCCGTCACTGGAGGCGGAGTGGTCGCTCTCGTCGGCACTCCGCAAACGGGTGAAGTTGCGGCGACTCCTGGCCAAGGGGTGGAGCGTGGAGTTGTCGGCTGCGCCGGCGGCACAAGCGGATGAGCCGGCCGCCCAGACTCCGGTGGTGCCATTCCCTGGGGTGTTCCGGCTGATCGAACTGCCGGTGGACTTTGTACTGGATGCGGCGGAGCTGGAGGGGACGGTGGCGTTGCCCGGCGAGCGACTGGGGGTCTCCGTGGCGGGTGGGCAGCTTGGCGTGGGGCGGCAGGGCCTTTTCAATCTGGCGCTGACGTTGCACCCGGTGACGGGTGGGGCCGTCGAGTCGGTGCAGGCCAACGGGACGCTCGCGGTCACGATGGACACGCCGCGCACGGTGTCGCGTGTGTCGGCTCAACTCGATGCGGAGGCGCGTGGGGCGCAGTGGCCGGAGGGGGCCCGGTTGTCACTGCTGGCGACGCTCGCCCGGGTGGCTGCCGGCGAGAGCTACGAGGTGCGCCTGAGTGCGGTGGGCAAACAGTTGATTTTTGCGCAGGCGGGCTGGTCGGCGGGGGGCGAGCCGGTCTCGGGATCGTGGAAGGTGGATATGCGCACGGCCGATCTCGCGCCTTTCGTGGCGGGGCGTGCGTTGCCGACATTCGAGGTGCTGGGGGCGGGGCGTTTCGAGAGCGATCTGGAGGGGGCTCGGTTGCGCATGGCGGGCCGTTTTGAGGCGATGCTCGATCAGCTGTCGGTGCTGCGTCCGGAGCTGGCTGCGCTCGGGGCGGTGCGGGTGGTGACGGATTTTGATGTGCGGCGCGACGGCGAGACCTGGCGCGTGGAGCGGTTGAGCGCGACGGCTGATGGCGCGCAACCGGCGTTGCGCATCGAGGCGACCCAGCCCTTCGCGGTGCGGATGGGATCGGGGGCGTTGCAGTTGAGCGACCCGGACAAGGCGCTGGCGCATATCGTACTGTTGGGCGTGCCGGTGTCGTGGGCCCAGCCGTGGCTGGGCGGCCTTTCCGTGGCCGGTGGGCCCCTGCGTGGCGAGTTTGTCGCGGCGGCGCGGGATGGACATTTTTCGCTGCGGACGACGGTGCCGGTGACGCTCTCGGGGCTGAGCCTTGCGCAGGGGAGCGAGGCCTGGCTGCGGGCCGTGGATTTTTCGGGTAACCTGTCGGCGAGCAGCTCGGCGAAGGGCTGGCAGGCTGAGCTGTCGGGCATGACGCTGCGCAGCGGCGGTGCGGTGCTGCTGTCGCTGGATGCGCGGGCAGGGCAGCTGGCTGGAGCGGGGCAGCCGGTGAAGGTGCAGGCGCAGGCCAGTTCAGATTTACCGGCGCTGATGGCGCAGCCGTTGCTCGCGGATTCTCTGGTGTTGCACAGTGGTGTGGCGGAGGCCGGCGTGGCGGCGAGTCTCGGTGATACGATCGAGCTGGAGGCCAATGTGCATGCCTCGAAATTGCGGGTGGGCGTGCAGTCCCTGCCTGAGGTTGTCGCGCAGATCCGCGCGGATGTGGCTGCGGACGGGCGCACGACGGCGGAGATGCCGGTGCGCCTGATTTCGGCGGAGCCAGCGCGGGTGTCGGACCTGACGTTGACGGGATCGCTCCAGCCGCGCGTGGGAGGGCGAGGTGGCGTGGTCGATGGGGTCGTCTTGAGCCAGTTCATGGCGCTGGAGGATGTGCAGGCATTGACAGCGATGTCGGTGTCGGGGGCGGCGGCCGAAGGGGCTCCTGTACCGGCGAAGACGCCCGAGCCGTTTTGGTCGGGCTGGTCTGGGCGGCTGACACTGGCGTTGAAGCAGCTGACTTATAACAACGAGCTGTCGGTGAGCGATGTCTCTGGGACGTTGCGAATCGAGGATGGGGCGTTGAAGTTGAATGAACTGACGGCGGGGTTGGGCGTGGGGGGGGATTTGAAGCTCAATGGCGAGGTGACGTTCGATGCGGGGGCGGGGGCACCGTATGCGTTGCTGGCGCAGTCGGTGGTGGAGAATTTCGAGGTGGGGGCTGTGTTTCGGGCACTGGATCCGCAGACGCCTCCGCCACTCGAGGGAAAGTTTTCGGTGCGCAGCCGCTGGAAGGGGCGTGGCGCGGATCTCAACGGGGCGCTTGCGCTGGCCCGCACGGAAACGTCGGTGAACAGCAAGGGCGGGATGTTTCGCCTGTTGCGGGCGAGCTCATCGGACAAGGTTTCGCGAACCCAGTCGACGGTCGAGGCGATCGGCGGTTTTTTGGGCTCGGTGGTCAAGAGTGAGCGCCTGACCGATTACGCGAACCGGGCGCAGATCGTGAACGACATCGCCTCGGCGCTGGCGGAGATTCCGTTTGACCAGCTGAGCCTCCAGCTGGCTCGCGATGCACAGATGAATATCCGGTTGCAGGATTTTTCGATGATCGCTCCCGATGTGCGCTTGAGCGGGGAGGGCGAGATTCGCGGCACGGAGGGCAGCAGTGTCAGCCGGCCGATGGAGTTGTCGATGCGGATGGCGACGCGTGGGCGCCTGGCGGAATTGTTTGGCCGGGCAAAACTGCTGAACGGCCAGAAGGATAATCTTGGTTACGCGGAGCTTTCGAGCCCGCTGTCCATCAAGGGCTCGCTGCGGCAGCCGGACGCACACTCGCTGGTCGCCCTGCTGATGGAGAGCGCCTTGTTTAAGTAAGCGCGGCGCAGGGGGCGGAGCCGCGGGGCCTTCGTTGGACGAAAATACCGTCGGGGTACGATGGACCTTGCGTCGTTTGTCTGGAAACGCACAAAGCAAGACTTCCGTTTTCACACGCATGCTCTCTTTGCGCCGCTTTCATCGACCGACGGGCATCAAGGCTCTCAACGCACTTTTTGGCGGTTGGACGGCGTGTGTGTTCGTTTTTCTCTACGCGCCGATCCTCGTCCTGGTTGCGTACTCATTCAACACCTCGCGTCTGAACGTCGTGTGGGAGGGCTTTACGCTGAAGTGGTACGAACTGCTCTGGGCGAATGCCCCGCTCATCCGGGCGTTGAAAAACAGCCTGATCATCGCGAGCATCACGACGGTGATCTCGGTGGTGGTCGGCACGGTGGGGGCGTGGCTGCTGCATCGCTACCGCTACCGGTTTGCGCACGCGATCCAGACGCTGGTGTGCGTGCCGATGATCATGCCGGAAATCGTCATGGGCATCAGCCTGCTGATCTTTTTCACGACGGCCGGTCTGAAGCTGGGCTTCGCAACGGTGATTCTGGCGCATGTGACGTTTTGCTTTCCGTTCGTGCTGGTGGCGGTGCAGGCCCGTCTGGTCGGGCTCGATCCGGCACTGGAGGAGGCGGCCCTCGACCTAGGGGCGACGCCGATTGAGGCCTTCTGGCTGGTGATCGTGCCGTGCCTGCGCCCCGCAATTGTGTCGGGTGCGCTCATGGCGTTCACGCTCTCGATGGACGAGATCATCGTGACGTTCTTCACGGCCGGCCCTGGCTCGCGCACCCTGCCGCTCCAGGTCTTTGGCATGGCCAAGGTGGGACTCAACCCGATGATCAACGCGCTCTCGACCCTTTTCATCATCGCGACGGTTGCCTTTGTTCTGTTTTCCGAGCGGCTCAAGAAACTCGCCAGCCGTTGATCCATTTCTCCTCCATGAAAATCGCACGTACCCTCCTCACGCTCGCGGCCGCGGGCGTCGCCCTCGCATCGACCGCTCTGGCGGCCGACAAGGAACTGAACCTATTCGCATGGTCGGAATACGTCCCGCAGAAGGTGCTGGACGGCTTCACGGCGGAAACCGGCATCCGGGTCAATTACGAGACGTTTGCCTCGGGCGAGGAGATGCTCGCCAAGATCAATGCTGGTGGTTCGGCCTACGACGTGATCCAGCCGCCGGACTACATCGCCGAGGCGATGATTCAGTACGGCCTGCTGCAGCCTCTCGACTACGGTAAGTTGACGCACTTCAAAAACATCATGCCCGAGTTTCTGAAGATGCCGCACGATCCCGAGCAGAAGTACACCGTGCCGTACATGGTGAGCACGGTGGGGATCGTGTATAACAGCGAGAAGGTCACCAAGCCCGTCAAAGGCATCAAGGATCTCTTTGCCCCGGAAAACAAGGGCCGCATCGTGTCTGTCGATGACGGGCGCGAGTTGATTGTCGCCGCACTTTATACGCTCGGATTGCCGCTCAACGAGATCACTCCGGAGAACCTTGCTGCGGCCAAGCCGCTGCTCGCGCAGTGGTATCCGATGATCAAAAAATTCGACTCCGACAGCCCGAAGACTGCGCTGCTCGATGGCGACGTCGATTTCGGTTATGTCTGGGGTGGCGAGGCGGCGCGCCTCTGGGAAGAGAACAAGAAGTTCAAGTACGTGCTGGCCGAGGAAGGCGCACACATGTTTTTCGACCTGCTCGCGATTCCGAAGGACGCCACCCACGTGGATGCCGCGCACCTGTTCATCGACTACATCCTCCGCCCAGAGGTTAGCGCGCAGATCTCCGCCGAGTTTCCCTACACCAATCCGAACAGCGAGGCCCGCAAGCTGCTCACGCCCGAGCAACTCGCCAACCCCGCCAGCTATCCGACCGATAAGCGCAAGCTCGATACCTTCCGGAATCTCGGCAAGGCGAGCGTGCTGATCGACGAGCTGACCACCGATCTGAAGAACGCCCAGTGATCCGTTTGCGCGGGCGAGCCTCGGCTCGCCCGCCCCCTTTTCGTCGCCAAGCATGCAATCTCTCTCGCCCGGATCACCGGACAACACCCACGCCCGCCGCCCGCGCTGGCTGGGCTGGCTGCTCCTGGCGCCCATGCTCGCATGGCTGTTGCTCTTCGTCGTCGTGCCGATGGGCATCCTTTTCGTTTACAGTTTTTGTCAGCGCGACGACCTCGGCCGTGTGGTTTTCAGCTTCACGTGGGAGAACTATGAGCGCGTCTTCACGCCGATCTATCTGGCGATTCTCTGGCGCTCGGTTCTTTTTGCGGCGCTGACGACCGCTCTCTGTGTTGGAATCGGCTATCCGGTCGCCTGGTACATCGCGCGGCAGACTGAGACGATGCGCAATCGCCTCCTTCTGCTGGTGATGATCCCCTTCTGGACCAGCTTTCTCATCCGCACGTACGCGTGGATCACGATCCTGAAAGGGGAGGGCCTCCTCAACAGCCTCCTGCTCTCTTCGGGGGCGATCGTGAAACCGTTGGAGCTGCTCTACACCCCATTTGCCGTGGTGATAGGCCTCGTTTACGCCTACCTGCCATTCATGATTCTGCCGATCTACGGCAGCGCCGAGAAGCTGGACAACGCCATCGTCGAGGCGGCGCATGACCTCGGGGCCGGTCCGGTTCGCGTGTTCTCCGAAGTGGTGATCCCGCTGACGCGGCCTGGCATCGCCGCCGGCATCCTCCTGGTTTTTGTCCCGGCGATCGGCATGTTTGCCATCAGCGACCTGATGGGCGGTGCCAAGGTGCCCATGATCGGCAACGTGATCCAAAACCAATTTTTCACGGCGAGAAACTGGCCGTTTGGCGCGGCGCTCGGCATCGTCTTCACGTTGCTCTTCGTCATTGCATACACGCTTGTGCAGCGCCGCCAGAAGCGTAGAGCTAACGTCCCTCAAGCATGAGTAGCGACCCGGCGATGATCGAAATATCTGGCGTGACGAAACGCTTCGGCGGTTTCACGGCCGTCGATAATGTGAGCTTGGAGGTGCGCGCTGGCGAGTTCCTCACTCTCCTGGGGCCGTCCGGCTGCGGGAAGACAACGCTCTTGCGCATGATCGCGGGCTTCGAAACGCCGGAGGCGGGCGCCATTCTGCTCGGGGGCGAAGATGTGACCTACCTCGCGCCCTACCGGCGCAATGTGAACCAGGTCTTCCAGAGCTACGCGCTTTTTCCGCACCTGACCGTGCGCGACAACATTGCCTTTGGCCTGCGCATGCAGAAATGCCCGGATGCGGAAATTGCCAAACAGGTCGCCGACGCGGTCTCGCTGGTCTCGCTGGAGGGATTTGAAAACCGGATGCCGAACGAGCTTTCCGGCGGCCAGCGGCAGCGCGTGGCGCTCGCCCGTGCCCTCGCCCCCAAGCCCAAGGTGCTCCTGCTCGACGAGCCGCTCTCCGCGCTCGATGCCAAACTCCGCGCGAGCATGCAGATCGAGCTCAAGCGCCTGCAGCGCCAGCTGGGCATGACTTTCGTGTTTGTCACGCACGACCAGGAAGAGGCGCTCACGATGAGCGACCGCATCGCCGTGATGAACAAGGGGCGTGTCGAGCAGTTCGGCACCTCCGACGAGATTTACCACCAGCCGAAGACTGCCTTTGTCGCCGAATTTATCGGCGAGGCGAACCTGCTGACCGCTGAAATGGTGTCGCACAATGGCACGACTGGCTGCGTACGGCTGGAGGGCGGCCTGGAGTTGACGATCGCCTTGGAAAAATGGCCGGCTGGCTCGAAATCGGCACTCGTCTCTATCCGCCCGGAAAAGGTGCATATCTCCCGCCACCCGATCGAGGCGGAGATCATTTTCTCGGCCCGTGTGATGGAGGAACTTTTTCAAGGCGCACTCGACCGGCTGTGGCTGGAGTGCGATGCGGGCACGCAGCTCATGGTGTTGGAGGCCAACGAGAGCTCGCTCATGGAGGCCATCCACGAGGGCGACCGGGTTTATTGCGGATTACACGCCGACGATATTGTCGTCGTGCGCACGGAGTGACATACTTCGGCCGTGATCGCATCGATTCAGTTCCGCAGTTTCAAGGCGTTGCGGGCGGCCGGTCTGCGCCTTGAACCGTTCAACCTGATCATCGGCCCCAACGGCAGCGGCAAGACGAGCCTCATCCAGGCGATTTTGCGCCTGCGTGCGCTTTCGCAACAGAGCTGTCCGGCGACTGAAGCGGTAGGTGCGCCCCTGGCTGGAGCTAAAAAAGCGACGGCCGAGCTGCTGTTTACCTTCATGCCACCGCATGCCAGGGTGTCGGCCCGCGTATCCGGGGTGTCGGGGCTGGTGTGCGATCAGCTCCAGGTCTCTGGCGACGATGGCACTGACTGGGCGGAGGTTCAGGCGCAATTGCAGCGCGTGCGCGTGTTTCTCTTCGATCATTATGCGATGGCGGCGCCGTCGGCACCGGAGTCGGGGCGGGAGCTCGCGGCCAACGGCGGCAACCTTGCGTCCGTGCTGTACGCTTACCGCACGCAGCACCCGTCCCTCTATGCGGCGTTGGAAACCGAGGCGGTGCGCCTGATGCCGGAGTTTACCGGGATCGAACTGCGGCACGATCTCGGCGTGGGGATGTCGCTCGGGATGCGGTTGTGCGACGAGGATGAGATTCTGCCGGCCGAGGCGCTTTCGCAGGGTAACCTCTACACCCTCGCACTTCTGGCTCTGACCTACGACCCGAACCCACCGTCGATCGTCTGCATCGAGGAGGTGGACCGTGGCATCCATCCCAGGCGGCTGCGGGATGTGCGCGATTTGCTCTACCGGTTGAGCTATCCGGCCGCCTGTGGCCTCTCGCGCCAGCCTGTCCAGGTGATCGCGACGACACACTCTCCTTATCTGCTCGACCAGTTCCGCGATCATCCTGAGGAGATCGTGATCGCCGAAAAAAACGGGCGCAGCGCGACGTTTGCCCGGTTGATCGACCGGCCGGATTTGGAGGAGTTGCTGCGCGAAGGATCGCTCGGTGACATGTGGTTTGCCGGCGTGCTGGGGGGCGTCCCCGAGGAGCGCGAGCTTTGAGCGAGGTGTCGCGTGCCCCACTGAAACTCGCGATTCTCAGCGAGTCTCCGGCCGACGAGGCGGCGCTGCGTACACTTGCGGCGGCGGTGTTGGGCGGCGAGGTGAGTTTCCTGCATCCGGGGCTGCGTGCACGCGGATGGCCGTCGGTGCTGCAGGTGCTCCCGGCGGTCATCCGGCATTTGCATTTCAACACGGATGCCGACGGGCTCGTGGTGGTGGTCGATGCGGACGATTCGGTGGTGCATACTTTGGCGCACGACGGACCGGAGCATTTCCATCCGCAGTGTCGGCTGTGCCGGTTGCGGGCGACGTTTCGGCAGACGGCAAAGAAACTGCCACCGGCGGCCGGGCGTGGGCGCCTCCTGCGTGGGGTTGGGGTGGCCGTGCCGGCTGTTGAGGCCTGGTATCTTTGCGGCCGCGATGAGACTGTCACCGAGGCTGCATGGGTGGCCGGCCAGGCGGAGGGGCGGTTGCCGTACACACGTGCGGAGTTGAAGCAGCGCGTGTATGGCACGGACCGCCCTTCGCTGGCCTTTGAAACCGAGTGCGCGTTGCGGGAAGTCGCCCGGCATGCGAGGGACACGCGTCGTCTGGAATTCGACTTCCCAGGATTTGCAGCACTGGCCGGAGAGTTGCGAGGCTGGCGGGCGGAGTTTGCGACGATCGCGGGGCGCTGACCGGGATTATTTCGAGTCCGGCGTGCCTGCGCCCTTGCCGGACGGTGGGCGCATCGCATGGTGTAGAATTCCTGAACCGGGGCCGCATAGGGGCGTTTCACGGTCGGGCATTTACCATGGAAGGCATCAATCTGATTCAGGATCTTGGCATCGTGCTGCTCGTCGCTGGTGCGGCGGGTATGTTGTGCAAGCGGATCGGCTTGTCCGTGATCGTGGGCTATCTGGTCGCGGGCATCATCATCGGACCGTACACCCCACCGTTTTCCCTGCTGCTGGATGTCGGCCGGATCGAGACGCTTTCGCAGATCGGCTTGGTGTTTCTGATGTTTGGCATCGGGCTGTCGCTGAGTCTGAACAAATTCCGGAAAATGGGGGCGGCTTCGATTATCGCGACGGGCTTGGGCGCGTTTTTTGTGTTTCACTTCACGCGGTTGCTGGGGCGTGCCGTGGGGTGGGATTCGCTGCAGAGTCTGTTTATCGCGGCGATGTTCATGGTCTCCAGTTCGGCGGTGATCGGAAAGATCGTCCATGATCTGAGGCTGGGACATGATCGCTCGGCTCAGATGGCGATGGGCATCACGCTGCTGGAGGACGTGGTGGCAGTAGTCATGCTGGCCGTGCTCGCGTCGCAGGGCGGTGGCGCGGCCGAGGCTCCGACCAACGTCGGTTGGTTGATGTTTGTGATGGGTGCGTTTGTCGTGTTGCTCGTCTGCCTGGGGCTTTCGTTCATGCCCAATCTTCTACGCAGGCTCGATGCGAAGGCGGACCCGGAGACGCGCACGATCGTGGTGGCCGGTGTGCTTTTCCTGGTGGCCCTGGCGGCGGCGAAGGCGGGATATTCGGTGGCGCTGGGTGCGTTCTGGCTGGGCGCGGTCGTGGCGGAGATGCCGCAGCGCAGCACGGTGGAAAACTCGTTCCTTGGCGCTCGGGACATGTTTAGCAGCGTGTTTTTCGTCTCGATTGGCATGATGATCGACGTGCGGCTGGTGGCGGATGTCTGGCTGCCGATCCTCGGATTGGGCGTCGGGATGATGCTCGTGCGCATCGTGGCTACGGGTGTGGCATTGCTCGCGGTCGGGATGCCGCTGGCGGAGGCCCGGCGCTCGAGTCTGCTGCTCACGCCGATCGGTGAATTTTCGTTTTTGATCGCCCAGTTGAGCGTGAGCATGAAGGTGCTCCCGCCTGCGTATTACCCATTGGCTGTCGGCGTCTCGCTGCTGACGGTATTTTTGACGCCGCTGGTGAATCGCTACGCAGATCAGATCTTGCACGTGGCGAGTGTGATCGAGCCGCGCTGGGTGGAGCGGCTCCAGCTGGGGTATCACGACTGGTTGACCCAGGCTGCTGCGCGCAGCCATGGGTCGCCTTGGTTTCAGCTGAGCAAGGTGCGCCTGACGCACATTGCGGTTGAGGTCCTGTTTGTCACGGGGCTGATCGCGTTTTCGGAGCGTATCCTGGCGGAGGTGAAGACTTGGTCGTTTGCTGCGCGGGTTGACGCCTACTGGCTCGAGCTCGGCTTTTGGGTGCTGCTATGTCTGGTGGCGTTGGCGCCGATCCTTGCGATCTGGCGCAACGTCGGCGCGGTTGCGCTGATCCTTGCGGAGACGGTGCCGCATGGGCCTCGTCGTCGCTTTCTGGAGATGGGGGTGCAGGCCGTTGCGATGCTCGCGCTGGTTTACTGGCTCTCGGCGCTTTTGCCGCTGGCCTCGCTGCCGAATTGGTCATGGGCCATCATCGCTGTCGTGCTCATTGCGGTGCTGGTGTTTTTCTATCGTCGGCTGGTGTATCTGCACAGCGACTGGCAGCATAGTTTGAAGTCGGCGATGGCGGGTGAACTCATCGGGCAGTCGCTCAATACGCAGCGCCTCCTGAAGGATAAGCGGCAGTGGCCCGTCAATGTGCAGGAGTGCATGCTCCCGCCCGGCGCCGCTTGCGCCGGAAAGAGCCTCGCCGAGCTACAACTGCGGACTCGGCTCGGTTGCTCGATTGCCGAGATCGACCGGCATGGGCACACGCTGATCGCTCCTTCGCCGCAGGAAAGACTCTACTCGGGCGACCGGCTTTTGCTCTTGGGCGAACCCGCCTCCATCGAGTCGGCGCGCGAGGAGCTGATGCAGGTGGGAACGCCGTCGGGAGACGATTTTGGGTCGGCGTGCATCGAGGTGGTCTCCGTGCCTGACTCGCTGGGCGCCGAGCGAACCTTGGCGGATTTGCCGGCGAGCCGCTCTGCGGGGCTTTTGGTGGTTGGGCTGGAGCGGGGGGGGAAACAGCTGGCGACACCGGCGCCGCATGAACCCTTGCACGCCGGGGATCGTTTGCTGGTGTTGGGCGACCCTGCCAAAGTGCGCGCGTTCCGTCGTTGGCTCGGGCCTGTGGTATGACGGTAATTCCGGTGGTCGTGGCGCGGAGACATGCCACGGCGTGCCTGGCTTCACGACGTCAGATCAGAGGGGCTCGATTTCTTTTTTTCGGGTACCGCTAAAGTTTCGTGTGAGGCGCGCCGAATGAGGAGACATCTGAGCAAGGAAGCTTGGATGGAGTGATCGGACTCCCTTCGCCACCGGTCCGTGAGTACGAACGGAACGTACACAGTATCAAGGATGATACCATGTCAGTCGTAATTAACACCAACTATGCAGCGACGGTTGCATCAAACAACCTGGCTGCTTCGAACAATTCGCTGCAGAAGAGCCTGAATCGGCTTTCTAGCGGCAGTAAGATCGTATCTCCGTCGGACGATGCCGGCGGTTTGGCGGTATCGATGAAATTGACCGCGGCCGCGAAGCGGCAGGGTGCGGTGAACAACAACATCGGCAATTCGGTTTCGTTCCTGCAGACGCAGGACGGTGTGTTGAAAGTGGCGGGTAAGGTGCTTGATCGCATCAGCGAGCTGAAGACGCTCTACGTCGATCCGACGAAGAACAGCACGGATCTGGCGAACTACGATGCGGAGTTCACTTCGCTTCAGGCGCAGCTTTCCGCGCTGACGAACGAGAAGTTCAACAACATTTCCCTGTTCGGTACGAACAATCTGAGCGTGCCCGTGACCGACGATGGTAACACCTCGTCCGCCGTCACCATCGAGGGGCGTGATCTCAGCGGCACCACGGCTGGTATCGGCAATATCACGGCTGGGACCGTGACCTCGCTGGGCAGCACCAATCTCGCTTTGAGCACCATCACCGGCGCGATCCAGAATGTGGCGACGATGCGCGCCGAAAACGGTGCGGAGCAGAGCCGATTGGGCTTTGCGGCTGAGTTGCTGACGGTGAACAAGGCGAACCTGGAGGCGGCCTCTAGCCGGATCATGGATGTGGACGTGGCGGAGGAGTCCACGCAGCTGGCCCGATGGAACATCCTGGTGCAATCGGGCACGGCCATGCTTTCGCAAGCCAATCAAAGCGCACAGACCGCCCTCAAGTTACTCCAAGGCTAAAACTGGAGAGCGGTAGAAAACGGA
>Ga0209717_1002379_pt1 | contig 18196 bp, 13 predicted proteins | sample AD_UKC048_MetaG_FD_184418 | JGI IMG/M metagenome (GOLD analysis project Ga0209717, IMG submission 184418) | Active sludge microbial communities of municipal wastewater-treating anaerobic digesters from USA - AD_UKC048_MetaG (SPAdes) (version 2) | ecosystem: Engineered > Bioreactor > Anaerobic >... | reverse complement strand
ATTTTTCGGAAGACTGGGCGACCTCATCGGAAGAAAATATACGTTCCTGTTAACGCTCGTATTAATGGGACTATCTACCTTCCTGATCGGTTGTATTCCCAGCTATGAATCGATTGGCATATTTGCACCGATACTGGTATTAGTACTTCGCCTGTTGCAGGGCCTTGCGCTCGGAGGTGAATACGGCGGAGCGGCCACTTATGTAGCGGAGCATTCACCAGCGGAACGACGCGGATTCTGGACCTCCTGGATCCAGACTACGGCAACCATTGGATTATTTGTGTCTCTGCTTGTAATTATCTCGGTTAAAGGTTCCATGTCCGAGTCTGCTTTTGGAGACTGGGGCTGGAGGGTACCTTTCTGGATTTCCATCATCATGGTCGGTATCTCCATTGTGATCCGGATGCGGATGTCTGAGTCTCCCCTCTTTGCCAAAGCGAAAGCAGAAGGCAAAACATCCGTGAACCCGCTGAAGGAAAGCTTTGGCCATAAACTGAATTTCAAATTTGTATTACTCGCCTTATTCGGTGCCACCATGGGACAAGGTGTGGTCTGGTATACCGGTCAGTTCTATGCACTGAGTTTTATACAAAACACGCTGAGTGTGGATGTATCACAGGCCAGCCGGCTCATTATGTGGTCGCTGTTGTTTGGTACACCGTTCTTTGTCTTCTTTGGCTGGCTCTCCGACCGGATCGGCCGGAAGTGGATCATGATGCTGGGTATGCTGGTGGCCATTTTGCTCTACCGGCCTATTTACACCGCGATGTATAATGCAGGGAGTGTGAAACTGAAAACGGAAATCACGGCAAAAACCACGGTGGAAGTGAACACGGCGGCAGATCCTAAAATAGCGGGTGACAGCATCCGTACCACCACCACGCATAAATTTTATGAGGATGGTACGACCTACCGTGAAATAAACAAACTGCATTTGCATGCCGATCCCAGCAAGGCAGATGCCGCTAAAGATGTAAATGTTACCAGAACCGTCAATCTGGACAGCTATTCCTTCTGGCAACTGGTACTCTGGGTCTTTGTACAAGTGATATTTGTAACCATGGTGTATGGTCCGATTGCTGCCTTCCTGGTAGAAATGTTCCCCACCCGGATCCGTTACACCTCCATGTCACTGCCCTATCATATCGGGAATGGCATCTTCGGTGGACTGCTACCTGCAATTGCCCTCTTCCTGACTACCAAGGCCAGCCAGGCCAATGAAGCGGCCGCTAAACTTGGAGAAGCGCTGCCCTATGACAAACCCTATCTGGAAGGCCTCTGGTATCCCATTATACTGGGAGCGGTATCCCTGATAATAGGCGTACTGTATATTAACGGGGAGGATAACCGCACGGAAGACTAATAACTTTAATTATATTTAAATAATAATAACATGAATCAGATCAGAAAATATATGGGCCTAGTATGGATTGCCCTGGCACTGGTAGCCGGTTATTACCTGATAGTATCCCAGGCCATCCCGAAATTTGAAAGCCCCAAACCCGAGGACCGGATTCCGGCGATCATTTACGCCTTTATTCTTACGCCGATTATAGTTGGCGGACTACTGGTATTCGGCTATTATGCGCTCATCGGAGAATATGACATCTACGAAGATCCGGATCACCACCTGCATATAAAAGAGGATTAATCCCTCTTCACCTAACTCCGTTTTTGACGGGAATAACTTCTTTACTACATTCAGGTTCAGAAAAGAAGTTATTCCCTTTTTTTGTGCCATATGCCAGACCGAATTAAACGACAACAATTTGCTTCCATATCGGTGATCCTGCTGCTGGTATTTGTATTCCCGCTGATCAGTATTGCCAATAAAGCATCTATGATTGCCGGAATACCGGTATTATTTCTTTACCTGTTTGGGGTCTGGCTGGGCGCCATCGGACTGCTTTGGATCACCGCCGAACGCAAAGGCCCTAAAAACAATCCCGGCACATGAACAACTGGCTGGTCATCGGCGGCTCCCTGGTCTATCTCTGCCTGCTTTTCGGCGTAGCCTACTATGCGGAATACCGGCAGCGGAAGAACAAGAGCCTCATCAATAACCCTTATGTATATGCGCTTTCATTGGCGGTATACTGTACGGCCTGGACCTATTACGGCAGCGTAGGACAAGCTTCAACCCGCGGTATCGAATTCCTGGCGGTGTATATTGGACCGACCATTACCGCTGCGCTCTTCTGGCCGGTGTTGCGAAAAATCATCCGCATTTGTAAAACACAACGCATCAATAGTCTGGCGGATTTTATTTCCACCCGCTATGGCAAAAACTTTTCACTGGCGGTGCTGGTCACGATCCTTTGCATGATCGGGATCATTCCCTATATCGCCTTACAGCTGAAAGCGATCTCTTCCAGCATGCATATTCTTTCGGGCACCACCCCGCACACCGGGTTGATCGGAATTCTGCAGGATAATACGCTATACATTGCCATCGCGTTGGTGGCCTTTATCATCCTTTTCGGTACCCGTTCCATTGACGCATCTGAAAAACATGAAGGGTTGGTGGCCGCAGTGGCTTTTGAATCCATCATCAAACTACTGGCCTTCCTGGTAGCGGGGGTCTTTGTTACGTTTGGTTTGTTCAATGGCTTTGGAGATATTTTCACCAAAGCCGCCGCGAATGAAGATCTGGCAAAATTATTCCGGTTTAACGGGGAAGGCGCTTATACTACCTGGACCGGACTGGTATTACTTTCCATGTTGGCGGTAGTTTTTCTGCCGCGGCAATTTCAATTAGGCGTGGTGGAAAATGTGCAGGAGAATCACCTGAAGAAAGCCATCTGGCTGTTTCCGCTTTATCTTTTCCTGATTACCCTTTTTGTTTTACCAATTGCCTTCGGGGGAAAATTGCTGATGGGAGAAACGGGAGTGAATGCCGACACTTATGTACTGGCCCTGCCCTTACAGCATGGAGCGGGATTGCTCAGTCTGTTTATTTTTATTGGCGGATTCTCCGCTGCCTCCAGTATGATCATTGTGGAAACCATTGCCATCAGTACCATGATGAGTAATAATATTGCCACTCCCCTGTTACTGAGCACCCGCAAATTTAAAACGAGGGGCGATGGCCAGTTAACCAACCCGATCCTTAATATCCGCCGTTTCAGCATATTTCTGATTATCGCTCTGGCATTTTTGTATGATAAACTGGTGGCCCAGCATTTCACCCTGGTGTCCATCGGCATGGTTTCTTTTGCCGCCGTTTCGCAACTGGCCCCTGCATTACTGGGAGGTATCTACTGGAAATATGCTTCGCAGAAAGGCGCTATGGCTGGCATTCTGACCGGTTTTGTCATTTGGTTTTATACGGCGGTAATCCCCTCAATGGCCAGTGCCGGCTTTATCGATATGTCGGTGATTGAACAGGGGCCCTTGGGTATTTCCTGGTTACGTCCGCTTTCCTTATTTGGTATGGAAGGAATGGACAGTGTTACCCATTGTTTTTTCTGGAGTATGTTTTTCAATATCCTGGTATTTGTTACTGTATCACTTAACAGTCACCGGTCGGCCCGCGAAATTTATCAGTCGGAAATCTTTGTAGATATTTTCCGTCACTCAGGACCTGGTGATACACACGCGGTGTGGAAGGGTACGGCCTACCTGCCCGACCTGAATTCGCTCCTTGCCAATTTTTTAGGAAAAGAAAGAGCGGAGAAAATTATCAGCAGTTATGCCGCCCGTCATAAAATTTCCATGGAAAGCAAGAAAGCAGATCCACGGCTGGTTACTTTCTCCGAAAAAGTTTTGAGCGGGGTGATTGGCTCCGCTTCAGCCCGTATCATGGTCAGCAGTGTAACCAAGGAAGAAGAATTGAAGATCAGTGAAGTGATGCATATCCTGCGTGAATCACAACAGATGATTGAACTGAATAAGGAATTAAGACGCAAATCCGGTGAACTGCAGAAAGCCACGGAGCAACTGACCCAGGTAAATGCCCAGTTGAAAGATATGGATGAGGTGAAAGATGAATTCCTGTATACTGTAACCCATGAATTACGTACGCCCCTTACTTCCATCCGGGCCATGGCGGAACTGGTGCATGACAATGATGATATGGAAGAGGAACAACGCCAGGAGTTTCTCGCCGGAATAATAAAAGAGACCGAGCGGTTAAGCCACCTGATTACCCAGGTGCTGAACCTGGAACGCTATGAAAGCGGGCGGCAGCAATTGAACCTGACACCGGTGCTGCTTAATACCCTGATCAGCGACAGTATCCGCTCGGTTACCGGTATGGCTATGGAAAAGAAAATAACGATCGAAAAACAGATCCCGGACTCGATGTTCCTGATCCGTTGCGATGCAGACCTTATCCAACAGGTCATGAATAACCTGCTCTCCAATGCCATTAAATTCGCAGCGGAAAAAACGGGCCATGTAAAAGTGGGGTTATTCAGCAATGATGATGAACTGCAGATCTGGGTGGAAGATAACGGGAAAGGCATTGCCCGGGAGCTGCACGAACTTATATTTGATAAATTTTTCCAGGCCCGGAACCAGACGCTGAAAAAGCCACAGGGCAGCGGGTTGGGACTGGCGATCAGTAAAAAAATTATCGAGATGCACCAGGGCAAAATATGGGTGGAAAGTGAAGAAGGGAAAGGTTCCAGGTTTATCTTTACACTACCCAATCAATAATCCCCTTATTCCGTCACGTGAGCACAACAAAGAAAATACTGGTAGTCGATGATGATCCTTATATCCTGATGTCACTGGAATTCCTGATGAAGAAAAACGGGTTTGACGTAATGGTGGCCCGCAATGGCACAGAGGCATTGGAAATCGTGGAGAAACAGGTCCCCGATATTGTACTGCTGGATATCATGATGCCGGATGTGGATGGATATGCCATTTGTAAGCATATTAAAAGCAGCAAAAAACTGAAGGAAGCCAAAGTGGTGTTCATGAGTGCCAAGAGCAAGGAGACCGATATCCAGAAAGGCTATGACCTCGGCGCATCATTGTATGTCACCAAACCGTTCAGCACACGTCAGTTACTCAAACAAGTACAGGAATTAATCAGCTGATCCTTCGCCCCTCTTATATAAAATTCTGGTTAATTGGTATAGGTTTGTCTCAACCCTCCGCTTCCGGTTGTAATTTGTAGCAACGAATTGCAGCATGGAAAAATACAACGCGATATACCGGCAGAGTATCGATAACAAAGAAGCTTTCTGGAAAGAACAGGCAGCACAACTGCCTTGGTTTAAAGTCCCGGAAACCATTCTTTCCCAAAATGAAAAAGGCTTTTACCGGTGGTTTACCGACGGGGAAATCAACACCTGTTATCTCTGCCTGGATCAGCAGGTGGAACTGGGCCGGGGCGAACAGATTGCCCTGATCTATGATTCACCGGTTACGCATACGATAAAAAAGTACAGTTACCGGGAGCTTCTGGATCTTGTTTCCCGCTTTGCCGGTGGGTTACAATCTGCTGGCATCAATAAGGGAGACACGGTGGTTATCTACATGCCGATGATTCCCCAGGCGGTGATAGCGATGCTGGCCTGTGCACGGATCGGGGCGATTCACTCGGTGGTATTTGGTGGTTTTGCGCCGCACGAACTGGCGATGCGGATTGATGATGCCCTTCCAAAAGCAATCATATCGGCGAGTTATGGGGTGGAATTTGACAAAACGATTCCTTACAAACCATTAGTGGACAGGGCCATTGAAGAAGCCCTGCATAAACCCCCGGTTCATATTTTTTTTGAACGTACTCCCGGTTATGATGAATTGGATGGTGTCAGTGAAATGGATTACAACCAGCTGCTCCTGTCTGAACCGGTTCCCTGTGTGCCCGTTTTGTCCGGCGACCCTTTATATATCCTCTATACCTCCGGCACTACCGGAAAACCCAAAGGCATTATCCGTGATCATGGGGGCTACGCCACTGCACTCAAGTTCAGCATGGATCATATTTATGATGCCAAACCTGGTGAAGTCTACTGGGCGGCCAGTGATGTGGGCTGGGTAGTGGGTCATAGTTATATTGTTTATGGCCCCTTGTTACAAGGTTGTACCTCGATCCTCTATGAAGGAAAACCCATCCGTACTCCTGATGCAGCGGCCTTCTGGCGCGTGATCAGTGAACATGGGGTGAATGTAATGTTTACCGCCCCCACGGCCATACGGGCTATTAAAAAAGAAGATCATGAAGGAGAGGGCACCAAACGATATGACCTCAGTTCCTTAAAATACCTTTTCCTGGCCGGTGAACGTTGTGATCCTGCCACTTATCACTGGATCAAAGACCTGTTACAAATACCAGTGATCGACCATTGGTGGCAAACTGAAACCGGCTGGCCGATGGTGGGTCTGATGATGGGTCATGATCATCTGCCTTCCAAAGCCGGATCCGCCGGTTTGCCGGTTTGTGGATATGAAATTCATATTCTGTCAGATGACGGAGTGGAACTGGGTAAAGGAAAAGAAGGATATATCGCCGCCAAACTTCCTCTGCCACCCGGTTGTCTGCCAACTTTATGGAAAAACGACGACCGTTTTATTGCCGGCTATCTGCAGCATTTTCCGGGTTATTACCAGACCGGCGACGGTGGCTATCTCGATGAAGAAGGCTATTGTTTTATCATGGGGCGTGTGGATGATGTGATCAATGTCAGCGGACACCGGCTGAGTACAGGTGAAATGGAAGAACTGGTAGCATCGCACCCGGCCATTGCGGAATGTGCCGTGATGGGGATTGCAGATGAACTCAGGGGCCAGCGACCCATTGCCCTGGTGGTATTGAAAGACGGCCAGCATATCGAGGAGGAAATCATTGAAGAGGAACTGGTGGCATTGATCCGGGAGAAAATCGGGGCCGTTGCCTATTTCCGGAATGCCGCAATAGTAAAAAGATTACCCAAGACCCGGAGTGGCAAAATACTTCGCAAGACGATCCGTCAGATAGCGGATGGAGAAACGTACACCCTCCCATCTACCATAGATGATCCGAGAGTGCTGGAGGAAATCCGGGAGACCCTGGAGGACCGGAAACTGGGAATCGCTTTTAATAAAATTTAATTTTTTGAATTTCAATTATTTGTGTTGTCGAAATTTTCTTAAAAAAAAAGGGCATTAATTAAACAATCTGTTTGCAGTACTGTTATTGCAGGCAGAAACATGAAAAAAATTGCCCTGTTCATATTACTGCTCTTCGCTACCGTCCAGGTTATCCCTGGTATGCAAGCGCTGTTCAGTGACCGGAACGGTTCGGTGATTTTTAATGTGGATGAGGAAAAAAACGGGGAAAAAACGGTAGATACCAGTCAGAAGATTAATAAAGAATACTCTGATTACTGCCAGCTTTCCGCCATACTCAGCCAGCGACTTCTTACTGCTTTTCACCTGTCAGAGCAGATACTTCCGGCACCCAGCCTCGAAAGATTAACGCCGCCCCCCAATTACTGATCCGGCAATAGTAAAACGGGTAGTATTCTTATCCGCCATTTCATTCTTTCATTCTTAATTATCATCCTTGTATGAGTGCAACTGCTAACCCGGTTTCCAGGATTTTCCGCCTGGTAAAACTGGAACGTAAAGAAATATCCGCTATTTATTTTTATGCGATCCTGAACGGATTAATTCAATTGTCTTTGCCTGTAGGGGTACAGGCGATTATTGGTTTTGTTTTAGGCGGATCCATGTCCACCTCACTGGTCATCCTTATAGGCCTGGTGGTTGCCGGTGTATTTTTCACCGGATTATTACAGGTGGGACAAATGCAGCTGATTGAAAAAATTCAGCAAAATATTTTTGTCCGTTATTCCTTTGAACTGGCCGACCGGATACCCCGTCTCGACCTTAAAAAAACAGATGCGTATTATATCCCGGAACTGGTCAACCGTTTTTTTGAAATTCCTTCCCTTCAAAAGGGACTCGCTAAACTGCTGCTGGATATTCCAACAGCCAGCATTCAGATTGTTTTCGGATTGATCCTGCTTTCTTTTTATCATCCGGCCTTTATCCTGTTCGGTATGATACTGGTACTGATTCTCTGGCTGATCCTGTATTATACCGGTAATAAAGGATTACAGACCAGTCTGACCGAAAGTGCATACAAATACGGAGTAGCTGCCTGGCTGGAGGAAATGGGCCGGCTGATCAAATCCTTCAAATTCTCCAAGGGGTCGGTCATCAATATGCAGAAAACAGATGAGAAAGTCAGTGGCTACCTGGATGCCCGGAACAGTCATTTCAGTATCCTGCAATTCCAGTTCAAAGTGCTGATCGCCTTTAAAGTGCTGATCACGGCATCCATGCTGATTATCGGATCCCTTTTATTGGTCAATCAGCAGCTGAATATCGGGCAGTTTATTGCAGCCGAGATCGTAATCATTTCCATTATCGCTTCGGTGGAAAAGCTGATCGGAAATCTGGACAGTGTATATGATGTACTGACCTCGGTAGATAAAATAGCCAAGATCACGGACAAACCGGTAGAGACATCCGGCAGCTATATCCTTCCGGAAAAAAGAGAGGGATTATCTGTTGAAGCCGAAAAAGTGAGTTTCGCCTATGACGATGAAAAATATGTACTGAAAGATGCCAGTTTCCGGATTGATGCCGGCGAAACGGTTTGTATTACCGGAAAAGAAGGAAGCGGCAAATCCACCCTGCTCAAACTGGTAAGCGGCTCTTACCAGGGTTTTGAAGGTTCTTTATTGCTGAACAGATTGCCGGTTGGCAACTATGAATTGAAATCATTGCGTGAACAAACCGGTATTCTGCTTAATCAGCAGGATATATTCCATGGCAGCCTGCTGGAAAATATCACCATGGGGCAACCCGGAATTGATTTGCAACAGGTCATCCGTTTGTTTGGGGAAGTCGGGCTGGCCAATTTCCTGGGCACTTTGCCGCAGGGGTTTGATACCTGGCTGGATCCAACCGGTAAACGATTGTCCAGAAATGTTGTGAATAAAATTTTGCTGGTCAGGGCCCTGGTAGGTCAGCCCCGATTGCTTCTGCTGGAAGAACCCTGGACACATATTGAAGAACCTTTCCGCAGTCGTATAATCCGGCTTCTGTTGAATGATTATCCGCATACCACCATCCTGGTGGTTAGCGCTGACCCTGAATTTACCAGTCGCTGCAGCAAAGTAATAGATGTAAACTGCGATGGCTGTATTGTCAAAACGAATAAATCAAGCAACCATGAATAATAATGAACACCCGCAGTGGTCCTCCTTCCGCAAGGTATACCGCTATAATAAAAGAAGCCGGGTGCGCTACTGGTTTTACGGATTAATGACGGCTATGGCCATCATTCTCTTTCTTCCGTGGACACAGAATATACGGGCAAAGGGAACCGTGACCACTCTACGGCAGGAACAACGGCCCCAGCAACTGAACACCATTATCCCGGGACGGGTGATCAAATGGTATGTGAAAGAAGGGGATTATGTACAGGCCGGGGATACAATCCTTCAACTGGCCGAGATCAAGGACGATTACCTGGATCCGCAATTGCTTAGCCGGACCAAAGAACAGTTATCGGCGAAATCCCTGACCGTAGATTACTATAAAAACAAAGTAGGCACTTCCGGTACCCAGATCAATGCCTTGAATGAAGCCCTGCAGCTGAAAATGGATCAGCTCCGGAATAAACTGCAGCAATTACAATTAAAAGTGCAGAGTGACAGTATGGAGTCCATTGCAGCATCAAATGATTTTAAAATCGCCACCCAGCAGTTTACCCGGCAAAAAGCCATGTACGACAGCGGACTCGTCTCACTTACCCAACTGGAGCAACGTAACCAAACCTATCAGAACAGCCTGGCTAAAAAAGTAAGCGCGGAAAATAAATGGCAGAATGCCCGGCAGGACCTGACAATTACAAGAATTGAGATGAATGCTACCCAGCAGGATTATATGGAGAAAATTGCCAAGGCGCAGGGTGACCAGTTTCAGTCGCTTTCACAGATAGCCACCGGACAAGGAGATATTGCTAAACTGGAAAACCAGTACAGTAATTATTCCATCCGCAATGGTTTATATTTTATCACAGCACCCCAAAGTGGCCAGATCACGAAGGCCCGTAAAGCCGGTATTGGTGAAATTGTAAAGGACAGTGAAATGATTGTGGAGATCGTGCCTGACCAGGTGCAGTATGCCGTGGAGCTTTTTGTCCGCCCGGTGGATCTCCCCCTCATATCTGCCGGACAAGAAGTGCGGTTTATGTTCGATGGATTTCCGGCCATTGTCTTCAGCGGATGGCCCAATACATCGTATGGCACATTCGGGGGCAAAGTGGTGGCCGTGGAAAGTTCGGTGAGTTATAATGGCCGTTTTCGCATTCTTATTACCGAAGACCCGGCTGATAAACCCTGGCCGCGTGAATTGAAAATGGGCACCGGTGCCCAGGGAATGGCCTTGCTGAAAGATGTGCCTATCTGGTATGAACTGTGGCGGAATGTTAATGGCTTCCCGCCGGATTTTTATAAAGCTGGTGCTGAACCTGAAAAAAAATAACCTATGCAAACACATTCAAAATATAAATTTATAACCTGGCTGCGGCAAAGGAACCAACAACGAAAAAGGACGATACTCTTAACCGGACTGATGTTGTTACTTCTCTTTCTTGCCAAACTTTCCACCGCACAGGATAGCCTGAGTGCGTCAACCCTGTCAGCCAGCCAGGTAATGTCCATCGTTAAACGATACCACCCGGTAGCCCGGATTGCCGATATTAATATTGATATGGCCAAAGCGGATATCACCATTGCCCGTGGGCAATTTGATCCGCAACTGTACAGTTACAATGCACAAAAAACCTTTGATGGGACTGATTATTACAATTATAACCGGCCTGAATTGAATATACCCACCTGGTTCGGGGTGAGTATCAGCACCGGGCTCGAATATTTATCGGGCAGCCGGACCGATCCGCAGGAAACATCGGGTAAAACCAGTTATTTCGGAGTCACCGTTCCGCTGGCCAAAAACCTGTTGATGGATAAACGCAGGGCTGCACTACAAACAGCGAAGATCTACAAAGATGCCTCGCAGGTGGAAAAAAATGTTATCGCAAACAATATTCTCCAGGAATCCATTGCCGCTTATTGGAACTGGACACTTCAATACCAGGTAATCCAGGTATTGAATGAGGCGGTGGAAGTGAACCGCAAAAGAGTGGAGTTTATTAAAACGGGTTTCCGGCTGGGTGACCGGCCAGGTATTGATACTATCGAAGCGATTGCCCAGTTGCAGAATATGGAACTGCTGCAATACCAGGCCATTCTTGATTTTAATAATGCCGGACTTGGATTATCCGTTTATCTCTGGACGTCGGAACAACAGCCCTATACCCTGCCTTCAACCGTTATTCCAGCCCCACAACCGGGATTAACCGAGCTGGCGGTTCCTGTACTGGACAGTCTCCTGAATGCAGCCCGTATTCTACACCCGGAACTGCGGCTCTATGATTATAAACTGGACGCATTGGCGGTAGAAAAGAAATTAAAGTTCCAGGAATTACTGCCCACAGTCAACTTTACGTATAACCAGCTGGGGAAAGGGTATGATGTGTTGAAAACAGCTACAGGACCGCTCTTTGAAAATAATTTCAGGTATGGTTTTTCTGTAGGTATCCCCCTTCGTTTTTCGGCGGGCCGGGGAGAATACAAGAAAGCCAGGCTGAAAATTATGGAAGCAGAAACAGCACAACGTTATAAGCAACTGCAGGTGGAGACGAAAGTACGCGCTTACTATAACGAACTGGTGACCCTCCGTCAGCAGCTGCTCCTGCAGGAAAACAATTATAAAAATTACCAGCTGCTGTTGCAGGGCGAAGAGACCCGTTTCAAAAACGGGGAGAGTTCGCTGTTCCTGGTCAATACCCGGGAAAACAAAACCCTCGAAGCCCTGCAGAAATTACAGGAGTTGCGCAACAAATATGTCAAGACCTTCAACAGCCTGCAGTGGGCGGCCGGTCAGCTATTGTACTAAAAGCTCAGGTACTCCGGAAAGCAACGGGATGATATAGTTTTTTATGCGGACCAAAAAAGACGCGCAGCAGGATCCTGAAAGCGGCCAGTTCCACTAAAAACAGGGAGAGGGCGAGCAGGGCGATTAGTCCATACTGATCACTGCGTATATAGGTAAACAATACATCGATGCCGATAAAAGCTGCGGTAATCGGGAACCCCAGCATACCCATGGCTGATAAAAGAAACAGAAACCCCGTGTTTTCCTGTTCATATACATATCCATGAAAACGGGATAATGAAATATCATTATCAATCCGTTCCATTTTCACCAGGCAATAGTAGCCCAGGAAAAAAGAAACCACTACCCCGCTGGCATAAAATAAAAGTTCGCTGAAATAAATATGAGGGGTATTAAATAATACAGCAGCCATTATAAAAATATGGCCGGTCAGGAGATGTTTCCATGCGGTAATGGCATTTCCCCGGAACGAAAAGGAAAAAAGAAAAAGCATCAGTGCCACCGCCAGCAGTAATAAAGGCATGCCGCTGACCTCGCTCTGAAAGGAATCCGGTTTATTAAAACCCGCAATGAGCAGGAATACGCCCATGATGGCCAGGATATTGGTAAAAACTTTGTTTTGCAGGAATCCAAAAACAGATCCCAGTGTTTTGAAGGGTTTCCAGCCATACCGGTATAGCAAGGTATCGAGATTCCACTCTTTAATTCCCAGGACATACAAGGTGGCTTTCCAGCGGGAAACTGCCTTGTGTATGGGTGCGGTGTAATGGAAAATCTGGTGATGCACCAGGTAATTGAGTACAGAGGGTGATACAAGCAGCTGATATGTACGCAGAAATGCATTCCCGGCAAAATGGAGCAGTACCAGCCAGTGGAAGCCAAGCGCAATTTCAATAAACATCAGCCCGATCTGTGCGGCTGATGAATAGGCAATCTGTGTCTTTACCGTTGGTTGTACCCGGGCAATCACCGTCGCGGTAATGGCCGTGAGTGCCCCGATCACAATGATCAGAATTTTAGCCCACAACATATCTTCCCAGAAAGGATGTGTACGCAATAAAAGAAATACACCAATATGCACACTCAGTGAGCCGTAAAAAATCGCCGATGAAGAGGTAGGTCCTTCCAGTGCCCTGGGCAGCCAGGTGGTAAAGGGAAACTGCGCAGATTTTACGGCTGCAGGAAGAATCATCATACAAACAATAAACACAGAAAGGATGGGTGATGCGGCCGCCAAGGCTGTTTCCTTAGCCAGTCCCAACTGGGGGAAACTGATATTCTGGTTCATCAGGTGGTGCATCATCCACATGGCCAGCATAAGGGAGACATCACTGATCCGGTAATTCGATACGGCTTTAAAAGCATTCTTTGCCGGCAGGTAACGGTCACGGTAAAACGCAATCAGCAGGAAAGAGCAGATGCCCTTGATTTCCCAGCCGATAAAGAGGGTTTCGAAATTACCGGAAAGGATAATCAGGTTATATGCGGTAGAGAACAACAGGATGGTATTAAAAAACCGTTTGAACCCCTGGTCACGGTGCATATAATATTTACTGAAGGTGGCTACCAGGAAAAACAGCACTGCCCCGGTAAGGCTGAATACCGCGGTCACTTCATCGTAATAAAAATGGAGGGCAAAAACAAAATGATCAGACTTGTATAAAGTGATTAACTGGTAATCCACCGGGGTTAAACCATCCCATATCCACCAGGCGGCAAATAAAACAGCCAGCCCTATATTGACCACTTTTGCAATACGGACGATCCAGGCAATGGGTCGTTCGTTTCTGTTTTGCCAGAGCAAAGTGGCAAAAAAAGCCAGCAGAGGCACCAGGACCGCTAATACAAGTAATTGACCCATTACATTTATTTTTCGCTGTTGGCCTTACGGCTTACAGCATTTAATTACAATCATTGCCCGTTTAATCCAGCAGGTACACCGGCAGGTTTTCTTCCGTGGCATGTACAATATGGTTCGTCTCCATCTCTTTGGCCCCTTCAATAAACTCTTCCATATTGTGAATGGTTTGGATCTCGTTTTCAGCCGTCAGTAGCTGATACGGTTCAAATACGCCATTGCGGAAATAATAGAATTGTTGCTCAGCCGGGTGCAGCGCTACAATATGCACCCATTCATTCTGGTACCATTCAAATACGGCAGGTGCGGACTGAATGGCTTTCAGTACAATATCCGGGGTCTGTTCCACAATCACCAGCAGACGTACCGGGTCATGCACTTCAATCATTTGCCAGGGAAGTCCGGGCCGCAGGTCGCCGTCACTACTGTTGGCCACCCCGAATAAACCCATTACATTATGTGGCAATTTGGTGCCCGCCCCGAGTTTGATATTATCTACCCGGGAGAAATAGTATTCAAGATTGATCCCGCCGCAGACCAGCCCGATCGGCCGCATTACGGCTGAGAGGATTGAACCATTGGGGTCAGTTGTAAAATCATAACTGTTGAGGAAGGCCCGCCGGTCCAGGAACAACCCTTTACTGACCTGGCGCCGGCCGATAATGGCAAGGGTATTGGTGCCATGACCCAGTTCCGGCCTGGGTTCAAATAAAGAAACTGAACGGCTATGGATGGCTTTACGCACCTGTTCCAGCTCCTGTTTGGTATTAATAGAAGCGAAACGACGGCTTCTTTCCTTGGCATTCAGGTTCAGGGCTGTTTCAAAGCGCTGGATATTCAGCAGGTGTGCCTGTCCGTTAGTTTCAGTCAGCACGTCCTCATCATAATAATCCATCACATCCGCAGCGGTATCGTGCATACAGCCGACAAACTGGGTACTGTCCGGAATAGGTATACCCCTTTCTGCCAATATCGCCCTGACTTGTGTATGATTCAGGATAAAAGCCTGCACCCGGGCATTGGTGGCACCCGGTCTTCCGCTGCAGGCCCCGCAATCGTGGGCCCCGTGATGCGGGTTGTTGGCACTGCTGCTGCCATGGGCCACGATGTAGACCAGTGGGGCAAAATCTTTAATCAGACCAATTCCCCGCAAGAACGCTTCTGCCCGCGCCGTCATTTCCTCCAGGGTATACCCGATCTGTAATCCGTTTTCGATATGCGCCGGATCCTGATTTTCGATGGACAGCCTGGATTTTTTATCCATATGCCCATAGGCATTTGAAATAGCCGGGCTCATTTTGGGACGGAACAACAACTGGAGTTTTTTTGCCAACGCCCAGAAGCCAAAACCAATACTCAGAAAAAAACCGGAAATAATACCGTGTGTATATTTTGTATAGATCAGGTCATTTTGATGTATGGTGCTGGCTTCCGATTCCTTGATCAGGTACTTGGGTGTTACCGGGGCCGGGCATAACTTATCATAGAACTTGCTGCCTTGCTGCTGAAAATAAAATTCCACGCCAAAAAAACCGGGGGCGCCGAATGTTTCTGCCTGTCTATCCACGGCCTCTATATGACGACGGATGGAATCTTCCCGTTCATCAATACAAAAAATGGCCTGGAGGCTTTTCTGTTCCGGGAGTGGCTTCGGCTTTGCCATAAGCATACCCCGCAGCACACTGTCATAGTAGCTCCATTCAAAAGCAGTCTGCCAGCAGGCAATCACTTCTGTATATTCTGTTTGTGGCACGGGTGCGAACAAATCGGCCGGATCAGCAGAAATATGAGTGGTCAGCGGTTTCCAGGCGGAGCCCAGTTCTTTATCTAATGCATCCAGCTCCAGCAACAATTCAAATTCCACCAATTCCCGAAGGGTGATCTGCTTCCGGTCCGGCAAGGTTTGCGGATTATCTTCGGCCGCACTTACAAAACCACTCCAGCCATGATGGGCAAACTGCTGATCAAAAAGATACTGTTCGTAGTAGGCTTCATTACCCACCACCTGCTTTAACAAACTACCGATGGTATAATCCCCGGAAATAAATAGCTGCCGGATTTTACGGGTATTGAAAAAGCTAACCAGGGATTTTGCTTCCAGTTCACGGATCGTGCTGGTGAAACTCCGGTTCACTACCGGCAGTTCTTTCAGGGCAATTCCCTGGTCCAGGAAGCTGCAGAGGATCCGGAATAACAACGGATGAACCCGGTTATCCAGATCAATGCCATAAAACCGTTTCCATTTGGCTCTTAGTTTTCCGATGCGGGGTTCGAATACCGGGTTGTATTCCTGCTGAAGCATTTTTTCTTTCCAGGCGCCTCCTTCCTTTTTCCCTTTTCTCCATTCCAGTACCCGGTCCACCACATCCCCGCGGATACGTCCGGTCCTGTACATATCGCGGTATTCGCTCAGTTGCAGGTGTACCTGGAATCCAAAAATCCGCGAGGCCTTGAATATGCCATCATAGAATTTCTGGTGCTGGAAGGCATGCAGCGAGTTATGATGGATAAAATCCTTCAACGCCTGCTGGGCAGGGAGATAGTGTTTCAGCTGATGAATCACTTCATCTGCATCAAATGGTTGCTGCATAGTTTTTATTTATAAACCCGGGGAACCCTGCTTAATGCCGCAGATCAGCCACGCTGAATTCCGGATTCAGTTCGTCTCTTATGTATTGAACATCATCATAGAACTCCACCCGGCCCGTATCAATATTATACATGGCACCCACCACCCCGATCGCACCGGTTTCCACCATTTGTTCAATGATATAGCTCCGCTCAATGATACTCTTCACCGTGCGGCGGACATTGATGGAGGAAACATTTTCTACAAATACAGGGTTCTTTGAGTTACGCAGTTCCTGATTTATTGTTTCCCTTTCCTGGTAAACAGCCGGTTGCAATTTGGATAATAATTCGGTCAGGTTACCCATTTCGACATGATCACAAGCGCCCTTTACAGCACCGCATTTAGTATGACCTAAGATCACGATCAGCTTGGAGCCGGCAATTTTGCAGGCAAATTCCATGCTGCCCAGGATATCGGTATTTACAATATTACCAGCAATCCGCAAAGAGAAGATATCGCCCAGTCCCTGGTCAAAAATCAATTCCGCAGAAGTACGGCTGTCCATACAACTCAGAATAGTGGCAAAGGGCCATTGTCCTTCCCGGGTGGCATTTACCTGGCCAAGCAGATCGCGTTGGGCTTTCAGGTTTTTGATAAAGCGGTCATTTCCTTCCTGCAGAATGTCCAGGGCCATCCGCGGGGTCAGGTGTGATTGTGTTTCTTTAGTATGTACTCTCATTTTATAATTTCTTTTTAATGTACAGATTGTACTTGTGAATAATTTTCAATGTTATAAGCTTCTTTAAATCCTTTCAGCGTCAGCCGTATATTTTTCAACGGCACTTTAATATCCCTGAATTCCTTGATGAGTTCCAGCACATCATAATCAATATACTTTGTATTGGACGCATCTATCAGTACGGTGGAATTTTCTGGCATATGATCCAGTGTCTGCCGGATGGCGGCTTTATTCAGAAAGGAAACCTCCTCTGATAAGCGGATCACAATTGCATCTCCGTCCTTATGATTCTCTGAATGGAAGAAGTAGGAATTTTTCAGGTTACCATAGAGGATGGAACCGGTAGCAGCCACAATACCGGTCAGTACCCCAACCAGCAACCCTTTCCCGCTGAGGGCAGGTATAATACCGAATAAGTCTACTGCAATAATCACCACTACGGTAACGATAAAAGGTATAAACTGGAATTTTCCGGCGGTCCAGAAGCTTTTAAAGACCGCGGGTTTGGCCAGTTTGTAACCCGTCAGCAGCAGGATCGCGGCCAGGGCCGACAATGGAATTTTATTCAATAAACCCGGAATCAGTATTATCGAAACGAGCAGCAAGGTGCCATGTATCATGGTGGACAGTTTTGATTTACCCCCGGCATTCACATTCGCACTGCTGCGTACGATCACGCTGGTAACCGGTAAACCACCGATCAGTCCCGCCACGGTATTACCGACTCCCTGGGCAAATAATTCCTTATTGGTATTGGTGACCCTTCGTTGAGGATCCAGGTTATCCACTGCTTCAATACTCAGCAGGGTTTCCAATGAGGCAATCAGGGCGATAACAATTCCGTATACAATGACCGAGCCGTTGAGAAAACCGTTGAAATCAGGCAGGGTGAAAAAGCTGAAAAACTCGCTGGCAGAAGAAGCCGCCTTGATCTGAACCAGGTGTTCGTTCATAACCGCCAGCTGGCTGCCGGACTTTATCCAGATCTCATTGATGACCACGGATACCAATACGGCAATCAATGCCCCGGGCACAAAGCTGACTCTTTTTTTAA
>Ga0209717_1002375_pt1 | contig 18219 bp, 11 predicted proteins | sample AD_UKC048_MetaG_FD_184418 | JGI IMG/M metagenome (GOLD analysis project Ga0209717, IMG submission 184418) | Active sludge microbial communities of municipal wastewater-treating anaerobic digesters from USA - AD_UKC048_MetaG (SPAdes) (version 2) | ecosystem: Engineered > Bioreactor > Anaerobic >... | reverse complement strand
AGGATTACTTAACAGAGCAGGATCTCAAAGACGCAATCTTTCACATCTTCAAAAACTTTGGCAATCTCTTTCAGATCAACTTTTCAAAGAACTTTTATTTGTTACAATAATCTTGTACTCGTACTTAGTTATTGGTTATTAGTGTGGTAACGCTTGGCTTTAGTGAATGGAGTAAACGGTTATTCACTTTAATAATCATTACCTATTTACCAGTTTTCTGAGCCTTTGAAAGATATGCTATGTAACCATTCAGATACGCGACGCAAATGTCGATTTGGGACTTGAAGGATTTGAGATTTTCAGCAGTGATATAGGATTCATCATATGCAGTAATAAGATGCTCCAGGGTTTCTTGTAAAGAGCCTCTTGCCATCCGGCAAAACTGTATATTTTCCTTATAATGAAACCTGCCGTAACCTTCAGCGATACAAGCAGTAGTTGAACGGGAGGAGCGAATGATCTGATCCGAAAGTCGAAACCTTTCGTCAGTCGGGAAACTCTTTACCAAAACTGCCAGGCTCTTTCGTAACGAACGGCACTCCTTGTAAGAGTCCAAGTGTGTAAATGATCTGATTACCATAAATGAAACGCTTTATTAAAAGCCCAAAAATAACCAACCCATCCCAAACTTTACCACCCCAATAACCAATAACCAATAACTAATAACAACATGAAGAAGGAGTATACGATTACCGTCTACACCGAAAATCAGGTGGGACTTCTGAACCGCATCGCCATCATTTTTTCGCGGCGGAAGATCAATATCGACAGCCTGAATACCTCTCCCAGCGAAGTGGAAGGCATTCACCGCTTCACGATTGTGATCGATGAAACGGAGGAAGTGGTGCAGAAACTCACCCGCCAGATCGAAAAGCAGGTGGACGTATTGCGCGCCTTCTTCAACAGCGAGGAAGAGATCGTATGGCAGGAAATGGCGCTGTACAAGGTGCCTACCGACGAAATCGCCGAAAAGGTGAAAGTTGAACGCCTGCTACGCGAACACGGCGCCCGCGCAGTGGTCATTCGCAAAGATTACACGGTATTCGAAACGACCGGGCACCGCGAAGAAACCAACAACCTCATCAAGGTGCTGGAACCGTACGGACTCATCGAATTCGTGCGCAGCGCCCGCGTTGCCATCATCAAGGGTAGCAACGGTTTCCATGAAATGCTTAAAGATTTCGAACGCCTCCAGCCCGGTGAAGACACGTTTGAAAACGAGTACCTGAATGAAAAGGACCGCGTTTTTGTCATGTAAGATTCGTGTTTGGTGTGTGGTGTTTTGTGTTTGGGGCACATTGCCCATGGCATTTGGAAATCGTGAATATCAACCCTCATCAACCTCATCAACCCTCATCAACAATAAACTTATAAACCCATAAACCCATAAACCCATAAACCCATAAACCCATAAACCCATAAACCCATAAACCCATAAACCCATAAACCTTTCAACCCCCCACTACCTCTCAACTCATAAAAATTCAACAATTTCAATAAAAATGGCACAACTCAACTTTGGCGGCACGCTTGAAAATGTCGTCACCCGCGAAGAATTCCCCCTCGAAAAAGCGCAGGCCATCCTGAAGGATGAAGTCGTAGCCGTCATCGGATATGGCGTGCAGGGGCCCGGACAGGCGCTCAACCAACGCGACAACGGTATCCACGTAATTGTGGGCCAGCGCAAAAACTCCAAATCCTGGGACAAGGCCCTCGCCGACGGATTTGTTCCCGGCGAAACGCTGTTCGACATCGAAGAAGCGCTCGAACGCGGCACGGTCATCTGCTACCTGCTCAGCGACGCTGCGCAAATCCAGATGTGGCCTACGGTGAAAAAACACCTCACGCCCGGCAAAGCCCTGTATTTCTCCCATGGATTCGGCATTACCTACAACGATCAGACAGGCATCATTCCGCCGTCGGACGTCGACGTGTTTCTCGTAGCCCCCAAAGGTTCGGGCACTTCCCTGCGCCGCATGTTCCTGCAAGGCCGCGGCCTTAACAGCAGTTACGCCATCCACCAGGATGCTACCGGCCGCGCGTTCGAACGTGTGATCGCACTCGGCATCGCGATCGGCAGCGGCTACCTGTTCGAAACCAATTTCAAAAAAGAAGTGTACAGCGACCTCACCGGCGAACGCGGCACTTTGATGGGTGCTATTCAGGGCATTTTCGCGGCACAATACGCCGTATTGCGCGAACGCGGTCATACACCCAGCGAGGCTTTCAACGAAACGGTGGAAGAACTCACGCAGTCGCTGATGCCCCTGGTGGCTGAAAACGGCATGGACTGGATGTACGCCAACTGCTCCACGACCGCTCAACGCGGCGCTTTGGACTGGTGGAAAAAATTCCGTGACGCTACGCAGCCTGTTTTTAACGAACTCTACGAAAGTGTGGCTACCGGCAAGGAAGCCGCCCGCTCCATCGCTTCCAACAGCCAGCCTGACTATCGCGTGAAACTGGAAGAAGAACTGAAAGAACTGCGCGAAAGCGAAATGTGGCAGGCAGGGCAGACGGTTCGGAGCTTAAGGCCGGAGAATCAGCCTGCGGAAGCGGAAGCGTAATTGTTATTGGTTATTCGTTATTGGTTATTAGTGTTGTAACCCTTGGCATTGCTTCTTAGGATGCCAGGCGTTGTCATCCCTGATAACCAATAACCAATAACCAATAACCAAACAAAGAAAAATGACACACGCCACCCATACCATTCCCATCCAGCCCGCAAATATCCTGCTCGCTTCCAAACGCCTGCACCATGTCGTCCGGCGTACGCCGCTCATTCGCAATGCGAATTTGTCCAAGTTGTACGACTGCAATGTGTGGCTCAAAAGGGAAGATTTGCAGAAAGTGCGCTCCTACAAACTTCGGGGCGCCTACAACATGATGAGCCAGTTGGATGCCGAGGATTTGCAACGCGGCGTGGTGTGTGCCAGCGCCGGCAACCATGCCCAGGGATTTGCGTATTCCTGCAAAAAACTGGGCGCGCGCGGCGTAGTGTTTATGCCGGTGATTACGCCCCGGCAAAAAGTGTCGCAAACGATGATGTTCGGCGAGGGATTTGTCGAGATCAAACTCGTAGGCGATACGTTCGACGATTGCGCTACGGCGGCCAAACAGTTTACCACGGAACAAAACATGATCTTTGTTCCGCCGTTCGACCACCCGCACATCATCGAAGGGCAGGGAACGGTGGCGGTGGAAATACTCGAAGATATTTCCGAAGTGGATTTTTTGTTCATGCCCCTGGGCGGCGGCGGACTGAGTTCGGGAATGGGCACCTATTTTAAAACGTTTTCCCCGAAAACCTATATCGTAGGCGTAGAACCCGAAGGCGCGCCTTCAATGTCGGCCGCTTTAAAGGCCGGTCACCCGGTAACGCTGGATTCCATCGACCGTTTCGTAGACGGCGCTGCCGTGAAAAGGGTGGGGGACCTTACGTTCGGTATTTGCCAGATGGTGCTCGACGATATGGCGCTGGTGCCCGAAGGCCGCGTTTGCCGTACCATTCTGAAACTTTACAACGAAGACGCCATCGTTGTGGAACCTGCCGGCGCGCTCAGCATTGCCGTGCTCGAAGATTTTGCCGACCGCATTCGGGGTAAAAATGTGGTCTGCGTCATTTCCGGCAGCAACAACGATATCGATCGTATGCCCGAGATCAAGGAACGCGCCCTGCAATATGAAGGCCTGAAACACTACTTCCTGATCCGTTTCGCACAGCGCCCCGGCGCACTCAAGGAATTCGTCAACAATGTGCTGGGCCCTAACGACGATATTACCCGGTTTGAATACATGCAAAAAACGAACAAAGATTCCGGTCCGGCCCTCGTCGGTATCGAACTCCAGCAACGCGCCGATTATGAAACGTTGATCGGCAAACTCCAGCACTACCACATCGATTTTTCGGAGATCAATAAGGATGACAAGTTGTTTGGATATTTGGTGTAAGTTATTGGTTATCAGTTTTTAGTTATTAGGGCGCGTTGCGCTTGGCTGAGTGACTAAGCAAAGTGACCGGGCCGCTTTTTCAGCGACCCGGTCACTCAATAAAGTCCCTCTGTTAAGATAAAATCAATAAATCAAAGCAGGTTTAGAACCCAGTGACCGGGTCGCTGAAAAAGCGGCCCGGTCACTTCGCTTAGTAGTCACTCAGCCAGGCGCAACGCGCCCTAATAACTAATAACTACGATCTACTTCACCACCACTTTTCCCGTACCCAGCATCTTGGCACCCGCCTGAACGGTAAAGAAATAGAATCCGGCATCCAGGCCTTCCCGTTGCAGCAGCGCCTCATTGTTATTCAAATCCAATGTGCGCACGAGTTGTCCGGTGGAGTGGTACAAATGGAAGGTCGCGTTCGGAATGACCGCGCCATCCAGTTTGATCCGTAGTTGATCGGAGAAAGGATTGGGATATGCCGCAATTTCCAGGGTGTTTTCATGGGCTATTGATGTGGAAGTGACTACTTCGAACGGAGATTCATGGATGGTATGGAAAACCGTATTGGTTCGCACCGGCACGTTGAAATCGAAATAGATATCTGCCTTGTTTTCAATGACCGTATTGATCGGATTGTCGGGGTTTTGGCGGATGCGGAACGTCACGAATCCCTGCGAAGCCTCCGGGTTGGTCGTGCTGTCGGGCAGCAGGATCGGCAGGAAGGTAAAGCGCAGCAGGCGGTTCCCTTCGAGACTGAACTGCACGGGGTGGCTGGACGCGCCGACTTCGATGCTGGCCGGATCGAGGTAACGGGAAATCGTATCGAGCAGTACTACGCGGAAAGCCGTGTCGTTGCCGGTATTCTGGAACCGAATGGTGTATTCCAGATCCGTATTCGGATAGATGTAATGCTCCGGTCCGAAGCCCGTGGGTACGGCCTGTTTGTCATTGGGGTCGAAACTGTTTAGCACGATCGGGCAGTTTTCAGAAACAAACGGATCGCCGTCGTTTTGCGGGTACTGGTTGAAATAGCCGGTGCTTCCAGGGTTTGCAGGGCTCCCGCCGCAGGCTTCCACGGCTGCCAGCGGCAGGCTGTTGCCCGGCGCAAATGGTTCCTGTTCGGCGATGAGGTGGTAGGTTGAGCCGTTGGCCGGCAAAGCGATGTTCCGTTCTTCGTGAGGCCCCAGTTGGAAATAGTTGTCCATCAGCAGCACGGCATCTTCGATGATGATGTATTGCAACGGACCGGGCATTGCCTGTTCACTCTGGTTGATCAGTTTGAAGCGGACCGAATCGCCGTCGCAGGAGTTTTCCACCCGGATCTGGGCGCCCGACCAGGCTTCGTCGGGAGGTGTGCACAAACTGTCGGGGTAAATATGCGCGTTCGTGCAGGCAACCTGGCCCAATTCTGCTGCACAATTCACCGTGGCCGTAATATGAAAATCGCCGCATTCGCCCGATTCAAGATCGTTCAACTGGAAAGTAAACAGGTTTCCGTTTTGTTCGGAAGGCGGCGTATCCGCACCGACGAACGTAAACAGCGGGTCAAGTTCAAACGTGAAATAAGCATCCTCCGCCGTTACCGGGCCGGTGTTGCAGTAGTGCACAATAAATACCGTGGTGCTGCAGGGCCGTATGGGTGTGACACCGTGACTGATGGTCAGATAAGGGCAGTCGATGACGTTCTGTACCGGGAAGTCGATTTGAACGGTGTCCTGGTAGCCGACATGTATTGTTGTGGGCGCTACACAGGAATTCCAGTAACTCACCGGCGGAATGAGCCGCACCACGTAGTCGCCTGTATCGCAAGCAATTGTGTAATTGCCTGTGCTGTCTGTCGTTCCGAAATAGATATTTATGTCGTCCAGTTTCGCTTCCACCACCCAGTCTTTCAAAGGCGTGTCGCCGGCGGAGTTCAGGCAATCCAGATCCAGGTCGTGCACGACGTTGCCGGTGATCCGGCCGGGTTTGATAATGCCGTTCACGTCGGTTTTGACCATCATGGCAAGCGGCCAGTCGCTGGGGTTGGCGGAGCCGCCGACCAGGTAGCCGCCGTCGGTGGTGTTCATCAAATCGTAGGCAATATCCTGGAAAGTTTTAAGGCCGATATTGCGTTCCCACAGCGGCAGGCCCGAGGCATCGGATTTCATCAGGTAAATGTCCCGCTTCAACGTGATGCTGTCTATCTGGTTGGCTGCGACGACCAGATCGCCATTTTGATCTTCCACGACGCGGCGGCCTTCTACGCCCCTGTTCGGCATAAGGTAGTCGCGGCGCCAGAGAATATTGCCGCTCGCATCTGTTTTCAACAGAAAAGCGTCCCAGCCCGATGCTTTATTCACACCGGTGATGGCCAGACCGCCGTCCTGTGTAGCCGCCATATCCAGCGCCTGGTCGTTTCCGGCGCCACTCAGGTTTACTTCCCACTGCTGTGTGCCGGCAGCGTCTACTTTCATCAGGTGGGCTTCCGTGCGAAATGTATCCGATTCCGGGCGCAGTGTTTTCAGGATATAATAGCCGCCGTCGCTTGCAGCTGTAATCTGCACACCGTAATCGTGGTCGGGTGTGTCGTAAATTTTCGACCACAGCGGAGTACCGTCGGTACCTGCCTTTACCAGCAGCACGTTTTGATTACTGTTCGCAGGAAGTTGCTGCACACCTGCCAGGATCATAACGTTGCCATCGGGCGCCTGTATCAGGGAATGCGCGAAAGCACTATGAAAATCCTGGGTATACAGCGGTTTGTGCCACAGAAATTGCATTTCCTTGTGGGGTTGCGGAAGTGCTACTTCTACTGGTTGATAAAGGCTCAGAAAAAGATTGCGGTCGCCGCCATTGAAGGGTATTTTTTCTTCCAAAACCAGCAGCCCATCATTCGATAGTACCAGGGAACCCCGGCTGTAATGGTTGTAGTTATTGCCTTCTCCAAAAAAGGCGGAATTGCTGCCATGATTCTGAATGGCGTTGTGTTGTTCAACCCAGGCGAAACCATAATCGGCGAAATAATTGGAGTTATTGCTAATCCCGCCATAACTGCCATCCTGGAACTGGTGAACGCCGGTTGTATAATTGCCGTCATCATTAACTTGTCCGGATGCGCCTAAGCCGCCCAGAAAACGCCAGCCTTGTGCGTTCAGCCCGACGCCCGAAAAAAGGACTGCGAGCAGCAGTATTAGAAATCTTAGTTTGTTTACTCGTTGGGTTGCCATAGTAGTAGAGATAGTTGATAAAGGGAAACAGAAGTTTTTTTCGAGCCCGTATCCAATAAAGTGTGGCGTTTGTCTAGTGCACTGTTGAGTGGCGCCACGCTTTATTGAACACGCTCTTTTTTGATGATACAAAAGTCTTGCAACCTGTGCCGGGATTCAAATACAAAAAACGGCAATTGTGGAGATAATTTGGGGTTTGCAGGTTTTAGGTTTATGAGTTTATAGGTTTATAGGTTTATGAGCATTGCTCTTGGGTTTTTCTGATAGGAAACGACAGAATCGCGTATAAACATAAATTTTGCTCTCTTGAAGACTAGTTTCTGCCCACCAAGTGGCTTAATATCAACCATTGACTATCAACCTATAAACCATCAACCTATAAACCTATAAACCATCAACCTATAAACCTATAAACCTATAAACCTATAAACCTATTAACCTATCAACCTATTAACCCTAAACTCATCAACCCATAAACCCCTACATTTGTGGAAATAATCATCCACCCCCATGGCAGATTTTGTCCTCTACGAGGTATTAAAAACATTTACAAACCCTGACCTGCGGCGTTTCGGCAAATTCGTACGATCCCCGTTCTTCACCCATCGTACGGAAATGGAGCGCATGTACGCTTTTCTGGCGCATTGCCGCTACCGGGAAAAACCCTTGCCTGACAAAGAACTGCTCTTCCGAAAAAGTTTTCCGGACCGGACCTACGACGACCTGCTGCTGCGCGCCACCATGAGCGACTTGCTCGAACTCATGGAAGAATACCTCGTGTGGCAGGGCTTGCGTGCCGACGAGACAGGCGCCAAACTGGCACTGGCGGCGGCATTCCGCGAGCGCAACCTGACCAAACTCTTCCAGCAAAACCGCCGGAAACTGGAGCAGCACATCGAACACGCCGGTATCCGGAATGCCGATTTCCATCGTAAAGTGCTGGATTTTCAGGTGGAAATCGCCAAATTCCAGTCGCGCACCGTGCGTACCGGCGAACTTCCGTTACAGGACATTTCCAATTCCATCGATATCCTGTACCTGGCCGAAAAACTGCGCCACAGTTGCACTCAGATCTCGCACCAGGCGGTTTTCAAAACCTCGTACGCGTTCGGATTGCTGCCGAATGTGCTGGATCAAGTGGAGCACGACGGATTCCTGCAGGTGCCGGCCATTGCCCTGTACTATTACTGCTACCGGTTTCTGACAGAGCAGTACAGCCTGGACTATTTCCAGAAATTCAGGGTGGAATTGCAGCAAAACGGCCATTTTTTTCCTGATACGGAATTGAAGGAACTCTATCTGCTGGCTATCAACTATTGTATTCGAAAGATCAACGAAGGCGCGGAACCGTTTACCCGCGAAGGCTGGGAACTGTACCAGGAAGGTTTGGAAAAAGGATTTTTGCTGGAAAACAAACGCCTCTCGCCGTTCACGTTCAACAATATCACCGCATTCGGAATCAAACTCCGTCTGTATACCGAAGTGGAACAGTTTATCCGCACTTACAATACGTTCCTCGAACCCGGGCTCCAGGAAAGCCTGCTGAGCTTCAACCTGGCGCGCCTGGAATACAAACGGGGCAACCACAACACCGCCCTTCGCCTGCTGCAAACGGCCGATTTTAAAGACCTGGTGAACAACATGATCGCCAAAACGCTGCTGCTGAAAATTTACTTCGAACTGGAAGAATTCGACCTGCTGGAATCGCACCTGGATACCTTCCGGCAGTTTATCCGTCGCCGCGAACTCAGCGATTATCACCGCCGCAACTACCTGAATATCATCAATTTTGTAAAAAAAATAATGGGAATTCAGCCTGGAAACCGCGCGGAAAAGGCTTCACTGCGCACAGAGATAGAGCAGGCCGAAGTGCTGACGGAACGGGATTGGCTGCTGGAACAACTGGAACGAAAATAACGGAAACATGGCATTGTTTATGCTTCTTGCCGATAACCGATTACAAAAATATAATCTATGCAAAAACTGGTTCTAATACTGATACTGTGGTGGAGTGTCGCACCAGCCACACACGCACAGGTGCTCTTGCAGGGCAAATACACCAATCCTCCTTTTGGAGGCGGGGTGTATCCCACCCTCAGCCAGCAAATACAGGGTACGCCCGAAGGAAAAATCTTTGTGTATGGCACATATGATCCGTCCAGCGACAATTTCGACGGACTGATGACCGGAAATACGGGCAAAACGCGTTTTGTCGCCGCATATGGCTCCGATGGGCAAATTGCCTGGGTCAGAGGCGTCTCCAACGAATCGTCTTTCCGTTGCTCGATGACTTATTCGCCGACAGGGCTCCTCTATTGGGGCGCCAGTTTTGTGGCTTCCGTTCAAATGGGCACGGAAACGCTGACCACCGGCGCCGAAGATCAGGACATCGCGATCGGTCGTTGCGATACCCTCGGCAACCTCCTCGGCAACCTTCAGATCGGAACGGACAGTACGCTGGAATCATTAAAAGACGTGGCGACCGATGCGGCAGGAAACCTGCTTGTTTTGTTTATCACCAATGCTACCGGGGCTTACATGGGCATGAACCTGCAAACACTTCCCGATGCGGGCCTTCCCATGATTCTGGCACGTTTTTCTGGGACGGGCGTCTTTCTCAATGCCGTGCAAGTGGGCGTTACGCAATACGATTTCGGACAATTCAGCCTCGCGCCGGCGCCGGATGGCGACTGGTATATCGGAGGTTTTATGTATTCGGGAAAAGTAGTACTGGGAGGAACGGAAATAGGGGAGGGCGGAAGCGGCATTGTTCGATGGAACTTAAACTCGGGCCCCGTATGGGTATCGCCCGTCCTGTCTACGTCCAATAATTGCCTGATTCAGGCGCTTGCAAGTGATGCTGCGGGCAATATTGCTTTCGCGGGATCGTACATCGGCCAGTTGTTATCGGGCAACCCGCGAAGCAAAACAGGTTACTATTACGATGTGCTGGTAGGGAAAATGGATGCGACCGGGCAAATTCTTTGGTCGCGCAACGGCGATGACGGCTCTAACGGTCACGAAATCGCCTATGCAGTGGATATGGATGAAGCCGGAAATGTATACGTTACCGGCAACAGCAAAGGGGGGCTGTTATTCGAAAATTACGGCGTTTGCGACAGCGGCCCTTATGCCACCTCTTTTATTGCCCGCTTCCATGCCGATGGCGGTTTCGCCTGGGCCAATTGCAATGGATCCGGAACGGGGGTGGATCTGATCGTTCAGCCCGACCACACTGTTTTCGCCGTAGGCAACACCGCCGATGGAGTCAGCCAGTACAATACCAACTACCTGAATCACTGGGCCAATTACAACCTGGCCGTTCAACCGCTTCCGCAAACGCATTTTTGTACGATCGATACCATTTCATTGAACTGGACTTTCGACGGTCCGGCATTTCCGGCAGGGAGCGCCGTATATGTGAGTCTTCGTGATTCGGCGGGCGTGATCTATTCTTATGGATATCCTTCCACCTCCGGAAACGCCGGTGTTATTCTTTTTGAAATTCAGGACGGATTTTCCCCGGCCGACCAGTCTGTTTTTCTGAGTGTGCAAATAGGTCCGGCGCATGTAGTGCGTACGCCGGATTTTACAGTATCGCAATCGCCGGTACCCTATTTTTCACTTGCCAGTTATCCAAGTTGCCTGGGCATCGATCGGAGGCTGGAACCGGCTGTTCAATTCACGCCACCCGATCTGGTGCACTGGGAACCTGCTTCCGGTTTGTCGAACCCGGATACGATTTCGATCCTTATACAAAACGTGCAGGCTGCTGCAACGTACACGGTGTTTTTTACGGATACGATTACGGGTTGTGCGCGCAGCAAATCCATTTCCATTGCGCCTTACGATTTTTCGGCGCTGGTTTCGGGTCCGGAACACGTTTACGGCATCGATTCCTATACTTATCATGCGGAACCTGTGAATGGCTCCCCGTACGCACCGCTGTCGTATCAATGGTCCGGAAACCCGAATATCGGCCCGTATGTGCCGCTTTTCATTTATGATACCACCTACGTAGTGGCGAAGATCCGCGATGCCTACGGGTGCGAACGGACCGATTCGCTGTACGTGGAGTACGAACCTGCGCGTGTGCTCACCGGCCACGTGTTCAATCCTGACAGTACGGCCGCCTTGCCATATACCGCCGTTGAAATTTACAGAAAAAGCAATTCCAGCGGCTTGCTTACCCTGTATACCGTTCCGGTGACCGATCCTGCCGGCTATTTTTATGAAGAAATCAGGGGCTCCGACAGCACAATTCTGGTGCATGTAGTTCCCGATACCTTCCTGTATCCGCACGCCGCGCCGACCTGGTTTACACGAAAGTATTTTGTTCAGAATGCCGTTCCGGTTTCACTTGCCCAGCAAAATATCACCCTGCCGACGATCAGGGTGCTGGATAACCAGATGTTGCCCGACAGCAATGGCGTTCTGGGCGGTACCATTGAAACGGACCTGCCGCAGTTTCAAAACAGCACACAGCCTGTAGCGGGCCTGCTGATCTGGATCGCCGATGCCGAACGCCAACCATTGCAATTTACCGTAACTGATCAGAACGGCGTCTTCCGGTTCGAACATCTGCCTTTTGGTGCGTACTATTTTATGGTAGACAAGATGGGCATCAACAACGACCTGGCGCCTTCCATTACCATCGATGCGGGCCGTCCGCAGGCAGATGCATTGCTGGGAACTTTACTGGCAGACCGGTTGACCATACTCGATATGGTGGCAACTCAGCAAGTCTCCCTGCCTGCCACGCAGTGGGAAGTTTCGCCCAACCCGTTCACTTCGGGAGCATTGCAGTTGTATCATCCGGATATGGCCGGACACGCGCTGGAAATCACTTTTTGTGATGCCGGCGGCCGCCATTTATTTGAAATGAATGCAACAACGGATAGAACAGGAAAGGCACTGATACATCTACCGAAAATGAACGACGGCATATATTTTCTGAAGATCAAGTCGGGAAATCACTTGTTTACCATGAAAAAGATAGTGGTGGCGCAAGGTGGGAAATGAAGAATAAAGCAGACCGTGGCTGACCGAGCGCAACTGGCTGCCAGAGCAGACAGGAGGGAAGGATGAAGCAGGCACTTTTGTAGAGCGTATGGAACGTTTGGTAGATGTAATCGTGTGCTTCCGGTCTTTCCCACTAAGTTTGAAGAATCAATCATCTTCTAAACTCTATTACCATGCGTCTGCTATTATTTTCATTTCTGCTCATGATCACCGGCACAATATCCGCTCAAAAAAAGAAGGTTTACTACCAGGATGAAAACGGCAATAATATTGGCTCCCAGGCATATTCCAAAGACAAGAATGACCCCGCTTATTTCCACCTGAAATTTGATCTGGACAGTGCCCGGGTCTTTGTAAAAGTTACAAGGAAGCACAGCGGAACCATGAATCTGGATTCGCTGAATTTAATAAAAAAAGACCTGGAAAAGGTATCCAATGCATCGATTGATCCTGCGCACATCATTGTCATCGACTATTATCCCGGCAAAGATAAATGCAACTCCAGCGGCACTACGGATACGGAATTAATCCAAAACGAACAGAATGATTATCTGAAAAAACTTCACCGACTGGCGCCAGTATCTCAATTCTTTATTTACAACGAAAAAGAAGGGCTGGAAAGGTTCGGTGGGACCGAACGGTGGAAGGCGGACGCACAGCATCGCATCAAAAATGCCTTTTTCAAGTGGCATTACCCGTGCGGCAGTGTTGTGGTGATTCACCCCGACGGCCGTTATATTTCCTATTACGGGGAATACTCCACGGCTCAGGTTTTGGATTACGTAAAGGAATTGAATAAGAAATAAAGCAAGCGGCGAAAAGCGTTCGGATTAAAGTGTTTAACGACTCGTTTTCAGGTTATGCAAGCCTGAAAACAAGTGGTGAATGTTTGCTTTTTATTCTTCCCTATTTAGCCTGCTCTCGCCGCTTGCCTGCGATTAAAAACAAATGCTTGATAATGAACACTGATAACCAATAACGGATAATCAATAACTATTAAGCAGCGCAAAGGTCCCCAAATCATTGTCATCAATCAAACTGATTGTTTCTATCTTTGCATAGACTCAATCTATTGGCATGAACCTGCAACAACTCGAATACATTGTCGCCGTCGACCGGCTGCGGCATTTCGTCAAAGCCGCCGAAAGCAGTTTCGTGACGCAGCCGACACTCAGCATGATGGTGCAAAAACTGGAGGAAGAACTGGGGGTGCGCATCTTCGACCGGGGCCGGAAACCCATCGTTCCTACCCGCGAAGGAGAAGAGATCATCCGGCGCGCCCGGCAAATCCTGGCCGAAGTGGGCAACCTTAAAGAATATGCGGCCAGCCTGAACGGCGAGATCAGCGGCGAACTCCGCCTTGGCATTATTCCCACCCTGGCGCCGTACTTGTTGCCGCTGTTTCTCAAACACTTTTCCGAAACCTACCCCAAACTTAAAATCCACATCAAGGAAGCCATTACCGACGACATCATCCGGCTGCTGCGCCGTGGTGAGATGGATATGGGATTGCTCGCCACGCCCCTGAACGATCCGGGTATTGCCGAATATCCCGTTTTTCAGGAAGAATTTTTTGCCTATGTGGCTCAAAATGAAGGGTTTCCACAAAAAAAATACGTCCTGCCCGCACACATCGATCCTTCCAAACTCTGGCTTCTTCAGGAAGGACATTGCCTGCGCAACCAGATTTTCAACCTCTGCGAACTCAAAAACAGCACGGATTTCGGCATGGCTGTGTGGTACGAAGCAGGCAGTATAGAAACGCTGATCAACCTGGTCGATCACCACGGGGGCATCACGATCATTCCCAAACTGGCTACCATGCACCTGAAACCCCAGCAAAAGAAGAACCTGCGGGAGTTTAATTTCCCCAAACCTGTACGCGAAATCAGCCTGGTGACGGCCCAGAATTTCCCCCGGCAGTTGCTGCTGGAAAAACTGCGGGCGGAGATTGTCGCGCGGTCACCTATCGGAATGCAGGAAGGGCAGCGGGTGATGGAGCGGTAGGGGTTATTGGTTATACGTTATTGGTTATTAGTGGTGCGTTGCTCTTGGGGGAGTGGCCGGGCGTGGTGACCGGGCCGCTTTCAGCGACCCGGTCACCAGGGTAGCAGGACGCGGTTAGTTTTTTGAGTTTTATGTCTCATAAAGGGTTAACTGTCAATTATTTCTCCATAAGAAGGGTTTTCACCCAGTGACCGGGTCGCTGGAAGCGGCCCGGTCACTACGTTTGGCTGAACGGCCCGCTCATTGAGCCCGACCACTCACCCAAGGGCAACGCACCCTGATAACTAATAACTGATAACTAATAACTGATAACCAATAACCAACAATAGATAATATCTATCAAACTATAAAATCAATTGATTGTAATGATAGTGTTACAATGCTACTTTTGTCTCGCCTAAACTGCACGGCGGTAGACGGTCCAATTTCACTTACCTTATCAAATAAATATTTCACCATGGAAAATGATGCAAAGGATATGGGCAAATGCCCGGTAGCCCACGCGGGAAAACAACGGGATAGTGTTGGCGGCGGAGGCACCAAAAACCGCGACTGGTGGCCCAACCAGTTGAAACTGAATATCCTGCGCCAACACTCGTCCCTGTCCGACCCGATGGGACAAGGCTTCGATTATGCCGAGGAATTCAAAACCCTCGACCTCGAAGCGCTGAAACAAGACCTGCATGCCCTCATGACGGATTCGCAGGACTGGTGGCCGGCCGATTTTGGTCATTACGGTCCCCTGTTCATTCGTATGGCATGGCACAGCGCGGGTACGTACCGCGTAGGTGACGGTAGAGGCGGCGCCGGCGCCGGACAACAGCGCTTCGCACCGCTCAACAGCTGGCCCGACAACGTGAGCCTCGATAAGGCGCGCCGACTCCTGTGGCCGATCAAACAAAAATACGGCCGTAAAATTTCCTGGGCCGACCTGATGATCCTCACCGGAAATGTCGCGCTGGAATCCATGGGATTCAAAACCTTCGGCTTTGCCGGCGGTCGCGCCGACGTCTGGGAACCCGAAGAAGACGTATACTGGGGTGCTGAAACGACCTGGCTCGGCGGCGATATTCGTTATGCCCACGGTTCGCCCGGCGTACCGGAAAAACACGACGTACTGGTAACCGACGATAATGCCGACGGAAATGTACACTCCCGTAACCTGGAAAATCCGCTGGCTGCTGTTCAGATGGGTTTGATCTATGTAAACCCGGAAGGCCCGGACGGCAATCCCGACCCGATCCTCGCTGCCAAAGACATTCGCGATACGTTCGGCCGCATGGCGATGAACGACGAAGAAACCGTGGCGCTCATCGCCGGCGGACACAGTTTCGGTAAAACGCACGGCGCGGCACCGGCCACCCATGTAGGCAAGGAACCAGAAGCAGCAGGCATCGAATCGCAGGGTTTCGGCTGGAGCAACAGTTTCGGCAGCGGCAAAGGCCCGGATACCATCACCAGCGGACTGGAGGTAACCTGGACCAAAACACCGACGCAATGGAGCAATAACTTTTTTGAAAACCTGTTCGGCCACGAATGGGAACTCAGCAAAAGCCCCGCCGGTGCGCACCAATGGGTAGCGAAAAACGCCGACAACGTCATTCCCGACGCGTTCGACGGCTCCAAAAAGCACCTGCCGACCATGCTGACGACCGACCTTTCCCTGCGGATGGACCCGGCGTACGAAAAGATTTCCCGTCACTTTCTGGAAAACCCTGACGCATTCGCCGACGCCTTCGCACGCGCCTGGTTCAAACTGACGCACCGCGACATGGGTCCACGCGCCCGCTACCTGGGCGCCGACGTTCCGCAGGAGGAACTGATCTGGCAGGACCCGATCCCGGCGGTTGATCACCCGCTGGTGAACGAAAACGACGTGGCCATCCTGAAAGACCGCATCCTCGCTTCCGGACTGACGGTACCGCAACTGGTTACCACGGCATGGGCATCCGCTTCCACTTTCCGCGGCTCCGACAAACGCGGCGGCGCCAACGGCGCACGTATTCGCCTCGCTCCGCAAAAGGACTGGCAGGTGAACAACCCGGTTCAACTTGGTCGTGTTTTGGCCACGCTGGAAGGCATTCAAAATGAATTCAATGGCTCACAATCCGGCGGCAAAAAGATTTCCCTGGCCGACCTGATCGTGCTCGGCGGTTGCGCCGCAGTGGAAAAAGCCGCTAAGGATGCCGGTCATTCCGTCGTCGTTCCATTTACCCCCGGGCGTATGGACGCCTCGCAGGAACAAACGGACGTAGAATCCGTGGCATTCCTCGAACCTGCCGCCGACGGTTTCCGCAATTACCGGAAAGCAAGATTCTCCGTTTCCACGGAAGCCCTGTTGATCGACAAGGCGCAACTGCTCACGCTCACCGCCCCCGAACTGACGGTACTGGTAGGCGGCCTGCGCGCCCTGGATGCCAACTACGACGGTTCCGCTCACGGTATCTTCTCTGCACACCCCGGCACACTGACCAACGAGTTCTTCGTGCACCTGCTGGATATGGGCACGGCCTGGAAAGCCATGTCAGACGACAAAGAGTTGTACCTCGGTAGCGACCGCAATACCGGCGCCGCCAAATGGACGGCTACACGGGCTGACCTGGTGTTCGGTTCCAATTCCGAACTGCGCGCGATTGCCGAAGTGTACGCCTGTGCCGATGCACAAGGGAAATTTGTACAGGATTTTGTGGCAGCCTGGGATAAGGTGATGAACCTGGATCGCTTTGATGTGAAGTAGGGTAGAAGAGGTTGTTTTGGATAAATAGGAAGGCCGTCTCTATGTTTTGGGGACGGCCTTTTTTGTGGGTCATTATTGGGCAAAGGCCGGGTCAGTTTCGGTCTGTTTACCTGCCATTTGGGTCTTTTTGACCGGCAAATACGTCCGTTTGACCGTCAGATACGTCTGTCACCTATTCGTTTACGTCGGCGACCTATCTGTTTACGTCTCTCACCTATTCTAATACGTCGCCGACGTAAACGAATAGGTCCGACACGTAATAGAATACGTCGAAGGACCTATCCAGATAGGTGACGAACGTAAACGACGGTCAAAAAGACGTATTGGACGGTGTGTAAAAGGTATCTGACGGTCAAAAAGACGTGTTGGACCCTGTGGGAGACGTAAACGACGGTCAAAAAGACGTATTGGACCCTGTGTGAGACGTAAACGACGGTCAAAAGGACGTATTAGACGGTGTGTAAAAGGTATCTGACCCTTCCCACAATTCCTTGCGCGATCGCTGCCCCAGAGGGGCAGTATCTTTGTAGCAACGCAATAGCCAGATGTGCCCGGCCCAGCGGGCCGGTATCTGGGAAGCAATGATGCAGGTGCCAGAGGATCAGGCAGATTATCTGTCAAACAAGATGCCGGCCCACCGGGCCGGGAAACGGTATTTGCTTGTAATTCTACAAAGATACTGCCCCTCTGGGGCAATGATCGCGCAAGGGATTTGTAGCCATGTGAGGCCATCCATCCTTTGCCGCAATATCAAACGCCGCGCTACCTCCGACCTGCGTCCGACTTAGTATGAGGCAGATCCAAAATCGTGCTGTACGTTTGCATCAGGTCGGAGACACTGATGCGGCGCCGGGTGGAGTTGGTAGCAGGGATGGTGATCTGACAAGGCTTAATATCTGACGGTCAAATGGACGTATTCGTAGGCCTGTTGGACGCAAACGCTTCTCAATGGAAGGTATTCGACGGTCTTCAGGACCAGCAGGACGGTCAAATTGAGGGGCTTGACCCTTCCCACAATTCCTTGCGCGATCGCTGCCCCGGCGGGGCAGTATCTTTGTAGCAACGCAATAGCCAGATGTGCCCGGCCCAGCGGGCCGGTATCTGGGAAGCAATGATGCAGGTGCCAGAGGATCAGGCAGATTATCTGTCAAACAAGATGCCGGCCCGCCGGGCCGGGAAACGGTATTTGCTTGTAATTCTACAAAGATACTGCCCCTCTGGGGCAATGATCGCGCAAGGAATTTGTGGTACGGTATAAGACCAAGTGAGGCCGTAAAAAAATCTGTTTTCACAGCCTTATAA
>Ga0209717_1002372_pt1 | contig 18228 bp, 14 predicted proteins | sample AD_UKC048_MetaG_FD_184418 | JGI IMG/M metagenome (GOLD analysis project Ga0209717, IMG submission 184418) | Active sludge microbial communities of municipal wastewater-treating anaerobic digesters from USA - AD_UKC048_MetaG (SPAdes) (version 2) | ecosystem: Engineered > Bioreactor > Anaerobic >... | reverse complement strand
CAGCGACGGCGATCTGACCGCAGCGAACGACTGGTCGTTCAGCCCGGCCGGCGGACAACTGGCCTGGACGGCACCCGCCGGGACATCGCTCGACTGGGGTTCGCTCTACCTGTTCTCGGTCACGCTTAACGTGCCGCCTGGTCCCGGTGCAGGCGAGCTCAAGGTTGCCGAGCCAGGAACGCCGGCAACCTTCAGTGTGCCGATCCTCGTGCCGACCAGCGATGTGATCTTCCAGGGCGGTTTCGAATCGCCGTAACGCTCGTTGCCCGACCAGATCCTGTTGCAGGCCGCGACAGGATCCGGTCACCGATCACCGGGTCAGTGCGACAAGGGTTCGACCAGCAATTCGTGCACAGCGGGTCCCGGCAGGAAAGGAGTCGGCTTGCCCTCGACCCAGTCACGATGGCCGGCGCCGTAGAACGGTGAGAGCGGGTGGCCGCTCTGGCCGCCGGGCAACTCGAAATAGCCGTGCTCCTCGTCGCCCGGTGCAACGGCGAAGCGTTCCGACGCGCCGAATTTTGGTCCCTGCACGCGCGGCATGTTCGAATCCCCGGGCAGTGGGTCTGCCGGCATGTCGAGCAGGCGTGCAACAAACCCGGGCAGGGCGCGCGAGATCGGATGGGCGATGCGTGCGGTATTGCGCTCACCCCAGGTTCGCGCCGCAATTCCGCCGGGCTGCTTGTCGAGTGCGGCTGCTACACGATCAAGGCAGTCCAGTTGCAGGGCGTCCCAGTCCGCATATCCGGGTGGAAGCAGATGCAGCGGGCGCCGTTGGAGGAGCATCCAGAGGGCATGCTCGAATTGCGGGAGTTTCGGCGTGTCGAAGTCGGCGTAGCGCACGCGGACGGCGGCGGCGAATGCATCGAGCACGGTGTCCTTGACTTCGTTGCGCCAGGCGCGGACTGCGCGATAGCCCACCGACTGGATCGATGCATGCCCGTCCCAGTCGTCCAGTGCCTTGCGTATCGCGGAGCGTTGCGGAGTCGCGGAGTTGTGTTCGAGCAGGTCGACCAGCCGCTTGCGCCATGGCTCGAGGAACAGTGCGCGGTCATCGAGCTGGATATCGAGCATGTCGGCGGCCGTGAAATGATCCTTCGCTTGCAGGTCATCGCGGATTTGTTGCTGGCGTGCACCGAGATCATAGCCGCCGTCGCCGAGCCGATCGAAGTGTTGACCTTCGTCGACAACGCGGGCATTCGCCGTCCACAAACGTTGCCACGGGGGATTGGAGATCAACGGATAGTCGACGGGCGCCACCCAGCCGTTCCATCCGGTGCCTGGCTTGCTCCAGTCGGCCGGGAGGCGCGGGTCGTAGTCGCTGCTGCGTCGAGGGATGCGTCCGGCGATCGTCCAGGCAATGCTGCCGAAGCGGTCGGCAACGAGAAAATTCTGCGCCGGCATGCCGGCCTGTTGCACGATCGCCACCCCTTCGTCGGCGGTTTCCGCCGATTCCAGGCGCATCAATTCGAGGTTCACCGATCCTTCGCGTTCGGCCGTCCATGCCAGGGCCAACGGCGTCCCGTCGCCGTCGCTGGCGAGGATCGGCCCCCAGCGTGTCTCCCGGACCTGCAGGATTTCGCTGTCCGCTCCCGCGACGCGGATCTGCTCGGAGTATGCAGTGATCTCCTCGCTGCCTTCGGCGGTCAGGTATCGGCTTGAGTCTGCGGGATCGGCCAGCACGCGCACCCAGTCGGCGAAATCGCCATAGCTGTTGGTGAATCCCCACGCGATCGAACGATTGCTCCCTGCGACAATGGCCGGAGTGCCGGGCAGGCTGGCACCGCTGACATCGATGGTTGCGCCGGGGCGACGCTCGTTCGGGAAGATCAGGCGTGCGCGGAACCAGATGTCGGGCACGCGCAGATCGAGGTGCATGTCATTCGCCAGCAGGGCGGGGCCGCCGGTCAGCTGACCGCTCACCGCGAAGCTGTTGCTGCCCGGTACGGAGTCGTTCGAGGTTTCGCCGTGCTGGAGCAGCGACTTGTCGAGCGAGCGCAAGTCGAGTTCATTTGCGGATGGCGGGTCGGGCCAGCGCATCGCGGGCCCGCTCAGTGGCGCATCCCAACGGCCGCCGGTTGCGGAAAGAAATCGCCATGCCGATTCCGGCAGGGCGGCCTTCATGCGTGAAAATGCCAGCTCGCGCGCGTTGGCGGCATCATTCAATGAGAAATACATGGCATCGATGACCAGCAGCGAATCCGCACTGCTCCAGGGACGCGGGGTCGTTCGCATGAGCAGGTAGGGGAAAGGACGCACACGGAGTGCTGCAAGTCCTGCATTGACCCCGTCGCGGTAGCGTTCGATCAGGTTTCGGTCACGCTCCGCGGCAAGCGCCAGGCCAGCTTCGGCCCTTGCACGCATGCGATGGACACGAGCGCGGCGATCGATCGGCAGCGCGGTGGAACCGAACAATTCCGCCAATTCGCCTGCGGCGCTGCGGCGCATCAGGTCCATCTCGAAGAATCGTTCCTGGGCGTGCACGTAGCCCAGCGCCCAAGTGACGTCATCGCGGTTCGATGCGGTGATCGTCACGCTGCCGAGTTGGTCGCGGCCGATGCTCGTACGAGCGCCGATCGCCGTGTTCCTCAGCGACCCATCGAGTTGCGGCAGGCTGCCGCGCAGGGCGAGCCAGGCGCCGAATACAGCAATGACCGATAACGCAAGCAAGGCAAGGACGATGCGGATGAGTAGGCGCGACACAGGATGGTCTCCGACGGCAGGATAGGAGAGTCTGACGGAGTTTGCCGGTGGATGACGACACCGGCACGTCCTTCAACGGCGGCGCGCGCTGCGCGCGGGCTGTATCTGGCCCTTGGCGACGACAGCGCAGGCCATGACCCCGTCCAGCGCAAGGCATTCACGGGACAGCCTCGGTCTGTTCAGGTTCCTGCCGTGCTTTTTTGGCAAGGATGGAAAAAAACGTCATTCCGGCTGCATTAAGGGTTCATTCGGCAGCGATCCGATGATACGCTCGGAACTTCAGGGCCGGTCCCGTTGTCCCCCCCGCGGATTGATTGCGAAATCTGTCCGGGAGGGATTTGCGGGTCTTCGGTGCTGTGGTTCCGATCCTTAACCAAAAACGTGCTCGCAAAGCACCTTCCCGGGGAATGACCATGTTGAAAATGTCTCCTTTTGTCTCGGTTCCGATCTCGATGGCGTTGGCCATGGTCGCGAGCGGCGCCTTCGCACAGAGCAGTCTCACGCGTGCCCTGACCGAACTTCCCAAGCCGCAGCGCCCGCTGGTTCAACCGTTGGGTGCCGCGTGCGGCTCGATCACGTTGACCCAGTCGAATTCGCAGGCGATCACGGCCTTGAATTCGGTGTCCTGCAATTCCGGCGGCCTGCACACGGACAACTCGTACTTCCGCTCATTTCCGCTGACGGCCGACATCAATGTCTGCGAGGTCCAGTTCGGAATCGAGACAGCGACGGGTGCTGGCGGAACCCAGCCGGTCACGGTAAACCTCTACACGGGAACCGGCGCGTTCCCGGGCACGTTCCCCGGCTCCTACACCCAGATCGGCACGGCCAACATCAGCGTCCCCGACCAGGCCGCGACGATCTTCCCGGCATCGGTCAATGGGCTGGCCACGGCTGGTTCCAATCTCGTCGTCGAGGTGTTCACGCCCGATGGCCAGACTGCCGGCAACTCGTTCTTCTTCGGTACCAACGCCGCCGGTGAAACCGCACCAAGCTACCTGCAGGCTGCGACTTGCGGTGTAACGACACCTACGACGACCGCTGCGATCGGTTTTCCGAACATGCAACTGGTCATGAATGTGGTCGGAAACCCCGGTGGTCCGACGCTGACGGTCGGGTCGGCGCAAGCATCGCTGGCTGACCAGTGCGCGAGCAATCCCGGTCAGGCCAACGGCGTGATCGAGCCCGGTGAAACAGTGACCGTGCAGGTTCCGATCAGCGCCGCGGGCGGCAGTTTCACGGGCGTCGTCGCTTCGCTGGGTCTGCCGGCCCCGGCCGGTATCACGTATGTGACCTCGAGCTCCGCCATCGGCGCGCTCGCTGACGGCAGCAGTGCGACGGCAACGTTCGTGGTAACCGCGAATGACACCGCAAGCTGCGTAACGGGCTTCTCGCTGCCGGTCAATGTCACCAGCAATGAGGGCAACACGGCCAGCGGTTCGATCGCTTCCCAGATCGGCGAGAGCGGCAACATCGCTCCGAATGAGACGCTGCCTGTGGCAATACCGGACAATGCAGGTCCCGCCACATCGACGATTTCGGTGACTCAGGACATCAGCCTGACCGATTTGTCAGTTGCGGTCGCCATTGACCATACCTGGATGGGCGACGTGACGATCACGCTGACCAGTCCTGGTGGAACGACGGTAACCCTTCTCGATCGCCCAGGCGTTCCGGCCAGCACCTTCGGTTGCGGCGACAACAACATGGACGTCGTATTCTCCGACTCCGCAAGCGTCAATCCGGAGACGACCTGCAACGCTGCGACGCCGTGGTTGTCTGGCCCGGTACTGCCGGCCTCGCCACTCTCGGCGTTTGCCGGCCAGAGCACGATCGGTACCTGGACCCTTTCGGTGTCTGACGGTGCGGCGGGCGACACCGGTGGAATCACTGACTGGGGCCTGATCCCGACGCCGGGCCTGCAAGGCACCTGCACGGTGTGCGCGGCCGGCGGTGGTGGTCCCGTAACTCCCGAGATCGAACTGCCGACCCTGGCGACCTGGAGCAAGCTTGCGCTCGCGCTGTTCGCCCTGGCCCTTGGCGTAGTCGGCATCCGCCGTCGCATGCGCCAGATGTAAACAACCGGATGGTTAGTTGACGATCGGGGGCCGCAAGGCCCCCGATTTCGTTTGAGCGCTGCGAACCGGCTTCAGCCGGTCGTTTCGATGCGGTCGACGCGCTGAAAGCCTCGCGGCAGCAACGAACCACGGGCCGCCCGATTACCGCCGTATTCGACCAGGTCGGACCACTTCAGGATGAGCTTGCGCTGACCGGCAAACAGCGTGGCTTCGCCCTTGCTTTCGGCAACCACGGCAACTCCAACCACGCGCTCGCCTGCGCCAAGTTTCGGTTTGGGAATCTCGATCAGCTTGTTGCCCTTGCCGCCATTGTCGAGCTCGGGCAACTCGGCGACCGAGAACATCAGCAGGTGACCGCTGCTGGTCACGACGACGATACGATCACGCGCGGTGTCCTCGACCAGCGCGGGATGGAGGACATGCGCCTTGTCATCGAGATTGATCAGTTGCTTGCCCGCTTTCTTGTTGCCAAGCAGGGCCTCGAATCGGGTGACGAAGCCGTAGCCGAAATCCGATGCGAGCACCAGACGCGTGGCGGGGTCGGCGATCGCCAGGGTATCAATCCGGGCACCCGGGGGCAGGCTGAAGCGACCGCTGAGCGGTTCTCCATTGCCGCGCGCGGAAGGCAGTGAATGCGCAGGCGCCGAATAACTGCGGCCGCTTGAATCGATGAAGGAGACCTGCTGGGTCGTCCTCCCCCTGACGGCCGCCAGATAGCTGTCGCCTTCGCGATAGCCCAGGCTCGCGGCGTCGATGTCGTGGCCCTTGGCCGCACGGATCCAGCCCTTGGCCGAGAGCACGATCGTGGTCGGTTCGCTGGCGACCAGGGCCGCCTCATCGAGCGCCTGGGCGGCGGCACGGGCGACCAGCGGCGAACGTCGGTCGTCACCGAATTTCTTGGCGTCATCACGCAGTTCATCCTTGAGCAGCGTTTTCAGTCGCGCTTTCGAACTGAGCAGGACATTGATTTTCGCTCGCTCCTGCTCGAGTTCGTCGCGCTCGGCATTGATCTTCATTTCCTCCAGCCGGGCGAGCTGACGCAAGCGTGTTTCGAGGATGTAGTCGGCTTGTTCTTCGCTGAGCGCAAAGCGCCGGATCAGGACGGCTTTCGGCTCGTCCTCGCTGCGCACGATGCGGATCACCTCGTCGAGATTCAGATAGGCGATGCGCAGGCCTTCGAGCAGATGCAGTCGCCGTTCAACCTTTTCCAATCGGTGCTTCAGGCGACGCGTGACCGTATCGCTGCGGAAGCGTAGCCATTCACCGAGAATCTGCCGGAGATTCTTGACCTGCGGCCGGCCATCGAGGCCGATCATGTTGAGATTGACGCGGTAGCTCTTCTCGAGATCGGTGGTCGCGAACAGGTGCGGCATGATCTCGTCGACGTCGATCCGGTTCGAGCGCGGGATAAGGACCAGGCGGATCGGATTCTCGTGATCGGATTCGTCGCGGATATCCTCGATCATCGGCAGTTTCTTGGCGCGCATCTGGGCGGCAAGCTGCTCGATGATTTTCGAAGGTGATACCTGGTGCGGGAGCGCGGTAATGACGATATTGCCGTCCTCGCGCTTGTACACCGCGCGGGCGCGCAAGCTGCCGTTGCCGGTTGCGTAAAGCGACAGCAGGTCGCTGCGCGCGGTGATGATCTCGGCCTCGGTCGGGAAATCCGGACCCGGTACGTGCTCGCAGAGTTCGGCGATGCCCGCTTCGGGGTTGTCGAGCAGGTGGATGCAGGCGTTGATGATCTCGCGCAGGTTGTGCGGCGGGATGTCGGTCGCCATGCCGACAGCGATGCCCGTCGTGCCGTTGATCAGTACATGCGGGATGCGCGCAGGCATCCACGCCGGCTCCTTCAACGTTCCGTCGAAGTTCGGCACCCAGTCGACCGTGCCGTGGCCCAACTCCTCAAGCAGTGCGTCGGCGATCGGCGTCAGCTTCGATTCGGTGTAGCGCATGGCCGCGAACGACTTCGGATCATCCTGCGAGCCGAAATTGCCCTGGCCACCGACCAGCGGATAGCGGTACGAGAACGGTTGCGCCATCAGCACCATCGCCTCGTAGCAGGCGCTGTCGCCGTGCGGGTGGAACTTGCCGATCACGTCGCCAATCGTGCGCGCGGACTTCTTCGGCTTGGCACCGGCATTGAGGCCGAGTTCGCTCATCGAATAGATGATGCGGCGTTGCACCGGCTTGAGGCCGTCGCCGATGAACGGCAGCGCGCGGTCAAGCACCACGTACATTGAATAATCGAGATAGGCGCGCTCGGCGTAGTCCTTGAGCGCAATCTGTTCGTAGTTGCCTTGCAGGGTCATCGTCTTCCGGAATCTGGAACATCGGCAGGGGGCCGGTGCAGGCCGCGAATTGTGCCGGATCGAGTCTCGTTGCGCACATCGTCCGCAGAATCCGCAGATGCGCGTTGCGCGGGCCGGCGCGCCCGATTCGCGATCGTGCCGACTGGCCGGCATTGCCTTACCATGCGCGCTGACGACCCGGCTGCATCGTTTGTAAGGAAATCGAAATGAAGACGGTCTATCCGCCCATGGACAGTCGTCAGCATCAGTTCGAAGCGCTGGTCCGTGGGCATTCCACGGATCTTTATCGCTATGCCTACTGGCTGTGCGGGCAGGATGCCCTGGCCCAGGACCTGGTCCAGGATACTTTTCTGCGCGCCTGGCGAGCGCTCGACAAGTTGCGCGAAGTGAGCGCCGTGAAGGCGTGGCTGATCACGATCCTGCGCCGCGAGCATGCGCGCCTGTTCGAACGCAAGGCGATGCCGTCGGATGACATCGACGATCTCGACCTGCCCGATCCACAGGCCGCGCCGGAACGGCGCACCGAGGAATCGGCATTGCGCCAGGCCATCGCAACACTTGAGCCGAAATACCGCGAGCCCTTGTTGCTGCAGGTGCTCGGTGGATTCACCTGCGCCGAAATCGCCGGGCAGCTCGGTCTCGGCGAAGCCGCCGTGATGACCCAGTTGTTCAGGGCGCGGCAGAAACTGAAGGGACAGCTGGGGAATGAAGAACAGGCTGCGGAGATCAGTGAGCTATGAATTGCCTTGAGTTCCGCCGACGCCTTGGCAGCGAGCCCGCGAGCGCGCTGGATGCATTCGTCACGCATCGTCAGGAGTGCCCGCATTGCGCGGCAGCGCAGTCTCGCGCGGACGAGTTCGAGACGCGAATCCGACGCGCTGTCGAGGTTCCGGCCCCGTTCAATCTTGCCGATCGGATCCTGCTCGCGCAGACCACCGAGATGCGCCATGACCAGCGCGGTCGTCGTCGCGGTGTCGTGGTGATTGCTCTCGCTGCAGCCGCCTCGATCGTCGTGGCATTCATTGCCTTGCGGCAACCCGAGCAGGCGATGCCTGCGCTGGCGGGTCTGGTCATCGAGCATCTGAACGAGCACGTGGTCAGTGCGACCGATATGGAAAGCCCCGTGCCGAAGCAGGCGGTCATGGATGCGTTCGCTGCACGTGGAGTCAGCCTCGCGTCGGTTCCCGACGGTGTGAACTATGTGCACAAATGTCCTGCTGGTCCCTACGCGACCGTGCACATGGTCATGCCCGAGAGCAGCGGAGCGGTCAGCGTCGTCTATGTCGCCGACAAACCGACCATGCAACGCGTGGATTTCAGACATGACGGAATGCGTGGCCGTGAAGTACCTCTGGGCAAGGGTTCGCTGATCATGTTCGCCGCGGCCGCTGGCGACTTCGATGCCATCGAGAGTGGCTGGCGGGCTGCCCTGGAGCAAGGCGTAGCAGGCAATGATCCTGTCTTGCCCGGCTTGTCCGGCTTGCCCGCATCCCGCGAACCATTTTCCGGACCTGTCTTTCGCCGCGCGCTTGTCGCGGCGCCCTGATTCCCGGATTCCGCAGTCGCCAGCGCGTGCTGGTCGTGACTCCGCATAACCCGAGACCGAAATCCCATCCGTGCAAGCAGAGGAGCACATCGCGTGAAATCAATCGTTGCAGCGTTGATCGACTGGCCGGAGCGTGTGGCAGCACATCTTGCCTGGCTTGGTCCCCTGGTTGCCCGCATCACGGTCGGCTGGGTTTTCCTCTGGGCCGGTTGGGGCAAGCTTGGCGCGATGCCGCAAGTGATCGAGAACTTTCGCGGCTGGGGCGTGCCGAGCCCGGAGATCCTTGCGCCTTTCGTTTCGGGCCTCGAATTTGTCGGCGGCATCCTGCTCCTGCTCGGGCTCTTTACGCGCCTCTTTGCCGCTCCCCTCATCGTCGTGATGATCGTCGCGATCAAGTCGGCATTGTGGGAGCAGGTGGACTCGCTGGAGTCGTTGCTCGGACTCGGCGAATTCGCGTATCTGGCGATCTTCCTGTGGTTGAGCACGGCCGGTCCCGGCGCGGTTTCACTCGACTATTTGCTGCAACGCAGCGTCAGGACTCCGGCACGCTGATTGGGCACGGGAAATAATTTCCGGATGATGAAAGGAAGCCCCTGCCGGCAGGGTCTAATTCGCCGCGAGTTCGTCACGACAGCCGAATCGCCACGGTGAATACGCGCGGAAAGACGCGCCTCGCGGCGCCACGGCACCTGCAGGAAACTCGACGGACCGCGTCAATTCAACCACTCTTGGAGAACGTCACAATGAACAATATCAATGCTGGAATTTCAGGATTCAGCCTGGCTCTCGTTGCCGCAAGCCTGGCCAGCGTCTCGGCGCCGGCACTTGCCGGTAGCGAAGCCGCAGCCAAGGCCGAAATGGGTCATTGCATGGGCGTCAATGCATGCAAGGGCCACAATGGCTGCAAGACGGCTGCCAATGCCTGCAAGGGTCAGGGTGGCTGCAAGGGTCAGGGCTTCGTCGCGACCACTGCGGCTGCGTGTTCCGATCTTGGCGGCAAGATGGACGCGGGCGCTGGCATGGTCGCTGCCGAAAAGGCGGACACCGTGAAATGTTATGGCGCGAATGCCTGCAAGGGTCACAACGATTGCATGACCGCGACCAATTCCTGCAAGGGCCAGGGCGGTTGCAAGGGACAGGGTTTCGTCCTGATTCCATCAGGCACCTGCGCCGATGTCGGCGGTACCACCCAGGCGAAATGAAGGATCGCGCAGTTCCAGCGCGTACGTCGACGCCCGAAGCGCGTGCTTCGGGCGTTCGCCCTTGGCACGGTTACGGCCTGGGATTGCGCACCGAGCATTTCGATTCGGTGCTCGACGAGAACCCGGCGGTTGACTGGTTCGAAATCATCTCGGAGAACTTCATGGTCGCGGGCGGCAAGCCGCGCCATTATCTCGACCGCATCCGCGCCCGTTATCCGTTGGCGATGCACGGCGTTTCCCTGTCGATCGGAAGCAGCGATCCTTTCGATTCCGGATACTTGCGCCAGTTGAAGCAACTTGTCCGCGAGGTCGATCCGATCTGGGTGTCCGATCATCTGTGCTGGACTGGCAATGGCGGCATCAACAGTCATGACCTGCTTCCGCTTCCCTACACCGAGGAAGCGATCGTGCATGTCACATCGCGTATTGGCGAAGTGCAGGATTTTCTGGGACGTGAGCTTCTCATCGAGAACGTCTCGACCTATGTCAGTTTCGCCAACGCCGAAATGGACGAGGCCGCATTCCTGAGCGAGATCGTTCGTCGCAGCGGCTGCCGCATCCTGCTCGACGTCAACAACGTCTATGTGGGTTCCCGCAACCATGGTTTCGATGCTGATGCCTATGTGGCGGCGTTGCCGGCCGAGCGGATCTGGCAGATCCACCTGGCCGGGCACAGCGACTACGGCGACTATGTGATCGATACACACGATCATCCGGTGTGCGAGGCGGTGTGGGAACTCTACGCGCGGACGCTCGAACGCCTGGGTCCGGTCACCACGATGATCGAACGTGATGACGCCATCCCGCCACTTGCTGACCTGGTTGCAGAGCTTGGGCGCGCGCGACGCATTGGCAGTGCGACACGACGCCTCCAGCCAGTGGATTGCGCATGATGCGCCTGGACGCGCTCGAGCGGCGGTTCCTTGCGCACGTGCGCGGCGGCCAGGTGTTTCCACGCGAGTGGTGTGCGCAAGGCCTGGTCGACAGCGATATCGGCCTTGCGATCTACACCAATGCGTATGCTTCGCGCCTGCGTGAAGCGCTCGAAGCAGATCATCCACTGCTTGCACTCTATCTCGGCGACCGGTTGTGGGCGGAGTTGTGTGCCGGGTACATCGAGGCGCATCCGTCGCGGGTTCGCTCACTGCGCCACTTCGGCCAGCATGTGCCCCTTTGGCTGGCTGGCAACAAGCCGTTTTCCGATCATCCCGCCATCGCTCAACTCGCGGCATTCGAGCGCGAATTGCTCGATGTCTTCGACGCTGCCGATGCGGCGCGTGTCGACTGGTCGGTGATGCAGGCATTCGATGCCGCGGCCTGGCCCGGCGTGCGGCTGCGGTTCCACCCAAGCGTGCGCCTGTTGGCGACGACTACCAATGCCGTCGCAATCTGGCGTGCGTTGAAGGATGGACAATCACCTCCGGAGGCGCAGCCCTCGACCACGCCCGCACACCTGCTCTGGCGCGACGTGGATCGCGTGTCACGGTTTCGTGCGGTGGACGAGGTGGAACTGCTTGCCTTGCGATCCTTTCATTCGGATCGGCAGGATTTTGCCATCGTGTGCGAACGGCTCGCCCGGATCCGTCCGGCCAACGAGGTTCCCGCGCTTGCGCTTGGCATCCTCAGGCAATGGTTCGAGGAAGGTCTGATCGCCAGCGCCGCCAGCGACGACTCGGCTGGATCGACCTGATCCGGCAGGTCATTGGCGCAGCAGGCAGCGAATGGAAGCGACGCCGAGCAGGGCAGCCAGGATTGATCCGGCAACGTGGGCGAACACGAGGGCGCCGGCCCAGCTCCATTGCTGGCGCAGCAGATGATTCAGCGTTTCACCACTGAAAGTGGAGAACGTGGTCAGTCCGCCGAGGAACCCCGTGGTGATCGCGAGCCGCCATTCCAGCGGCAGGGCCTGGAACTGATCGAACATGCCGATGACGATGCCCATCAGGAATCCGCCGACAACATTGGCAACAAGAGTGCCGAGTGGAATGGCTGGAAACATCCCGTCGAGGGCAAGCCCTAGGGCCCAGCGGACGAGAGCGCCGACAGCGGCACCGCCGGCAACCGCCAACGGGGAAAGCAGATTCATGCGCGCTCCTCGGTTGCAATGCGTGCCGATCAGGAGGGTTCGCCGCATCTTACGCGAGGATCGTGGTGACGCGTGGCGCGCCATTCCGTAGCATGCGAGGGCTGTCGGCCAATGGATCTCCTGTGCTGTGACAAAGGCTGAAACCCCGAGCAGTCGCCGTCTCGCTCCGCTGCTCGCCGCGCTTGCGATGTTCGGTCCTTTCTCGATCGATACGATGTTCCCGGCATTTCCGGCAATCGCCGCCCAGTTGCAGGCGAGCCCTCTGGCGATGCAGCAGACCTTGAGCGTCTACATGATTGCCTATGCGCTGATGTCACTGCTGCACGGGCCATTGTCGGACTCGCTGGGACGTCGCAACGTGATCCTGGGTGGCGTCGCGGTCTTCGTGCTGGCGTCGGTCGGCTGCGCAACGTCCGCTTCGATCGAAGAACTGCTTGCCTTCCGTGCCGTGCAGGGCATGTCGGCCGGGGCCGGCATGATCGTCGGCCGCGCCATCATCCGCGATTGTTTCGATGGCGCCGCCGCGCAGCGCCTGATGTCGACCGTATCGATGATCTTTGGTGTGGCACCGGCGATCGCGCCGATCATCGGTGGCTGGGTCATCGCGTTTGCGCGGTGGCCGATGATTTTCTGGCTGCTGGCAGCGTTCGCGGGAATCCTCTGGCTGGCCTGCCTGTTCCTGCTCCCCGAAACACACCCGCACGATCGTCGCATTGGGTTGTCATTGCGCGGCATGGCGGGAACCTATCTGCAGATCGTGCGCGATCCAGCCTTTCTCCCGCTGGTGCTGGCCGGTACGCTCGGGTTCAACGCGCTGTTCGTCTATATCTCGTCCGCGCCCGCGTTCGTCATCGGACTGCTCGGCCTGAACGAGCAACAGTTCGCCTGGCTGTTCATTCCGGCGATCGGTGGCTTGATGTCCGGATCGTTCCTGTCCGGACGACTGGCCGGGCGCGTCAGCGGGCAGGCCACGATCCGTCTCGGATACTCGATCATGCTGGGCGCTTCGGCGATCAACCTGGCCACGGCCTCGTTGCTGGCCCGTCCGGTCGTTCCGTGGTCGGTATTGCCGATCGGCCTGCATTCGATCGGGATTGGCCTGGCCTTTCCGACCCTGACCTTGCAGTTGCTCGATCGTTTTCCGCGTGTGCGCGGCGGAGCGTCATCGATGCAGGCCTTCGTCAGCCTGGTGTTCAGCGCGATTCTGGCGGGTGTCGTCTCGCCGCTGATTTCCGATAGCGTCATCAAGCTCGCGGCGACTGCGTGCGGAATCACGCTCGCGGGATTTCTCGCCTGGAATGCCTATCGCGTGATCGAGCGTCGCTGGCCCCGGGCAATCATTCAGGCCTGAGCGGGTGCGACTGCGGCAGCGGCCGTGGTTGCGCCGCCGAGGATGCCGCGCAGCAAGGCGAAAATCTCTTCCTTGGTGCCGATCACGTTGATCTGGGAATCGCGCGGAAAGTCCGTGCCGAGATTGACCGAATACGCAAGGCCAAGGTCGTTGCCATCCTCATCAAATCGAGTGAAGGTCTCGACCTTGCCGACGTAGGCGATGCGATTGGCATCGAGGAAGCGGCCATCCGGAATCTTTACCCAGCGTTGCATGCGATCACCTGCGATGTTCGGTCGGAATCACCAGCCGCCCCGGAATGCCCGGGACGGCTGGTGATGATGCCATATCAGCCTTGCCAGCCGCAGTCCTTGCCGGCGTTCTGCGCTTCGAGCCAGCGCTTGAGCGGTGCAAAGTAGTCAATGATGGCGCTGGCATCCATTTGTTCGCTGCCGGTCAATTCCTTGAGCGTCTTCGGCCAGGGCTGGCTGCCGCCCTTGCCGAGCATGGCCCAGAACTTTTCGCCGGCCTGCTTGTTGCCATAGACCGAGCACTCGTTCAGCGGGCCACTGAATCCGGCGGCCTCGCACAGCGAGCGCTGGAACTGGAACTGCAGGATGTGGGCGAGGAAATAGCGCATGTAGGGCGTGTTCGCCGGTACGTGGTACTTCGCACCTGGATCGAAATCCTCCTCGCTGCGCGGGATCGGCGAGGACACGCCTTGATATTTCTGGCGCAGTTGCCACCACGCGGCATTGTAGTTCTGCGGTGCGATCGAGCCATCGAAGACGCCCCAGCGCCATTCGTCGATCAACTTGCCGAATGGCAGAAAGGCGATCTTCTCGAGTGCCAGTTGCATTTGCGCATTGATCACGGCTTTTTCGCTTTCCTTCGGCGCTCCCGCCAGGCCGATCCGATGCAGGTATGCCGGCGTCAGGTTGAGCTGAACGGTATCGCCGATCGCTTCGTGGAAACCGTCGTGCGCGCCGGCCTGGAACAACGGTGGCAGATTGTTGTAGGCGAGGTAATAGTAGATGTGGCCGAGCTCGTGGTAGATCGTGCGGAAATCCTCTTCGGTCGGCGTGATGCACATCTTGATGCGCACATCACCCTCGAGATTGGTATCCCAGGCGCTCGCATGACAGACCACGTCGCGATCGCGCGGGCGCACCAGTTGCGAACGCTCGAAGAACGAAGCGGGCAGGGCTGGCATGCCGAGTGATTTGTAGAAATCCTCGGCGCTGCGGACCATCTTCTCCGGTGTGTACTTCTGCTTCTTCAGTGCAGCATCCACATCGACACCGCTGACGCCGGGAAACGGCTGCACGAGTGGATACAGCGCGGACCAGTCCTGTGCCCACATGTTGCCGGTGATATGCGCGGGAATCGTGCCGTCCTTCGGCATTTTTCCAGGGTACTTCTTCTCGAGCTTGCCACGCACATAGCATTGCAGTTGCGAGTAGAGCGGCTTGACCTGGTCCCAGAGGCGATCGGTCTCGGCGCGCAGCTCGGAAGGATTCATGTCGTAGCCGGATCGCCAGGCCTGGCCGGCATCGGCATAGCCGGTGTCGCGGGCGCCTTCGTTGAGCAGTTCGGCAAAGCGCTGGTAGTCACCGCGCATGCCGCGACCGACCGAGTGCCAGCCCTGCCAGGCTTCGAGATCCGCATTCCAGTCACGGCTCTCGGCAAGCACCTTGGACAACTGGTTGAGGTTCCTGCAGGTCTTCGGGTCGGCAGGATCGCTGCAATACTTGCCCGATCCGTAGGCCGCACCGAGTCGGGAAGCAAGTGTCGCCATTTCGGCGAGATCCGCCGGATTCCTGGGTGCCGGCATCGCGCTTTGCCGCTTGAGCATTTCGATGGCGCGCGCAGAATCCGTGCTGATTCCGCTCACGCCGTCGAACCGGCGTGAAGCATCGATGGCGTCCTTGAGACGGATCAGCCCGCGCTCGCTGGCCTTGGCTTCGAGTACGCCGGTATCCGGCGTGATGTAGGTCGCAGCGACCCATTGCGCGGCAACATCCTCGACATAGTGATCGCGGATTTCCTGGTTGATCCCGGCAACGAATGCATCGGCGTCCGCCGGTGTGGCCATCGATGTTTTCGTCGTGGGCGGCGAGTCACTGCGCGGAGCAGGCGTTGTGCAGGCGGCAAGCGCGAGACAACCCGCCATGGTGAGCAGGCGTGGCTGGAATTTCATGCTGGGTCTCCCTCGAATCAGTGTCGAAGGCTAGACCGGCACACGCACGACGTGCAAGGCCGGCGTGAATCCGCGCGTCCAGGCGGTCGTCAAACCACTTGCAGGATCCTGTTTCCCGCTTTGCAAGGCTTTGCCTGCTGCGCAAACACGATGGCATCGGCGCGTGCCCGCGGGTCGCTTTCGCGGCCCACGGGCGTTGTTGCCGCAATCGGGATTCAATCCACCGAGAACGTCTGCAGTTCGACCGGGGTGGTACCGAGGGTCAATGTCCAGCCGTCGAGAGTGCCGGTATCCGCTGCTGCGGAGTCGCCGAGACACAGGCTCCAGTTGCCGACCTTGCTCTGTCCATTCAGGCTTCCAAGGTTGCCGGCGGTTGCCGCGCCAGGGCTTGGTGCATAGGTGCACGGGGAGCCCGCAAACGCGCAGATGATGTCGCCGGTCGCGAGATCGGACGGAACCTTGCCCATCTGTTCCGAAGGATTGGGCGCCGTGTCGTCGTAGGTCAGCGGATTTGCGATCGCAAGATTGGAGTTCTCGCCGAATCCTGCGGTGTCATTGCCATCATCAGCCGTTTCGACAACGCCGGGGCGCGAGACCAGGGTAATTGGCGTACCGCCCGGGCTGAACAGCTTGATCGTCAGGTCACCGACGAAGGTATGCGACATGGCGACGGTCACGGTCGCGGTTGCAACCGTGTCGCCGCCACCGCCACCCGTTGCGACGGCGATCGTGTTGCATAGCATCGAGCCTTGCGTGCCGTTGTAGCCATTGTCGGGCACGGCGAGTCCGAGGCCGGGCCCGGCGACGTAGGTCTGCGCCAGGGCTGCTGACGGAAGAATTGCCAAAAGCAATAAAATAACCGGAAGGCGCGAATTGTTCATGATCAATCCTCGGGGCTTTTACAAGGGTCGGCGGCGCGACAACGAAGCTCAGGTCGTGTCGGGCAACGGTGAAATCCAGAATACGAGTCCCATGCGTATTCGTGTCGAAGGATAGCCCAAATGAGGATGTGGAGTAGTCCGTTTCTACGGAAAGTCGCGTTCAGGATCATGCTGCCGGGCGGTACTCGACTAGGGCGACGCGACGGCAACTCCCGCGAATTCTGTTGCAGCGCAGCGAGATGCGGCCAGGATTGCTTGACCTTTGATGTTCGCGGGGGAACATGCGGGCGAAATGCGCCGTTCTCGCCCAGGCGTTCACGATGTATTGCACGGCTTGTTCCGCAGACGCTGGAGAAAGTCGCGCGACTCACGTACCATTCGCAGTAGCGACCGGGGTGTCGCTGCGCTTGCCGTCAAGCCACCGCGGCAATTCCTTGGTTTTGCCATGCAGAGCCAACGACCCACGCACGACCGCCCCATCGCGATTGCACAGTGCCGCGCCAATAACGGGGCGGCGGACAGATTCGTGTGCTGCGCCTTTGCCGAAACAGGAGTTCCGGCAGTGGTTTGAGTTTTGTGCACGTGTCGTGGAACCGGGGGAAAATCCATGATCACACCGTCGCGCCCAGCGCCGATTTGCTTTCCTGCGCGTAACATTTACTGCGCAATTCGTACTCTACTCAGTCATGCGTCGACGGATCTCCGTGCCCTCGGCGCGCCGCTCCGTCGCGCACGAAATCCAGATTCTTCGGCGAATCCAGGACCATTCCTGAACATCGCCTTCGCCCCGGCCGGCCGCGCGGCGTCAATGCTGGCCAGGATTGCGACGCGCAAGGGTCTATCCGCACTTGTCCTGCTGTTCACGATGACGTTGCTCGCGCCATTGGCGGTGGCCCAGCAGGTTTGCGGCCTTCCTGGCAATGATCCCGCCTCTACCGCCAGCGGAATCGTCAACAGCTATTTCGATGGCTCGAACCAGGCCTCGCTCGGCTCGGCCGCCACTTCGTTGACGCTCGGCGCGGTTCGCGCAGGCAGCGCCACGACGACCATCGCGAGCGGTGATCTGCTGATCGTCATGCAGATGCAGGATGGCGTCATCGATGGAAGCAACAGCGCCAACTACGGCAGCGGCACCGGCGTCGGCAAGGGCACCACCAGCGTCGGCAATGCGGGTCTCTACGAGTTCGTGCGGGCGACCGCTGCCGGCGGCGCCGGAGCATCGATCACCTTCACGCCTGCTCTGACCAACAGTTACACCCAGGCAGCAGCCACGGCAACCTTGGGTCAGCGCCGCTACCAGGTGATCCGGGTTCCCCAGTACGCCGCCGTCACCTTGCAGGGTGTGACCGCGCCGGCGTGGAACGGTCTGGCGGGAGGTGTCGTCGCGATCGATTCGAGTCAGATCCTGACCTTGGGTGGCGCAACGGTCGAGGGTCAGACCAACCGCGCTATCTTCCTCGGCGGCAAGGGTTTCCGTGGTGCTGTCGGATATGGTTCGACCGCCAACAGTCCGGATACGGACTGGCGGCTTTCCGATGCGACGAGCCATGCGCACGGGGGCAAGGCCGAAGGCATTGCCGGCACGCCACGCTATGTTGCGCTCAAGAACAACGGCTGGGGCTTCAAGACCACCGGGATCGTCACCGATGCAACGCTTGTAAGAGTGGACAATGGCGTCAATGGTTACCCGAATGGCGACCGTGCCCGTGGCGCGCCCGGCAATGCCGGCGGTGGCGGCACCGATGGCGGATCGAACAACAATCAGTACAACGCCGGCGGCGGCGGCGGCAGCAACTACGCCGAGGGCGGCCGGGGCGGCCGTCCGTTCAACCGCCCTCTCAACGATACCAACGGCCGCGGTGGCGCGGCTTATGCGGGCGTTCTGAATTTCCA
>Ga0209717_1002365_pt1 | contig 18252 bp, 13 predicted proteins | sample AD_UKC048_MetaG_FD_184418 | JGI IMG/M metagenome (GOLD analysis project Ga0209717, IMG submission 184418) | Active sludge microbial communities of municipal wastewater-treating anaerobic digesters from USA - AD_UKC048_MetaG (SPAdes) (version 2) | ecosystem: Engineered > Bioreactor > Anaerobic >... | reverse complement strand
CTTCCGACGACTAAAGCCGTCGGTTCCTTTAATGTTTTCTTCCGACGACTGAAGCCGTCGGTTCCTTTAATGTTTTCTTCCGACGACTGAAGCCGTCGGTTCCTTTAATGTTTTCTTCCGACGACTAAAGCCGTCGGTTCATTCGTCTTTATCTTGAATGAGAGCATGGACAATATTGGCTGACATTTTTGACAAAGGGGCCAGACCATGTTTTTTTCTATTATTATTTATGTAAGAGATTTGTTTTTCTTGCTCATTTTTTGATGTAATGGTTTTTTGATAATAACTCTTAGCCCAGAGGTTTTGTGTTATTTTAACAGGATTCCTGGATTGAGATTGAACATTATATAAATAGGCAGATTTGCCTTTCCAAAGTCCGATTTTTTTGGATATATCCGGATTATCCGATACTACGATTGTATGAACATGATCTCCGCAAAAGTTAAATGCTTTTATATTTAGACCTAATTCTGATGCAACATCACACAATATTTTAATTATTAGATCTTCCTGTTCATTCTCAAAAAAGGGAAATGTCGGTGAAATTAATCCAACAGATTTCTTCCGTTTGATTCGTTGCAAATCATACCGGGAATTTTTGACAGTAAAAACAACATGAGAAATCACCCCTTCCATCATCCGACACAATTATTATTAATAATGAAAACTCAAAAATAGCATAAATCACTGAACCGACGGCTTTAGTCGTCGGAAGAGATCTTCTCAGGAACCGACGGCTTTAGTCGTCGGAAGAGAACTTAATTTATTAAATATCGCCTCTATAATGCGGCATCTTCTCTTTTCTTTATTTTTGCCTGGACCTGAAAAACATAGACAGGAGAAGACATCCAGTCATAAAACATTTTATATCAATATCTAGAAAAATTATCATGACTATTCAGGATTGTATTAAATTCACCAACGAGAACCCTATCTGCTACTTAGCCACTGTTGAAAACGACCAGCCACGCGTCCGCATCATCCATTTCTGGTTTGCCGATGAAAGCGGTTTTTATTTTCAGACCGGTTCGATAAAAGAGATGTACCGGCAACTGAAAGCCAATCCTAAAATGGAAGCATGCTTTTACAGGCACGAGGGCATGCTCGGGACCATGCTTCGGATTGCCGGCGAGGCGGAGTTCCTTAACGATAAGCAGATGAAAGAGAAAGCGATGGCCGACCGGCCTTTTCTGAAGGAATTCGGTTTATCGGCCGACAGCCCGCACCTGATCATTTTCCGCATCGCCCATGGACAAGCTTATTTCTGGACGAAAGAGCGGAACCTGTTGCCCAAGGAGTACATTGAGTTTTAAAAAAAGGGACGCCATCCCTTTGACCGGATGAAAACCTGGAAAACAAAAAGCGGATACACCATTACCAAAGTTTTAGCCGGACGGAGCAATGCTTTTCTTGTTTCAAACGGTATTGTCAATGTAATGGTCGATACCGGCCCGGCAAGAAACCGGAAAAGGCTGCAAAGAAATTTAAATCGGCTTCACATAGAAAAGATTGATTTACTTCTTCTTACCCATACTCATTATGACCATGCGGGGAATGCAGGCCAGATCAAAAGAACTTATAATGCAACTGTAGCGGTGCATGCCCGGGAAAAGTCTTTTCTTGAAACCGGCCATAACATCCTGCCAAAAGGGACCATTCCGATTACAAAATTATTGATGAACCTTCTGGGTAAACGGTTATCCGGAAGATTCACATATGACCCTTGTCAGCCTGATATTTTGATTGAGGCCGTTCGTCCGCTGAACGATTTTGGTTTGAGTGCCTGTGTTCTGCCCACTCCGGGACATTCCCCCGGATCGGTGAGCCTTATTGTGGATGATGAGATCGCCATTGTGGGCGACGCCATGTTCGGAATATTCAAAGGCTCAATCTTTCCTCCCTTTGCCGATGATACGGCTATGATGATCAGGAGCTGGAAAGTGTTGCTGGATACCGGATGTCGCACCTTTCTGCCGGCGCATGGCTTTGAAAACAGCCGGGGGAAAGTGGAGAAGAACTTAAGGGACGCCATCCCGAGGGATGGCGTCCCGAAGGATGGCGTCCCTGCGGGCTAAACAAAAAGGCGGAAAGAGTGTTAATTCTTTCTATAAACAGATTAACATTCTAAAGATCTTACCCTCAATCAGTCCTGATGCACGATGAAGAACCTCAACAAATTCATTTTCGGTACGGTGGAGAAGGTTGGCAATGCATTGCCGAACCCTGCTGCATTGTTCGGCCTGTTTGCTTTAATCACCCTGCTGTTATCGGCTTTAGGGTACTGGTTGAACTGGCACGGCATCAATCCATCCACCGGTGAAACGATCCGTGTTACCAACCTCCTTACCCATGACGGGTTGCACCGGATCCTGCTGGAGATGGTGACCAATTATACAAGCTTTGCCCCGCTGGGCATCGTGATGGTGGCTTTGCTGGGGATCGGTATTGCCGAGAGCAGCGGACTAGTGAAGGCAGCTATTAATGCCTTGATCCTGAGGGCTCCCAAAAATTCCATCACCTTTATGGTCGTATTTACCGGTGTTATGTCGAATGCCGCTTCCGACCTGGGCTACATCCTCATCATCCCACTGGCCGGGATGATCTTTCATTCCCTGGGCCGGCACCCGGTAGCAGGCATGTCGGCAGCTTTTGCCGGGGTCAGCGGAGGATTCAGCGCCAACCTGGTGATCGGCACCATCGATCCGCTCCTGGCCGGCCTCTCCACGGAAGCAGCCCGTATCATCGACCCGGAGTATTACGTGATGCCGACGGCCAACTACTATTTCATGGCGGCGTCGACATTCCTGGTCTCCATTTTCGGCACACTGGTCACCCGCTATATTGTAGAACCGCGACTGGGAAAATATACCGGTGATGTGATCCGGGAAGAGATTGCTCCTTTATCGGCACGAGAAATCAAAGGTTTGAAATGGGCCGGGGTCACGGTATTCACGTTTATGGTGCTGATGGCCTGGGAGCTTATCCCGGAGAACGGTTTTTTGCGGGGACAGGACGGAACAGTGCTCCATTCGCCGGTTTTGAAGGGCTTTATCTCGGTATTGTTCATCATGGCGGCCGTATCAGGGATTGTGTTCGGATATGTCAGTGGCACTTTTAAGAAGCATGATGATGTAATTGCCGGGATGAACAGCAGTTTCAAAAGCCTGGTGTCTTTCCTGGTCCTGGTGTTCTTCGCCGCACAGTTTGTGGCGTGGTTCAAGTGGAGCAACCTGGGCCTGCTGATTGCCGTAAAAGGGGCCGACATTCTTCAGAGCGCGGATATCGGGCTGATCCCGCTGGTCATCCTTTTTGTCATTTTATCCGGGTTCATCAACCTGTTCATGGGGAGTGCCTCGGCCAAATGGGCCATCATGGGCCCGGTATTCATCCCGATGTTCATGCTGCTGGGGTATTCCCCGGAGCTATCCCAGGCAGTATTCCGTATCGGCGACAGTGTCACGAATGTGATCTCGCCCATGATGAGCTTTTTCGCCCTCATCATCGTCTATTACCAGAAATATGAACCCAAAGCAGGCCTTGGGACGCTGATTGCGACCATGCTGCCCTATTCCGTGACCTTTTTCCTGGCATGGACCGCCCTGCTGATCATTTGGATTTTATTTGGTTTACCCCTGGGGCCTGAGGCCGGGTTGTACTACTAAAAGGGATGGCGTCCCTAGGGACGCCATCCCTTTTTTTTTAGTATCTTTACACCCTGCATAAATCAAATCCTAAAGATATATTGACCATGAAAGAAAAAAGCATTGAATTACTGAACAAAGCCGTTGCCGATGAAATGGCCGCCGTTCACCAGTACATGTATTTCCATTTCCGTTGCGACGACCTGGGGTATTTCCTCATCTCCAACCTATTCAAGCGCACTGCCATTGAAGAGATGATGCATGTGGAGACCCTGGCCGAACGAATCCTTTTCCTGAAAGGAGAAGTTGAAATGAAAGCAGCCCATGATGTGCAGAAAATCCATGATGTGAAACAGATGCTCGAGCTGGCCACAAAGATGGAGACCGACAGCGCGATCGACTATAACAACTGGGCCATGGAATGTGCCAAAAACGCCGATTCCGCCACGAAAAAGATCTTTGAAGCCCTGGTCGATGACGAAGAACGGCACTTCGACCAATACGACAAGGAACTGGATAACCTGGCCAAGTTTGGCGATAATTATCTCGCTTTGCAATCTATCGAGAACAGCAAGAACATTGCCGCTGCAGGCGGAAGACCGGCTGAATAGTTCAAAGTTCAAAGTTCAAAGTTCAAAGTGTTTGTCCGGATGTCTTGAAAGATGGCATTCGGGTACTGTGTATTGTATGAATCGGGCGGGAAAATCAATGCATTTTGTCCCGGTTGATGCCCATTTCGTCCCGGGGATAGTCCTTTCGTCACAAATCCTTCCATTCATCCCAAATTCCTTTACAGGCTTCCGGGATGAGTGTAATATTGCCCCATCAAATTTTTATTCATTAACCTAAAAAACAAAAAAATGAAAAATGCAATTATTATCGGAGCGCTGGTGATCCTTGGGGCCACCGGGCTTATTCTGGGATTAAGCGGTTACCATGTGGGTGAAGCGGGCGATTTTGCCCTTGGGTATTTCTCTGCCGGACAATTCTCCGCCGGCGTGTTCTCGGCCGGAATGTTTTCCGCAGGGATATTTTCAGTAGGAGTATTCAGTGTGGGCATCTTTTCGCTGAGCGTATTCAACGTGGCTGTATATGGCCTGGGCTTTTTCCTGATCGCCTGGAAGAAGCATTACGCAAAAGTTAAAGTGGTGGAGGAGGAGAAAATATAAATCCTTTTCGGGCGTTTGATGATAAGAATGATTCCTGTTTTATCCTAACCGGAAAATGATGACCTACACCGAGAGCTATCACACGCTGAAATCTATCTTTTCAACTTCACAAAAAGACAAAACATATAACGGAACGGAAATTCATGAGTTTCCGTTCATTTCTTCCTCCTGCGGAATCCTGCCCGGGAACCCGGATCATTTCTGTGAGAAGCACCATCAGCATCTTTCCACTTCTTTTTCGTTTTATAACGATGTGGGCACCATCCGGGATGATGTTCATATAAAAGACATAGAAGTAAAAGAAAACCAAGCTTTTAATTATAATATAATCCGGCCGGCCGGCGAAGGGAAATGCCGGAAGGTGATTTTCCTGTTTCACGGATTTAACGAAAAAGACTGGACAAAGTACCTGCCCTGGGCTTATGCGCTCTGCAGCGGGACACAGAGCGCCGTGGTGCTGTTTCCCATCGCGTTTCACATGCAACGTGCGCCGAAATACTGGAGCAGCAAGCGGGAGATGTTCCGGCTCAGCGAAGAGCGCAGGAAGCGGTTTCCCCACATCATCCACTCGACTTTGTCGAATGTGGCGATCAGCATGCGGTTGCATTCCATGCCGCAACGGTTTATCTGGTCGGGATTGCAGACCTATTACGATATGATCCGGTTCATTGAGGAGTGCAGGCAGGGACGCCATCCCGATATCGACCTGAACTTTGAATTCAATATTTTCGCATACAGCATCGGCGGGTTCCTGGCACAGATACTGAAGCTGACCAATTTCAAAGGCTACTTCGAGGATACGAAAGTTTGCCTGTTTTGCGGCGGCGCTGCTTTCAACCGCCTGTCGCCCGTGTCGAAGTTCATTCTCGACAGTGAGGCGAATGTTGCCCTGTACTCGTTCCTGGTCGAGCATTTCGACAAGATGCTGGACCAGGACCATCTGCTGCACCATTATATTCGTGACGACCACCCGGAAGGGCGGGTATTCTATGCCATGCTCGACTACCGGAGATCAAGATCGTTCCGCGAAGAGCTTCTGAAAAAACACGAAAAGTGGTTCTATGCCATTTCCCTGAGAAAAGACGAGGTCGTCCCGTCGTTTGAGATCATCAACACCCTGCAGGGGGCTTACCGCGACATCAGAATACGGGTCGATGAGGTTGATTTCGACCGTAAATATCTTCACGAGAACCCTTTCCCGGTGAATGTTGCTTACTCCGGGCAGGTCGATGAAGATTTTGCCCTGGTATTCGATAAAGCCTGCCGTTTCCTGGCTTGACAGGTATCTCATTGAATCTTTTGAGAACGGGGTGATGATGACCGGAATTTTTTCAAAAACAGAGATTATAAGTAGCCACATCTCAAATTTTTTTTAAACATTTGGCCACTTATATTGTTCAGAATTGATAATTAGTTGGTTACATTTCTTAAAACAATAAAATGGCCTTTTATCAACTCACTAAAAAACAATTCGTCCCGGCTTCTATCGACGAAGTCTGGGATTTCATCTCATCTCCTAAAAACCTGAAAGAGATCACCCCCGAATACATGGGATTCGACATCACTTCTGAAAACCTCCCGGAAAAAATGTATGCCGGGATGATCATCAGTTATAAAGTCAGGCCGCTGATGAGGATTCCGATGACGTGGGTGACGGAGATTTCACAGGTGGTTGATAAGCAATATTTTGTCGATGAACAGCGTTCCGGTCCCTATGCTTTCTGGCACCACCAGCATCTCATTGAGCCTTATGAGAACGGGGTGATGATGACCGATATCGTTTCGTACAAGCCGCCGCTGGGATTTCTCGGGAGCATTGCCAATGCTTTGATGATCAGGAAACAGCTGGAAGGGATCTTTGCTTACCGCGAAAAAGCCTTGAAAGAAAGGTTTCCCTGAAAGCTTTAACAAAAACCACTAAGCCCAACACCGAACATCTTATATTTGTCTCCAGGATTTGAGTATTTTCCGGCTTTGTTTTATTTTGGCGGAAAAAAAGAAAAGAAAAAAGGAAATAATTTTATGATGAACGGTGATATTGATTCGGGAAAGAGATCTTTTGAATTGCGGTCTCTCGGTGCTACCGGTTTCGATACTGTTTACAAAGCCTTCAGCCTGGCTTTTCAGGATTACGAGATCCGGCTGAACCGTTCACAGTTAATGGCAATGTTGCACAGGCGCGGTTTCGATCCCGGGTTGTCGTTTGCCGCGTTCGACGGAGATGACATTACGGCCTTTACCCTGAACGGCATCGGGACTTTCAACGGGATCCCGACGGCCTATGATACGGGGACGGGAACGCTCAAGGAGTTCAGGGGACAGGGGCTGGCTACGAAGATCTTCGAATATTCCATCCCATTTTTGAAAGAAAAGGGCGTTGAACAATACCTGCTGGAGGTTCTGCAGCACAACACAGGGGCGGTATCGGTGTATAAGAATCTTGGATTTGAAATAACCCGCGAGTTTAACTATTTCATTAAGAATGCGAATGAAATCAGGGATGAGATTTTAATTCAGGATATTCCCTTTTCTATACGACAAACAGGATTAGATGAATTAGAGGACGCATCAGAATTTTGGGATTTTCATCCATCGTGGCAGAACGGTTTTGAATCCATAAACAGATCGGCCGGCGAATTTGTTTGCCTGGGAGCTTTCCATGAACACCGTCTGGCAGGGTATTGCATTTTTGAGCCCCTTACGGGGGATGTGACCCAGATTGCGGTCAGCAGGCCATACAGGCGAAAGGGGATCGGTTCATTCCTGCTCCGGGAAATGATCGGGCGTAACCGGAGTGAAGTCCTGAAAATTATCAATACGGAAATCTCCTGTGAATCCATAACCCGGTTCTTAGCCTCCAGAAATATTGAACCCACAGGCCGGCAATTTGAAATGATCAGAAAGCTTTGATCTTCTTTGCTTGATAACAGGAATAGCGATCATATCCGGCGAACAACAACCAATTCTTCAGGTATCTCCTTAAAAAACAACCGACCAGCAATCCATGACTAACGACCGACGACCGACGACCGACGACCTTACCACCATTCTTGCAATGGGCTCCGAACGGGTGGTGGCCGACCTGGCTGTGAATGTGCTGGAGAAAACACCGGAAGCTTTCGGCGACCTGCTGGCGCTATGCTGGCTGGAGCAGTACCCGCTGTCGATGCGGGCGGCGCGCGTAGCCCAGCTTTACTGCGAAAAGCACCCGGAGGCCATCTATCCTTTCCTGGATGAAGCGGTGGAGAAAACGCTGAAGTCAAAGATCGGCGGGGTCCGCCGCAACTTTCTGAAGATATTTGCCGAATTCATCGATATTCAGCGAATCAGCAACCAGGGACACCTGCTGAATACCTGCTTCGAATGGCTGCTCGATGCCCGCAATACGCCGGCTATCCGGATCCATGCCATGGGACTGATCTACAAAATGAGCCTCCATGAACCCGACCTGCTGCGGGAACTGGCCGCAACAATAGAGATCGTCATGGAAGAAGGAGAGACCTCGCTGAAGACGTGTGGGAGGAAGATGCTGGGGAGGATCAGTCGGCAGTCGGCAGTCGGTAGCAGGTAGTCGGGCAGTTGGACAAAGGAGGTGGTGACTAACGGCCGACGACTAACGACTAACGACCAGCAAAGCTGACTTCACCATGTTCCGGCCGCTGCTTTCGTACGAAAGTACAACGAAGTAAGTCCCCGTTTGAAGCGCCGTTACATCATATGACAATTTGTGATTCCCCTTTTTTTGAACCTGGTCGGCAAGCAACTCCACTTTCTGACCGGGAATATTGCTGATTTCCAGCTTTACCCTGCCCTGCCGGGGAATTGAGTATTCAATGGAGGTCATTTCTCCGGTCACATTCGGGTAACATGAAAGGGTTAACATTTCTGACTCAACCGTATCGCCGATTCCAGTCATTTTCACTGAAATCTCATCGGTAACCACGACCGCATGATCGACCGGAATAAAATTCTCATCGGCCAGCTCGTTCAGGAGACCGGGAGACAGGGAGACCCGGAGATTGGTAAGAATGCCGGCGACATCCTTCATCATCAGTTTGAGGGTAAGAAGCTTATCGCCGGCAGCCAGTTGCACCGGATCGGCCGTGAACCACCCGACCCGCAATTCATCGCTGTTGAACGCCCAGCCGGCCTGGCCATTTTCATTCATCATGACAATGTCTTTCACAATAAAAAGATCAGAAGGCAGAATCATAGCCAATGAAACTGCCCCGACCGTGCATCCGGAGGCGACCCGCACCGGCAGCTCAAATTCCTGCATGGGTATAACGGATATTTCGCCGTCGTGGATCATTTCTACCTGGTTTTCGCCATCATTTCTTGCACCGGGAATAAAACTGCGGTTGAAGTCGCCGGTGCACAAGCCGTAGATGTTTGCGGTGATATCGCCGCCGGAGATGGTCACGCTGGCATAGGATTCCGAAGGGGTGCTGTTGCTGTTGATGGTTTCGCCGGCTTTCCAGAAGGTCCAGATGGGGCGGTCGAAGGAAGTGCCGTTCACAAAGTTCGCCTGGATGCGAAGCGCGTCGGTGCTGTTGATGTAGTAAGTGCCGCCCGTGACATCGCCGGCGTAAAACCTGACTTTTTCGATTTCGTAAGAATTGACGCCCCAGTAATTGACCTGTGCCGCGTCGGTGCTGTTGATGCTCCCGTCAACCGGCCGGTTCGACGAGATCCTGACCTGGTATGTGCCCGGGCACAGGCCGGTGAACTGGTAGGTTCCGCCGGTAACGGTATAATCGGTACCCAGCTGGGTATCGTTCTGGTAAAGTTTTACGGTAATCCCCGATGTGAGCGGGGTATTGGCCTGGTTGTAGTAAGTGATATTTCCGGAAATATTGAAATTACAGGGCTTGGCGAGGATGAACCGGGAAAAACCGCTGAGGCCGGAGCGTTTGGCCACCGTAGCAGTTCCGTTCACATGGGTCCCGTTGAGCATCCAGGGGTCAGAATCTCCTGTCCGCTTCAGAATCCTGACCGTTTCATCGGGGGTCCCCATGGTTGAAAACCCTTCGGCGGTGAGCTCCAGGGCGTAGTTTGTGCTGGAAAGCGTTGTGGGAGTGAGGGTCCAGGATCCTTCGGTGTAGAGGTTGTTTTCGTTGATCGTGATACCTCCTTCGGTTAATGGAAATCCGCTGTTGTTGCCCGGATCGCCGGGTTCGAACCGGGCTGTGAGCGAACCGCCGGTGTTATTGGTGAAGGTGATCCTGGCATTGCGGTAAGCGTTGCCAGCCCCGGTTGGGAAATCCACCGGTGTTACCGTGGAGGCGGCAATCCATCTTTTGAAGCATCCCGCGATATGGCCTGAGGTCCGGTTCAATATGCCGGTTGCTGAAGTTGAAGTCCCGAGTATCAAAGTATCGGCGCCGCAGTCGATATTGCCGGCCGTCATGGTCATGATATTGCCTGCAGTAAGGTTGTTTTGAAGCGCGAAGCCGGCTGAATTGCCGAAAACAAGGTTGTAAAAGTTCGTGGCTGTGTTACCGCCGATGGTTTGAGCAGACGAGCCGGAAAACATTACCGTACCGGCGCCCTGCGTAAATGTGCCGTTATTGATCCAGTCTCCATATATCCGCAACTCCTTGTTCACATTGCCGGGTCCGATGAATTCTCCGCCGGCAATCTCCAGGTTCCCCCTGATGGTCGAATTCTGGGCCAGGGTGAGGGATGAACTGGTTTTATCGATGACCAGGTGATGGAAATTCTGTACCGGCGGGGAGAAACGGTAATTGACCAGCGGCCATTGGGTGGTGCTGACCAGGTTGGAATTGCCTGTAGTGCTGGAACCGGTAGTGGCTTCGAGGAAATATCCGGGCCCGCCGGTAGCGTCTTCCAGTCCGGCCGATGCGCTTTCACTTCCGCTGTGCGTCCCTGCAGTCAGGGTACCGTAATGGAATTCGATGATATTCGTGGTTTCATACAATTTTACCTGGAAGCTGATCCGGGCAGTTGCAGTGGTCCTGTAGGTGGTCAGCGTTTTCCATTCCACTGTGAAGACCCGGTAGGGTTCAATCCCTTCCGTTTTATAACGGATGAAGGATGTGGAATTATCCACGGTGAGGTCGTCGAACCAGGGGGCAAGGGTGGTGGATGGGGCTGTTGTCGTGAATAAATCTGCATTTGTCGCTGAGGTCGAGCCGGTCAGGTTCAGTGTCATCCAGCCGTTGGTGCAGATCCGCGCCTGGGTATAATTTGTACCGAGATAATTGAAGGTAAAACCGATATTTACATTAGATGCTGCATCGTTACCCGAGGGTCCCGTCGAATAACCTGAAACCAGGTCGGTCATCCCTTTTGTGAAAGTGCTCCTCTGGAAGTTAGTAATGGAATTATCGCTTGTGGTTACGGTAGATGGCGAACCGCCGGTGAATCGTACGCTCCCCTGCCCGGGGATGAAATTTCCCTGGTTTGTCCAGTTTCCGGTCAGGCTGATCTGGCCATCGCCGGTAAAAGTCAGCGTTTCCCCTGCCGGGATGTTCACATTGCCGTTGACATTCATTTGGGCTTCACCGTAGAGGGTGATTTTATCGCTGGTGGTGCCGGCTGTAAAGTCGCCCGAAAGCGTCGGCCAGTTCGTTGCCGTTTTTGGAATGACGACATTTGTTGCGTTTGTAGGTACAGCCCCGGTACTCCAGTTGGTGGCGGTAGCCCAGTCGGTGGAGGTGGCGCCGGTCCACACTGCCGGCCCCGTGCCGGTGATGCTGATATCGTCGATGGCCCAGTAATAACCATAACCAATGAAATTCCATTTGAACCGCACCCGGGATTGCCCCGCGACTTGTGTCGTTGCATCAATGCTGATATCGGCGCCATTAAGTGAACTGGAAATTGTACTGCCTAGCTGCGTCCATGTAGCGCCATCGTTAATGCTGTAGTATAAACGCCCCCAACCCGAGTTTGGGCCAAAATATCTAAAATAGTGCTCATAAAATACATTGACCGAAGTATAAGCTGACAAGTCAAGCAATGGTGTGATCAGGTCGGCATTCTTTTTCACCGGATTTCCGTAAGTATAACTATCCAGGATGGCACAACCATTGGCTCCCGTCGACGTATTGATCGTCCAGCCCCCTGGATTATTGAATTGCCACACATGCCCGTTGACCGAGTTGTCGATATTTTTCCAGCAGGGGGGGATGACGCCGTCGGAGAAGTCTTCGGTAAACGGGAGGGTTGGAAACCCGCAGTCTAAAACCTCTATAAAATCAGGCTTCTGGATCGTATCACCCGTACCGCCGTTACTCACGATCAGGGTTACGGAATAAGATCCGGCCTGGGTGAACTGCACCTGGGGGTTTTGTGAGGAGGAGGAGGTTCCGTTGATAAAATGAAAGGAAGACGGGGAAATGGACCAGCTCCAGGATGCCGGGCTGCCGAAGCTGACATCGGTGAAAGTCACCGGGGAACAGGTTTGAGGTTTGGGATTACTGACAACAAAATTTGCCGTCAGTATGATATTGCCGATCTGGAAGTTGGCAATTTTGGTTTTTCGTGAATAAGGATACGATCCCGAGCCGGTGTAGTAAGAATACTGGTTGACATACCAGAAGGTTTCATCGTCTTCCGGGTCGATCTGCATGGAGGTATAATCGCCCCAGCGGTTGTAATTCGGCTGGTAGGTTGTTCCTGTAAATATGGTGGATTCGGCTACATCCATGGTGCTGTTGGCGCTGGCATAAGCTGCCGCCGATTGTCCGCAATATCTGATCCCCGGATAGAGTGTGGATGAAGCAATCGAGTATCCGAGGGCGATTTCGTTGTAGCCGTTCAGCATTATTGAACCCATCCATCGCGAGTGGCTGTCGGGCGAATAGGTCCCCTGCTGGCGTATGGTCCAGTTGCCTCCGGAGGTACGCCTGAGTTCATACCATCTGATCCCGGCCCGGTCGGTAGCATTGACGTCGACGGTATGGCAGCAGACGATGGTTTCATACGATCCGAAGTTGCGGTATTGCGGCGGGTTCATCACCACCTGCGGAACGGCGTCGAGTTTCTGCGTGGTCCCCTGCTGGGTGATATTGGACCAGTCAGGCCCGAAATTGCTGTCGAATGCCGTAACATTGATTTGCTGCGTCCGGATGAAGGTTGAATTTGCCGGTGTGGTCCAGTCGACATCCAGTTCGTAGATCCAGAGCTGGTCGGAGCCTCCGCCGATGGCATCATCGTTGATAGTGATGAACAGCCCCGGAGAGCCTTCCGGGGCAAAAGCGCCGTCGTTGTCGAGGGGAGGGACGCAGTGGAATCCCCCGATGGTGGTCGGCCGCCACGGATTATCGAATCCGACTATTTGTGCGGTTTGCCCGAGGAGCATTTTTGAGCGCTCCATTACGTAAATATCGCATTTACCGGCCGTCGCCGTGTTGGTTCCCATGTAGTACCCGTCGCGCCAGATGCCGAATTTTTCATAATCGGGCGTGTCGTCTACATTAAATGAATACTTGTACCAGGTTCCGGTCGGATCGTTGGTTGTAGAGACGGCTACGAGCATCGAATCGTCACTCCCTTCGATGGAGAATTCCGCGGCGAGCCACCGGTCGGCCTCTTCATCGAATAAAACAATGGGATCTCCGTTGTTGTACTGGGCTCCGGCCACGCCATAGAACAGCAGGTTCATATTGGTCGGGCCGGCGACGATAGTCCCTGCCCTGTTGTAAATGGTGTAAACGGAATTGACCGTTTGCATGAAGTGGTTGGGCCCGATAGCGCCGTTGGCATCCGATGGCAGAGCAGGCGAATCGGTCCCGTCGAAATTCTGGATCGGGGCCCGGCTGTCACGGTTGCCGCCCATTTCCTTCTGCCAGGCCGGGTCGGGCCCTTTCGGCAATGCTTTGTAAGCATAAGGAAATTCGCGGTACCTGATCTTCGGATTCAGCATTTTCCTCTCTGCTTTCTTCACCAGGAAATCCCAGTCTTCTTTTGACAGGACCGGCAGATCGCGCAGCGGAGGGGTTTCTCCCAAAAATGTCCCCGTTCCGGTTAATAAGGGGCTGACCGGGCCATCCTGTGCCGCCACCGGAAAGGCAAGCGCTGTGGGCAGGAGCAGAAGGAGCAATATTTTGGTTCCAGGTTTCAGGTTCCGGGTTTCAGGTTTCAGGTTTCAAGTTCCGGGTTTCAGGTTTCAGGTTTCATTTACTCTCCGATCACAAGAACGCCGGTTTGAGATATTGTCAATGTTGCACCGGGTTCGATGACCATTGATTTACAATATAATGTATCCGAAATGACGGGGAAAGTATTCGGGGCGATGTTTGGGATCACGACGTTTTTTGAATCGTCAGGGATGCCGCAGATGTTCCAGTTGCCGGCTTTCGTCCAGTCGGAATCGACAGCACCGGTCCAGGTGGAGGCCAGCCCTTCGGTAACCAGGCCGTCGGAATAATATTCCAGGCTTGGCAGGTCGATCAGAACATTGTTGCCAGTGTCGGTAAATTCACAGGTCGGCCCTGAGTCATACCAGGTCAGTAGGCTGGCATCGCACCTGGCTGACGGATAAGAAAAGTTGAGAGTGCAAATTTCCGTACCATCGGCCAGGGTTACCGGCGATCCGTACCATTGGATGACCAGCCTCCTGAGGCCATTGCTGCCCGGATTATCCCCCACGATAAAATTGGAATCGAAGGCCGGGTTTTTTGTGAATGAGTTCTGGTAGACGATAAAAGCAGGATCGTAATCCAGGCTGAGGTTAAAGGATGCAATTCCGGTGAATCCGCTGGTGTTTACCGCCAGGCTTAATGGCCCCGTCACCGGATTTGGGAAAACGGGGGCATAAACATGAGGCGCTCCCCTGTCGGAAATACCGCCATTCTGGTAGAACTGGTATTTGGGACTATCGGGCAGGATAACCGGCACCCCGCCTGAAAGCCTTTTATACTGGCAGACCGAGCCAAAAGTATAAGCCCAGGTAAGGTTACCTGTGCCATTCACATATTTGAAAGTAAGCATTGCCATGTCTGAACTATCAGGCAGGCTGGTGTTAAAATTGTTGTTCAGGCTGAAAATCAGCTTACCAAAACTATTCCCGGAGGGAGGCGTATAATTGATGGCCATGCCCGGAAGCAATGGATTTGCTGAGGAAGACACAAATTTTACCTTCGTGGTGTCGAACCGAAGGGTGATCGTAAATTGTGCGATATCGGTAAAACCGGTAACGGTAACCGGGACCGAAACGGCGGGGTCACCGGGAGTGGCGCCGGTAACCCTGCCGGCTACGGTGACAGGCGCAAACTGGGCTATTGCGGTTGGCGCCATTGTCACCATGAAAAACCATATCGGGAGCCATACCTTCATGCGGTTTCTCTGAATCCCAACTTTTTAGTTCCGGATTATTTTTAAAGTCTGTGAAAACTCATGTCCTGGAACTTTGAATGTCAGCCTGGCTGTGTAGATACCGTTGGCCAGGTCCAGTTGGCCGGTGTTGATCCGGTGGTTTCCGGCCATCTGCACCTCGTCGATCAGGGTGGCCTCTTTTTTACCGATTATGCTGAAGATCTCCAGTGTCACATGTCCATTTTCCGGGATGGAATATGAAAAAATGATACCATCTGTCGAAGGGTTAGGGTAACAGGTAAAGAACCCGTTCATTTGCGGATCGTCCACTCCGGTCGGTGCGGCCTCAATGGCATCGATAGCCAGGAGGGCATTGCCAATGACCTCATACATTTCATCGGCCAGTTCATTCCGTGGATCGGAAGCCAGTCTGATCCGTATACTGTTACCCGGGGTAAAGGCTGATGTCGTTCGAAGTTTTAGTGTCGCCACGATTCCATCGGGCCCGAGGACCAACGGTACAGGCGAGTGCCACCCGATCCGCAGTTCATTTCCGGTGACAGCCCAGGAGAGCTGACCGCCTGTCCCTTCGGTTGCGACATTCTTGATTTCAACCAGATCTGATGGGATCTCCATCACCAGTGAGATGGCCCCGAGGGTTGCCGCTTTGGCGATCCGCAGCGGGAGCTCGATTTCCTGCTCATGGCCTGCCCGGATGATCCCGGAGTAAACCAGGTCGAGGCTGGCGCTGGCTGCTTTCGTAATATTCGGATTGAAGCTCCGGTTAAAGTCGCCGGTGACCAGGCCGTACATGTTGGCACTGGCATCGCTTCCAACGGGCAGGGAGACCTTTGTGTAGTATTCGGTGTATTCGGGTTCTTCTTCAAGCGGATTATGAAGGATCGAAAAGCCGCTTCTCCAGAAGGTCCAGGCTGCTTTATCGAAAGCTGTCCCGTTGACGAAGTTGGCCTGGATGCGGATGGCATCCGTACTTCCGACGAAGAGGTCGGGGCCGGCGACATCCCCGGCGTGGAAGCGAACTTTTTGGATCGAATACGGGTTCGGGCCCCAGTAGTTGGCCTGGGCGGCATCGGTGGTATTGACCGCGCCGGCGGTTGGCCGGTTGGAGCTGATACGCAGTTCATACTGACCCGGGCAGAGGTTGCCGAAAGAGTAGGTCCCGTCGGTCACGTTGAAATCGGAACCGACCTGGTTTCCATCCTGGTAAAGCTGGACTTTAACGCCGGAGGTCAGGGGAGTGTTGAGTGCATTGTAATAGGTGATATCGCCGGTGATAGCACGAAGTTGGTTGATGGTCAGATCATTGCCATTGGTTTCACCGGTAACCGCGGGCTGGCTGCTGACCATTCTCACGCGGTAACCGCTTCCGTCGGTAGAGGAAGACGGGATTGAGGCCATAAGGGTACCTTCATTTTGGGAAGCCACCGAGCCGATGTTTACCGGTGAGCTGAAATTCCCGGAAGCGTCGGAAAGCTGGGCTGTGAAGGTGTTTCCGGTGCTCCATAGTCCGCCGGTGAGGGTATAGCTCACGTCGGCCGGGTCGCCGGCACAGAATTCGGATAACGACAGGGAGGTACGGATCACCGGAGTGAATACGCCAATAGGGGCGAGGGAGGTGATCCCGCCGAGAGTCTGATTATACGGGCCTTCGCCGGATGCCTGTGACGGAGTGGCATAATGCCATGCGCCATCGGAGTAATAAGATAGATCGGAGAGATTGCGGTCAAACCCGGTTGTTTCTGCGGTTTGGTTCCATTGCAGATTAACGGTGGCGTTGCTGCCGCCGGCAGTGGTTTCATCAAGAACCCATGTCTTTGAAACGACATGGTCGCCGATCAGCGAACCGGCCGGGACATCACTTTCATCATACGCCGTGTAGAGGCCGTCCATCACCCTTGCGCCGATTTCATCTGCCGTTGAACCTACCGTCAGCTGGAGCTTCAGGGGAAGAAATTCCGTTGCCAGCCCGACCGGATAGGTCACATCAGTGGCGTTGTTCATCACCCATTGGCGCAATGACCCTACACCATTAGTTATCACATAATTTGAACCGTTGCTGCCGGAAAATGCAGCATAAGGACCCATAATCAGGTCATTGCTGCCAAGGGTGATTTTACCGTTTATGAAAGTTAGTGTCCCGTTGACCGTTTCACTGTTACCAAAAATCAATCCGCTAATATTATCCAGATAAAGGTGATTGAATGCACAGGGGGCAGAGCCCTCTACCATTTGAGTGGCTGAACCTTTAAAAGTGAGGCTGCTGGCTTCACCGGCCGTAAAGCTGCCGTTGTTGATCAGGTCCGCATCTTTTATGATAATGCTGGCATTGCCCATGGTTTTCACATAAGCGCCGGAGTTGATGCGTACATCCTGAGAATGTCCGGTTAAAGTGAGCAGGGCCAGAATAACGATTACGCAACATCCTGATATGTGTACCTTATTTTTCATGGCTAATGGTTTCATGGGTTTAATAATCAATGGGTGCTGGTATACCAGTTCAGGTCGTCGATGGTCAATACATCCCCGCTGCTGGCAGAGGTGATCCAGAGTTCCAGATAGTCGGTCTTGTCCATGTTTTCAACGTACACATTGGTCGACCATGGAAATGATTGGTTGGCATTGCTGGAGGGGATACGGATCGTGGTTTCACCATATCGGGTAGTGGAATTTCCGTTTTTGACAATGGCTATGTTGATCACCCTGGCTGAAGTACTGTTGGTTTTAACATTTCCTGAAAGAAAAATGACAGCGTCCCTTATATTTTCAGTTTGGTAGGTAATCCGGTTGTTGCCGATGGTCCATTTTGTAGTTGTGCTGTTATAATTGCTGAAACCAACGTATTTATACCAGGTATTGGCTGATGTGATTGTTGTCCAGGTAGTATTATTGGCCACATTGATTTTGCAGTGCGGCGCTTTGCTTTCATATCCGGCATTGTTCTCCATGAATACATTGGCATCGCGGCCATCGGTACGCGAAAAATCAAATCCCGAACAGAAATTCCCGATATTGTTAAAGGAGTTATTCTGGATGATCATCGAGGCAAACCGGAAATTGTTGTTATCGACGGGAGGGAGATAATTAATGCCGATCTGATCAATAGTAAAATTGTAAAATGTTGAACTCAGGATGGATAT
>Ga0209717_1002360_pt1 | contig 18269 bp, 20 predicted proteins | sample AD_UKC048_MetaG_FD_184418 | JGI IMG/M metagenome (GOLD analysis project Ga0209717, IMG submission 184418) | Active sludge microbial communities of municipal wastewater-treating anaerobic digesters from USA - AD_UKC048_MetaG (SPAdes) (version 2) | ecosystem: Engineered > Bioreactor > Anaerobic >... | reverse complement strand
CCGTGGGTAAGTATGATCTGATGTCCTTCGTGAATAAGTTTTATAATGCCGTCAAGAGATGATGCAATGTTTCTTTCCTGATCTTCAATAGTCCCTTTGTCGCCCGGTTTTATCAATGCGTTGCCGCCGAGTGCTATCACTATCTTCATTCGATCTCCATCTAAAAAAGAAAAGGGGACTTAAAAAAGCCCCCTCACAAAAGTTTGATCAGAAATTTTTATTTAAAAAGCTTCCTGACGATTATTTCTTCAAGTTTCTTTGCACCGTCGCCTCTTGGAGCAAGCTCATATCCGACTTTAACTATCGGCTTGTTCGATTTCACGATCCTGCCAAGGTCGATCGGAGTTCCGCTTACAACAACATCGGCATCAACTGCGTTCATTGTTGTCTCAAGATCTTTTTTCTGCTCTTCGCCGTAACCCATTGCAGGAAGAATGCCTTTACCAATGTTCGGATATTTCTGATATGTGTATGCAATTTTTCCAACTGCGAAAGGTCTCGGATCCACCATTTCAGCAACTCCGCCTCTGGTAGCCGCAACGCTTGCCGCACCTATTTTCATTTCACCGTGTGTAAGTGTCGGGCCGTCTTCAACGATGAGAACTCTTTTGCCTTTTATTTCGCCGCTGACTGTAAGTGCACTGTCTGCTTCGATCACAACTGCATTCGGGTTGAGCCGCTTACAGTTTGCCTTAACTGTTTCGATATCCTGAAGAGTTGCGCTGTCCATTTTGTTGATGACAATTACATCAGCCATGCAGACATTGACTTCACCCGGGTAATATGCAACTTCGTGTCCCGGTCTCAAAGGATCGACAACAACGACTTTAAGGTTTGAATCATAGAACGGGAAATCGTTATTTCCGCCGTCCCAGAGAATTACATCGGGTTCGCCTGCGATATCTTTTTCAGCAGTTCTGAGGATCGCTTCATAATCAACACCGGAATAAATTACATTACCTGCTGCGATATGCGGTTCGTACTCTTCCATTTCTTCAATTGTGCATTTATGTTTTTCAAGGTCTGCAATTTCAGCAAATCTCTGAACTTTCTGTGCAACAAGGTCGCCGTAAGGCATCGGATGACGCACTGCGACAACTTTTTTGCCCATTTTCTTGAAAATGTCATATATGAATCTTGTTGTCTGGCTCTTTCCGCAGCCGGTTCTTGCCGCACATATTGAAATGATCGGCTTAGATGACTTAACTTTTGTCTTGTCATATCCAAGAAGAATGAAATCCGCACCCAGAGAATTTACCCGTGCACTTCTGTTCATAACATAATTGTAAGGAACATCGCTGTATGCAAAAACAACTTCTGTAACTCCGAGCTCTTTTACGAGTCTTGGCATGTCTGCTTCGTCATAGATCGGAATTCCCTGAGGATAAAGCTCGCCCGCAAGTTCAGCAGGATATTTTCTTCCGTCAATGTCAGGGATCTGAGTTGCAGTGAAAGCAACCACTTCATACTCTTTGTTGTTTCTGTAATAGGTGTTGAAATTGTGGAAATCTCTACCGGCAGCACCCATAATGAGAACTTTCTTTCTGGTCATTTTTTAACCTCCAAAATGTTAAATCATGCTAAACAATGGCCGGACTTGGTCAACGGCGGCCGGACAGGGTCAACGGCGGAAAGTAAAATACCATACTAAAAATCTATGTCAAGGATGATTTTAAAACTTAAGTAAAATTAATATGTTTTAAATAACCAACTGTTTCCTTAATTGTTGTCAACAGCAGGCGCCACCAGCACAACACCTTGAATTTGTTGATTAATTTAGCTAAATTCACATAATTTCTTGACTAACAGGTGCTCTCCACTATAATCTTTTGGCTTTTTTGTTTAGGAGAACTGTATGTTCGATCAGCTTACTGAAAAGCTGGAAAGCACATTTAAAAAGCTCCGAGGGGTTGGCAAACTTACCGAAGAGAACATCAGTGAAGGAATAAGAGAGCTGAAACTTTCTCTTCTTGAAGCTGATGTAAACTTCAAGGTTGTCAAGGAACTCATTGAAAAAGTTAAGGAAAGAGCACTCGGAGCCGATGTGATGAAAAGCATTACTCCGGGGCAGATGTTCATCAAAATATTCCACGAGGAACTTGTAAACGCTCTGGGTGAAGGTGACCATTCATTAAATATCAGTGTCCGTCCTCCTGCTGTCATTCTCATGGCCGGACTTCAGGGAAGCGGAAAGACGACAACTGCGGCAAAGCTTGCATCAATGCTTAAAAACAAGCAGAAAAAACGAGTGGTTCTCGTTCCTGCCGATGTCTACAGACCTGCCGCGATCGATCAGCTCAAAAAGCTCGGAAGTCAGATCGGAGTTGATGTCTATCCTTCTGAAACCGGAATGGATCCAGTTGATATTGCTAAGAAATCCATTGAATTCGGAAAAAATATAGTTGCCGATGTCATCATCATCGATACAGCCGGCAGAATGCAGATAGATGTCGATATGATGGATGAGATAACAAACATAAAAAATGCCGTCGAACCATCTGAAATCCTTTTTGTTGCAGACGCCATGACAGGTCAGGATGCAGTTAATGTAGCTGCGGAATTTCACAGACGGCTCACAATTACAGGCATCGTCCTTACAAAAATGGATGGTGATGCAAGAGGCGGAGCAGCCCTTTCTATCAATGCTGTCACTGGTGCTCCTGTCAAATTCGTCGGAGTCGGTGAAAAGATCGATCAGTTTGAACTTTTCCACCCCGAAAGGATAGCAGGAAGAATAGTGGGAATGGGAGATATTCTTTCACTCGTTGAAAAAGCCGGTGAAAAAATAAATGCTGAAGAAGCCATGCGCCTTCAGAAAAAAATGGTAAAGAACAGCTTTGACCTCGAAGATTTCCTTTCCCAGATGAAAATGATAAAAGGAATGGGCCCGATGGAAGATATGCTCGGAATGATTCCGGGGATCGGAAAGGAAGTTAAAAAGATACAGGGAAAAGTAAATTTTGAAAAAGAGCTTTCAAGAATAGAAGCGATAATCTTTTCAATGACAAAAGAAGAAAGAAGAAAACCCGAGATCCTTAACGCTTCAAGGAGAAGAAGAATTGCAAACGGAAGCGGAACAAGGGTTCAGGATATAAACCAGTTTATGAAACAGTACCTTGAAATGAAAAAAATGATGAGTAATCTCAACCGGTTCGGACTGGGCGGATTAATGAAGAAGTTCAAGGGAATAGGATAACCAGATTATTTGGAGGATTTTTAATGAGCGTTAGTATCAGACTGACAAGAGGCGGATCAAAAAAGAAACCCTCTTACCGTATTGTTGTTCTTGACAGCAGGAAAAAAAGAGACGGTGACTACCTTGACAAACTCGGACATTACAATCCGTGCGTAAACCCTGCTGAAATAGTTGTGGATACGGAAAAGCTTGAAAGCTGGATCTCAAAAGGTGCCCAGTGTTCAGACACAGTTGCATCGCTTGTAAGAAAAATTAAGAAAGGCTGACCGGTCTACTGATTTTTTGGAGGAAGCTATGAAAAAATTTGTCGAAACGATCGTAAAGCAACTTGTTGACAACCCTGACAAAGTCTCTGTTACAGAAGTTGACGGAGAAAGAACGACTGTGATCGAACTCAGAGTTGCCAAAGAAGATCTCGGGAAAGTAATCGGAAGAGAAGGAAGAATAGCGAAAGCTATCAGAGTTCTTCTGAGCGCATCAACTTCCCGCGAGCAGAAAAAGTGCGTTCTGGAGATAGTAGAGGATTGATTGACGGCAACAGACTGATAGTTGTCGGACAATTCATTAAACCTGTAAAAAGGGACGGCACCATGCTGTTCAAACCTTTTTTTACAGACTCAGGATTCATTTTGGATCTTAAGCATCTTTATCATGAGACTTTCGGGACAAAATGGGATGTTGTTTCAATTCAGCAGATCGCAAAAGGATTTCACATTAAGCTTAAAGGTGTTAACGATACTTCAGATGCCGGTTTCTTTTCAGGAGAATCCGTCTGCATATACCGGAATGAAATAAAAGGAGAGCCGGTAGATCTTCTGATCGGAGAGAAAGTCTATTCCCGTGATTCAGAAATGATCGGCGTAATAGTTTCTTTTTCAAAAACACCGTCCTATCTCCTTTTTGAAATTGCCGGTAACGACGGAGAGAAGTTTTTCGTCCCTTTCACTGAAGAGTTCATTGTGGTTGAGAATAGCGAGATCAGACTTATAAAGGAGCCATGATTTGAAAATTGATGTGTTAACACTTTTCCCTGAATTTTTTCAGTCCCCTCTTTCGGTAAGCATGATGAAACGGGGTGTCGAAAACGGAGCTGTCTCTATTCTTATGCACCAGATAAGAAACTTCGGGATCGGAAAAAGAAGACAGGTCGATGACTCGCCTTATGGAGGAGGAGCGGGGCTTGTGATGAAGCCCGAAGTTATCACGGCCGCATGGGATGCTGTTCCTAAGAACGACAAAACACTCACATTGCTCATGTCTCCAAGAGGGAAAGTTTTTAATCAGCAGATGGCGGCAGATCTTTCTCAAAACTGTGAACATCTTATAATAGTATGCGGACATTACGAAGGGATCGATCAGCGTTTCATTGATATTTCGGGAGCTGTTGAAGTTTCTGTGGGCGATTACATTCTGACAGGCGGAGAAACCGCGGCCGTTTGCATTATAGATGCAGTCGTAAGACTTCTGCCGGGAGTTCTTGGAAATGAGGAGTCTTCAAAGAATGAATCGTTTTCCATCCCTCTTCTTGAGCATGACCAGTATACAATGCCGAGAGTTTTCAGGGGCTTGAAAATACCGAAGGTACTTACAACAGGCGACCATGCGAAAATAGAATCGTGGAGGATCAGAAACTCCCTGAAGATAACCGCAGAAAGAAGACCTGATCTTATGAGCTCTCTGCCTCCTTCATTCTGGGAAGGTCTGAAATGAAGCATTTTTATGTCGCTTTGATCCATCATCCGGTCATAAGGGAAGGATCAGTCATCACTTCTTCTGTTACGAATCTTGATATTCACGATATTTCAAGAGTTTGTTCAACTTACGGGCTGGGCGGTTACTTTATTGTCCATCCTGATGAAAAAATGAGGAGCATTGCTTCAAGACTTTCAGGTCACTGGACAGACGGAGCCGGCAAAAAAAACAACCCCGACCGCTGTGAAGCAATAAAAATATTAAAAATAGTTGAATCTCTGGAAGAAGTTATCGAAAAAATAAAGTCCCTTGAAAACCGTGAACCACTTATTGTGGGGACAACTGCAAGAAAAAGGAAAAATTCCATTACGATTTCCGACCTTAAAAAAAAGAAAAACCTGCCCGTTCTGATACTGTTCGGGACAGCTGGCGGAATAGACGATAACTATTTGGATTCATTGGATTTTATACTTGAGCCGATTGATGCCGGAAGTGGCTATAACCATTTAAGTGTCAGAAGTGCCGTTTCAATTTTTATTGACAGACTGTATGTGGCTGAATAATATCAGCGTCCGTATTTTTGATGGAGTGAGATATGGTAAAGCAATTAGTTCAGAAACTTGAAGAACAGCAGAAAAGAATCGATCATTATTATGTAAAACCGGGAGACAAGATCGAAGTTCACACAAGAATTATCGAAGGTGAAAAAACCCGTATCCAGGTTTTCAAAGGTGATGTTATTGCAATTAAAAACGGCAGAAACAACAACAGAACGACAATAACCGTAAGAAAATTCTCGGGTGGATTCGGCGTAGAGAAAATAATTCCTCTTCACTCACCGATGCTTGAAAAGATCGAGCTTGTCAACAGAGGTCTCGTAAGAAGAGGGAAACTTTATTATCAGCGTCTCCGCAAAGGAAATGCGGCAAGGATCAAACCCAAGAACGTCTGGTAGTGTTACCGTTTATTTTTGCGCTATTTTTAAGCACTATTTCTTCGGAAGATTCATCTATCTGTCAAAACAGGGAAGTTGCTGTTGAAGAAACTCTTTATAAGGAAATTCTTCTTTCTTCGAACGATTTTAAAGTAAAAAGAAAATATCTTGAGAAATTCGGACATTGTTTTCAGAAAACAGGAATAAACCTGATCGAGATAAAGAATATTCCGGTACTTGAGATGCTTGACTGTGAAAAGCCATTGAAAAGACCGGGATCTGATGTCTTTTTCTCCAAGGATGGAACTTTGTGTTCCAGATCTGTAATGTTCTTCCCTTCAAGGAAAGTGTTTACCATAAACGAATCAGCGCAGGTTTCATCTGTTTCAGGTCAATGGAAAAACATTAATAACGGTGAGACCATCCTTTTCTATAACTCCGGAGCATCATTTGAAGAAAACGCTGATCCTTCAGGAAGGAAGCTCAGGAAAAGCGGTGACGATCATTATACAGACCAGATGGGTAAACCGGAACACCCTCAGTTTATTTATGAATCAGGTGACTGGAAAACAGTTTATCCTTTAAGAGAAACATTCGATCTTCGAATCAGCGATGACAGGTCTTTTGAGATTAATATGATAACGGAATCCCCTGTTTCATACGAACCGGAAAAACTGATAGAGACAACCGGTCTGAAAGCATCCGGCATAAACATTGAAACACCTGTACCGAGCAATTATTTTATAAGGGGAAAAAATATCAAGGGGGTCCGGATACCCCGGCTTGTCCCGGTAAATTCCGAAGAAGGATATCACGGAACTTATGTTATCCGCATAACCCATTCTGCTCTCAATTCTAAAACATCCGTAAACATATCAGAAAAGAACTATTCAATTTCTGCTTCAAATTCAGCCGGAAAGAGCGAATTCATTCTTACTGTGAAACAGAAAAAACTAACTTCCGGAGAATTGACAAAAATACTTGCGGTACTCCAGAAACAGATACCTTCTTTTTACATAGTTAAAGAAAATGACAAGCAGTGATCTTAAAAACAAAATGATGACACTGGCAGTTGAACTGTCAAAAAAATGTACAACTTCAACATATCCCAACCCGAAAGTGGGGGCTGTTGTTTTCAATGATGAAGGAGCCGTTCTGGCAGAAGGATTCACATCATGTTACGGCGGAGATCATGCAGAAATCGATGCTCTTAAAAAAATTGATTTTAATGCTTCCGGTCTAAACATGGCGGTAACTCTTGAGCCATGCAACCATTTCGGCAAGACACCTCCGTGCAGTCAGGCAATACTGAAAGCAGGGATCAGAAAAGTTTTCATTGCAAAACATGAAGAGAACGGAAAAGCGTGCAATGGAGCATGTTTTCTTGAAGAACGCGGAGTTGAAATTGAATTCATGGACGAATTTTCCGCAGATGTGGAAGAAATAAACAGATTCTTTTTCAAAAACATCAGGACCGGGCTTCCCTGGGTAACAGTAAAAGTTGCTGTTTCTTCTGACGGTTTCATTACAGAAAAAGAGGGGACACCTTCAAAAATAACCGGTGACGCATCTAAAGTGTATGTTCATCAACTCAGAGCACAGCACATGGCAATAGCAGTAGGCGCAAAAACAGTTAATTCAGATAATCCCCTTCTTACAGTAAGGTTTGCTGACGGTTTAAGTCCGCGGCCTGTGATTTTCAGCAGGAACCTCTCTTTGAACCTTAATGCAGAAGTAATAAAGAGCAGCCCTGTAATAATAACTTCATCTTCAGATACAGAAATTAAAGATCAGCTTGAAAGATCGGGAGCAGTTGTAGAAACTTTAAAAAATGGTTTTTCTGTCTACGATGCTCTGTCCTCCCTTTTTAAAAAATACTGTCTCAATTCGATAATGGTTGAAGGCGGAGCTTCTCTCATAAAGTCCTTTATCATTGAAAAAGCCGTTGATGAATTCCAGACAAACACATCACCGAAAAAACTCGTTAACGGAGTAAAACTCTTCGATAATGAATCACTTCATGTTTTCGGAAACGACTTTCAATTAAAGGGCGAAATGTTCCTTGGGGAAGATCTTTTAAAAATATACAGAAAAAAATAATCTACCAGACCATATCCTGAAAAGTATCAGGAAAATCATAACTGAGCATTTCACCGGTCGATTTGAAAAGTTTGTAAAGATACAGCCCTTTCCCCGGAAGAGTATGGGGTACAACATTTCTGTCTTTTGCATTTATCAGCGAAGGAATTGAATCAGGTTCTATCCTCCCTTTTCCGACACCTACGAGCGTTCCCGACATTATCCTTACCTGATGTTTCAGGAATCCATCTCCGGCAAAATCGATAAAAATATATCCGTCTGTTTTAAAAATACGGGTTTTCCTTATTGTTCTCACAGTTGTTTTCACATCACTTCCTGAAGCCATGAAGCTTGCAAAATCATGAGTGCCTGTAAAATATTGAAGTGCATGCTCCATTTTCTGAATATCAAGTTCATATGCACTGTGCCATGAAAGATCGGATGAAAAAGGAGAGTGTGCCGGCTTAGTGCAGATCAGATACCTATAGTGTTTTCCGAAAACGAATTCCCTTCCGTCCTGAAAGTTATCCTTTTTTTCAACACTCAGGATCCTTATATCATCAGGAAGGAGAGAGTTGAGCCCTTTTTTTAAAGATTCGGCGGGAATATTCTGTAATGCAGGAACCGTTGCAATGAACTCAAGGGCATGAACCCCTGTATCCGTTCTGCTGCAACCTGAAGGATATGGACATTCTTTTCTGAAAATTTCGGACAATGTATTTTTCAAAACACCCTGAACTGAAACTGCATTTTCCTGAAACTGCCATCCGTGATAGTTTCTGCCGCAGAAAGAAATAGTTAAAACATACATGTTCCACCCGAAAAAGTAATCTGAACCATTTAACACTTAAGGAAACATCAGTCAAGAAACAAAATTTTTTGCGCTTTTTTTGAGGTTTTCTGGACTTTTTAAAAAAATGTGCTATATCTTCTCGAATTGTATGAAGTTTTTGGCTTTATTACGTGTTTGACTTTTGTTGAAATTTTTTTGGAGGAAAACATGAAGTTTCTTGCAATCGTAATCGTATCACTGCTTTTTGCTGTATCCTGCGGAAGCGCTGAGAAGAAAGCTGATCCGGCTCCTGCTGAAACAGCTCCTGCAGCCACAGAAGCTCCTGCTGAAGAAGTAGCTCCTGCTGAAGCTCCTGCTGAAGAAGCGGCAGCTCCTGCTGAAGAAGCAGCTCCTGCTGAAGAAGAAGCTCCTGCTGAAGAAGCAGCCGAATAATAATCGGTTTCTGCTTAAAAGATTTTTTTCCCGTTCGCTTTAGAAAGTTTTCTTTCTGATGTTGAACGGGATTTTTTTATCTATTGATGTTTTTCAGGAATATTTCTTATTTACATAGAGCTGCTGAGCAATGCCGAGCAGTGTGTTGACAAACCAGTACAGAGTCATTCCGCTTGGAAGAACAAGAGATATCCAGGTGAACACAACAGGCATGGTGTACATCATTATTTTTGCCTGAGCATTATCCATTGTCTGCGGAGTAAGCTTTGTCTGGAGAAACATCAAAAGCCCCAGAGAAACAGGAATTATATAGAAAGGGTCCTTTTCCGAAAGGTCTGTGAGCCAGAAAGGAAGGAAGGGAGCGTTATAAAGCTCTACCGCATTCTGTATCATATAGTAAAGTGCAATATATACAGGCATTTGAATGAACATCGGAAGACAGCCGCCAAGCGGGTTGACCCCTTCTTTCTGATATAGAAGCATTGTTTCCTTGTTCAGAGTTTCTTTGTCTTTTTTATATTTTTCCTGCAGCTCCTTGATCTTCGGCTGAAGAACTCTCATTTTGCTCATTGATTTGTAACTTGCATTAGAAAGAGGGAACATCAGAAGTTTCACAACAATTGTAAGAAAAATTATTGCAAGCCCGTAATTTCCAATAAAGCCGTTGAAGAAATTAAGTGCGATCAGAAGCGGTTCAGCTAAAAACCCGGTCCATCCGAAAGTTACACTTTTTTCAAGCCCTACGCCCTCCTCTTTAAGAAGTTCCATTTCTTTCGTTCCGTAAAAAACAGTGAACTTTTCTGTGTGGCTCTCTCCCGGCTGAAGAACTTTTGAAGCGGATTCAGATTTGAAAAAAGAGCTGTTTTTAGAGGAATCTATCTCGGCAGAAGCACTGAGTTTCTTATCAGGAGAAATAACGGCAAAAATAAAATAACCGTAATTAATACCTATCCAGTCAACTTCATTTCCGGTTGAAAAGAATTTTTCAATATCTTCTTTGTCTTCCATCTCTTCAAAACCGGCACCCTGCTTATGGGCGATAACATTGAATGTTCTGTTGTAAGCCGAGAGTATATCTTTGTTGTCATGCTGTGAATTGAACGAAAGCGTTGGTTTCCACGAAATAGTTCCTGTCGAATTGTTTGTGACAGTTTTTTCAACAACTATCTTGAAATCTTCAAGAAGTTTAATTGTTTTTATTTCAGCAACTCCGCCGTTTTCATATTTAAAAGAAACCGAAGAACTGTCCGCCGCGATAACTTCGTATTCTGGCTCTTTTCCAAACACTGAACTCATTTCAGGGAAAAACGAATCTTTTACCAATGCCTGTGAAAGATCGACATTTTTTGAAAGATATTTTTCCTTTATTATGAGAGATCTTGTTATTTTGCCTGTTACAGAACTGTATCCAAGCTCAAGCGAACCGTTTTTTATAACACCGGTCTTTTCAGGGTGGCCGATATCCGTTGTCGGAACAACAGCTTGCAATTCCTGAGTTTTAACCTGCTCCTGATCAACTTTCTCAGCCACAGCGGACGGTTTTTCTGTTACACTGTCACTTTTCTGTTCCTCACTAATTTCCGGAACCGGCTCCGGCTGGGGTGCGAAAAATGATGACCAGATGAACATCACAGCGACCGAAAGAACCACTGCTATAATAAAATTTTTGTTTTCCATTCTGTTATCTCCTATTTTACCGGGTCGTAACCACAGCTCTTATTCCATGGATTACACCTTAATATTCTCCATATTCCAAGAAAAAAACCTTTAAAAGCCCCTTTTTTTTCAATTGCTTCTATCATATATGCCGAACATGACGGATAAAATCTGCAGTTTTTCCCCAGAAAAGGAGAAAAAGCCACTCTGTATATTTTAATTAATGCGATTAGAACTTTTCCCATTTAATTTTACCGCAAAATATAAAAAATCTCTCTTGATATCTTCATACGACAAACTGCTCTGTCTGGGGATCATGACAAGATCGACCGGCGTGACAAATCTCCCTCTTTCAGTCCTGAACACTTCTCTTATCCATCTTTTGACCCTGTTCCTGAAAACTGAATTGCCCACTTTTTTTGTAACAATTACACCGAGTTTTGTTCTTTCAGACACTGAATAATTGAAAACCATCAGCTTTGTCTTGAAAACACTGCCCGTTTCTTTTAATAAGGAATAATCTCTGCTTTTCCTTATTTTATCAGACTTTGTAAATGAGAAGTCCAAAGATCTTGTTTGACTACTTTTTGTAAATTGCTACGGAGAGGATCTTTCTTCCTTTCTTTCTGCGGGCCTTGATGACCTTTCTTCCGTCAGCAGTTTTCATTCTCTTTCTGAAACCGTGGGTTCTCTTTCTTGAAATCTTACTTGGATTGTATGTGCTTTTCATAGCTCACTCCTTACTGTCAAAACACCTCAAAAAACTCGGGGAAATATACTCATGAATTATGTGTTGTCAAATATTGAAGTGAAAAACTTTAAAAAATTAAAAAATATCAGTAGTATAGCGTGAATTTGTTTCAGGTGTCAAAATGAATTTGTTCTCTTTTTCCAACCATTTTAAAAATGAAAAAGATGCCGGACTTTTTTCCGGCTGGCAGTGGGGCTTAATTAAAAACTCGAACTTTTCCTGCGGATCTTCAGGAACTTATGATTTTAACAGTCATGATGAAATTTCTGATAATACATGCTTTGATCTTGCATCATTGACCAAGGTCGTGTTTACTGTTCCTGTTGTTTATGGATTGATATATAAGAAAATTCTCAATCCCTACGACAAAATATCTGGTTTTTTCAACAACTTAAGCAGCGACATCACCATAATTGAACTTTTATCTCACACTTCGGGGCTTCCTGCATGGCTTCCAATTTATGAAATGGTTGAAAAGAATTTGTCGCTTGAAGAAAAGAAAAAAGAGGTCATAAAGATCATTTCCGCAAGTCGAACAAATGACAGATCAAAATGTTACAGTGATCTTAATTACATACTTCTTGGTTTTATAATTGAAAAAATAACAGGAAAAACGATTGATGCCGTTTTTGAAAATTTTAAAAAAGATAACCATTTGAATTTCAACATCTCTTTTTCTCCTGACAAACGGGCTCCCAAAACCGCTTTTTCAAATTTAAGGAACTCATATCCGACAATGACTGTTGAAGATGAAAACTGCTGGTTTTTAGGGGGAATTTGCGGACACGCAGGCCTTTTTGCAAGCAGTTCGTCGGTTGTTAAATATTTTGACAAGTTGTTTGATTTACAATGGTTTTCAAACATTTCCAAATCACTTCAATATGCCGGATTTGACCGCCCCGAAGGAAGCGACTCCAATTATGGGAAAAAAGCCGATAACTCATTTATCGGACACCTCGGATTTACAGGAACAGCAGTACTCATCGACCCTGAAAAGAAAACCGTTGCCGCACTTCTTACCAACTGCACCCATCCAAACCCCGAAAAACCGCAAAGAAAAGAACGGATAAAAAAGTGCAGACAGATCTTTTTTGATGAAGTGTTTTAAATCAAAGGAAATCCCCTGGGCGGGGATTAAATGCTATTTTAAGTTTTTTGCATTTTTAGCTATTTTCCCCTGTTATTTCAGCATATTGGCGTTATTAAAATTCAGTTTTAGTTTATACTATTTTCCTCCACAAACATCGAAAAACACCCTCCAACTACACCCGCTTTTACACCCGCTTTTTGATTCTCAAAGTTTCTCAGAATAGCCGTTGTATCTGCACATACTGGTTTTGTTTTTTTCAGAGAAAATCTTACTTTTTTATGTTATAAGAATATGTAACCGGAACATTTTATCGTCCTGATACGGGTGTCCCCTACAATTTTTCCTGTCATTAATTCACATCATTTTTATTAAAGGAGAGTTTTATTATGAAGTTATTAACAAAAGAGATCCTGGAAAAACTGCCTCCTCTTTACACAAACGAAGGGAAGTCTGCAGAAGAGGTAAAGGTAATCGTCAAGTTTTTCAACCCTTTTGGAGCGGGAACATGGTATGCCACGGAATATGATCCTGAAACGAAGACATTCTTCGGATATGCGGATCTCGGCAACCGTAATTTTGCAGAACTTGGGTATTTCAGTCTTGCTGAACTTGAATCTCTCCGTCTTCCAGGCGGGCTGGGTGTAGAGCGCGACTTACATTTCGGGTATGATCGCACACTTGCTGAAGTTATGAAAAACAGATTATAGGGAGGTTATCTATCATGTCTATCAGATTATCAAAAAAACACGGTCTGAATCCGTCGGTCAGTGTCTGTTTCTTCTGCGGGAAGGAGAAAAATGAGCTTGTTATTCCGGGCCGGCTCAAGGGTGATGCGGAGGCACCACGGAAGGCGGTTTGGAGTTATGAGCCGTGCGATGAGTGCAAAAAGTACATGTCAGAGGGGGTCATGGTGTGTGTGGTTAAAGACGGCTCGGATCCGGAAAACCCGTTCAGGACAGGCAGACTGCTTGTGATCCGGGATGAGGATGCAAAGAACATCTTCAATGTTGATCCTGAAAAGACGAGATTCTTCTTTCTTGAGGAGTCGGCGGTTGAGATGGTGTTCAGTTCAAAAGTAACTGCTTAAACGGAGGTCGTTATGGGACACAACAGGTTATTTCAGCTCGGCACTGAGCCGTTCAAAGGGACTGACGACCATATCAGCGGATGCTGTCTTGAGCTTTCGGAGTTCCCCGGTTCTTTCGGGATAGATTATTTCAATGATTCTGACAGTCCGAGAGAGGATGACATCAAGTGGCTCCAGGACAGCATGCCCTATGCAAAGGTTACTGAAGAGGATGGTCAGCATGTTCTTCATGTTGACAGGGCTTTCAGACAGACACTTGAAAAGGAGATCCGCCATAACATGAAGAAGGCAGCCTCATATCTTCAGAAACAGCTTCAGATCAGGAGTGTCAATCTCGCCTCAGTGAAATACCAGAGCAGTTACATGATGCGGACGACCAATGTTCTCTTCCATCTGGACTACATCATGCCGGACATTCACCTGCTGGAGTGGCTGAATTTCAACAGGAAGGTTAAGAAACTTTATGTGGGAGGTATCATTGACTATCATTACTGATCCGGGAAAAAAGTCAGATCCGAAAAAGTTCATCACTCCGGTGGAATGGATATGGAACCCTGAGAAGAACACTTACGGGAGAGTTATATTTGTTCTCGGAGCCCCCATGATCTACAACTATCTGTTTTTCGGCAGGACATCGTGGATATCAAGCTCTCTGTTTCTGGGCACAAGAATTGCCGTTTCACTGGCAGGGAAAGGGTGGCATCTCGTGTATCTGGGAATGAATGTCGGGGCACTTATATTTAGATATATCTCATGCGGAACGACATGCCTATTGACAGATATTGCCCTCGGATACTTTTTAAATTATTTATACTTTTCTTTTGCTAGTGAGCTGAAGAAACCTGACAATGTATAAAAAGGGGTTCTGTGCCCCTTTTTTTTCCAGAGTTTATTTATGCTTTTTATTTAATTGCCAACTTTGAAAAATTTCCAAAATAACATCCATTGTGCTATTGTTTCGGGTGTAAAAATATTACCGGAGGAAAAATAATGAAAGCGTTTCAATTAATAGTTGCAGTAATATTGCTGTTTTCCGCAGTATTATTTGTTTCCTGTGACAATCAGAAAGCGGGAACTTTTGCTGTGAAGTTCTCATGGGCGAAAGATGGGGATGGGAAAGATGTCAAGCCGGATGTTTCGACTGGTGAGTTTTTTGTCACTGTCCGAATTTATGAATGGAAAGAGGGAGTTGCATTCCCCGGTGACATTGCGGCAAACGGAAAACAGCTTGTCCAGAGCGATCCTGCACAGATGAAAGTTAAAGGGACAAGCATAGATTTCGGTGACTTGTCTTACGGCTCAAGGCGGTTTGTCGTTGCAGAGATAAGAAAAGGGGAAGAACTTACAGGCGGAATTCTTTTCACCGGCATGTCGCAACTTTTTGATTTTAAAGCCGGAAAACATACTGAAGTCAATGTGAACATGAGCATGACCCCGACCCCAGGAGTTGATGAAGAGGGAAAAAGAATAGATGCTGAGCTTAGGATAGTTGATGACAATGGAAATTTGAAGAGTTACACAAGCGGAACTGATCTTAAGGTTAAACTCAGACTTCTTAATGCAGTGAGTTTTACCCATGTATATTTTGCAAATAAGGAAGAGAACATAAAAACAGCAAACGGAAAATCTTATAAAATCGGTGAGTTGAGAAAGATCGAAGGTGTTGAGAACGGTTATGAACTTGATGGTGAATGGGACCTTTCATTCGGGCTTACCGCTGATGAAATCGGAGTTTCACCGGAGTTAAAGGTTTATGCCCGCCTTGAAAATGAGTACGGCACAGGACTTCTTGTCATGGCAAAGATCGCTCTTGACAACACGGCTCCAGAATTGACACTCGGGATAAACCCTGCCTACACAAACGGCTCAAAAATTATCACTCTCAACATCTCTGCAAATGAACTTATCAGACACGATACACTCAACATCCAAACTACAAACTCTAAACTTCTCTTTGACTGTCCCGCTCCTATAAAGAATGAATCGCTCTCTTTTACCTGCACAGTTGAAACTCTTGATGCAACGCTCAAGGACGGAGATTACGAAATAACAGTATCAGCCAATGATCAGGCTGGGAATGTAAGCCAAGAAGGGAAAACGACTCTCACAATTGACCGTGAATCACCTGAACTCACATTTACTGCGTATAAGAACGGAATAGAAGTAGAAGACACAATATATTTAAAAGAAGATGATGAATTCAAAGTTGATCTCACACTTTCAAAAGAACCTGCTGAAACACCGGTAGTACGACTTGGAAGTGCCGGAATTGATTGTGAAAAGACCGCAGACATCAAATATTCATGCGTAGCGGAAATAAAGAAAGAAACTTTCACTGAAGGGATCTCCGACCTCAGCGTGAATTATCAGGACATGGCGGAAAATCAGTTCAATAAGATCATAGTTTTGGGGATACGGTTGGATTATACGGAGCCTGATATAAATATAAGCCTAAATAAAACCGCTTACAATGCTTCTGACACCATTCTGATTAGTGTTATGTCCTCAGAAGTTCTTCAAGGCGGGGAACCGGTTGTCACAGTTTCAGACTTTGGAACACTTGTTAACCCCACAAAAATATCAGATATTTCGTGGATATATGAAGTTGACGTCAAACTCTTTGATGATGATGATTACACGGTTGAAGCGTCAGCCAAAGATCTGGTCGGACATACTGGAAGTGACACAAAAGATTTTTCAGTTGTAACATCAATCCCCGATCTTGTTACCGGCACCATCGATAGAGCCAAAGCTGGTCTGAACATCACTTATACCGTTGACTTTGAAATAACTAAGCCGGTAAAAGACGGAATTCCAGTTGTCAAAGCAAATAACATAACACTCACAAACTGCTCGAAGAACGGTTCAGACACAATATTCCGTTGTACAAGAACAGTTTCAGAAGAAACAGATTCCACAGTTTATGCAGTTTCAGCGGTTCTTGAAGATGTTGCAGGGAATAAAAATACTGTCACCATCGGAACAATTCTTATTGATAAAACTCTTCCGGCAGTTATTGCAGGGACTGCAAATCTTAATATTGATGCAGGAAATGATTGTCAGCTTCCTCAAGAGAAAATCACCACTCTTGCGACTGGTTCAACCGGCTATATTTCAGTTCAGGTTTCAGAATTGATGGAAGAAGGATTTGTTCCGGAACTGAGAGCAAAGAAAGATGGAGCAGGTGATATAGTTTTTGATTATGCTTACAATATCGGGCTTATGTATTATTTTGAATATGAGCATACAACAGTAACACCTTCTGAAAGCATGATGGGAGAATATGAGCTTTCAATATTTTTAAAAGATGAAGCAGGGAATGAAAATAATCCGGCATTCACTCCTGACAAACCGTTTAAGATAGGAAGGAATGATCCTGTTCTTGTAATAAATCAGAACGCAGTAAGTTACAACCGCTCGCCGTGGGGCAGGCCAACCCCAACCGAACTGAAAGACGGTAGCAATAACCTTGTCTACACCATCCCGGCTGACGATTACTACGAAATGGGACCGAACGATATCTACGAAGCGACCGACCGACTGCCGGCGGACACCTTCACCCTCAATTACGGGACGGCGACCGGGGTGCCAATTCAACTCAAGGCGTATGACTCCACCGACACCGAATTGCGTATGGAGCATAGTGATTTTGAAGCCGATGGCTCATTGAGACGGGGCAAATTGTACAGCTACAACGCAGAAAAAGTGTATATCTCCGGTATAGACAGCTCCTGCCGCGAAACCAGCAGAATTATGGTGCAAAATGTCAACTGGATCGCAACGATGAACAAGAAGGAACAAGGGAATTATTACAAAAATCCCCATGAATTTATTTCAAAAGGGTTTATCGAGCCGACCCTGGAACAGAGTATAAAACATTGGCAGGAACCACTCAAAGGAGGAATTTCTCTGCAAACACAGTCGGGAAAAAGTTCCGGGTGGAATCAATGGACTGAAGGTGAGAAGCCGTCGGCATGTTCTTGGTACGCGATGGCGTACGACAGCGCCCGCGGCAAGGTGGTCCTCTTCGGGGGAATGCTTTTAGACTCCAAAGACGAGACCTGGGAATGGGACGGCACCAACTGGACCCTCTTGAGCCCGATAACCAATCCGGGGAAACGGAGAAGTCATGCGATGGCCTACGACAGCACCCGCGGCAAGGTGGTACTCTTCGGGGGAAATACTGCCGGTTCAGGCCGCAATGACGAGACCTGGGAATGGGATGGCACGAACTGGACGCAGATGGATCCGGCGACAAAGCCGACGGCGCGTGAAGATCATGCGATGGCGTACGACAGTGCCCGCGGGAAGGTTGTCCTGTTCGGGGGATATACCGATTCATACAACGATGAGACATGGGAATGGGATGGCACGAACTGGACGCAGATGGATCCGGCGACAAAGCCGACGGCGCGTGAAGATCATGCGATGGCGTACGACAGTGCACGCGGGAAGGTGGTACTGTTCGGGGGAAATACTGTCGGTTCAGGCCGCAACGACGAGACCTGGGAATGGGACGGAGTGAATTGGACACAGCAGAACCCGGCGACAAAGCCGAC
>Ga0209717_1002359_pt1:15000-18269 | contig 18269 bp, 16 predicted proteins | sample AD_UKC048_MetaG_FD_184418 | JGI IMG/M metagenome (GOLD analysis project Ga0209717, IMG submission 184418) | Active sludge microbial communities of municipal wastewater-treating anaerobic digesters from USA - AD_UKC048_MetaG (SPAdes) (version 2) | ecosystem: Engineered > Bioreactor >... | reverse complement strand
ATTCTAGTCCTCGAAAAGCATATTCGTCAGCTTGCTTTTAACTCAAAAAGGAGGATTTCACCAATCCTCCTTATGTTGCTACTCATTTTCTATTGTCGTAATACTTCGAATATTCGATGGAACCGTATCAATATCAATTGGAATATTATAAAGAGTAATTTTCTTAAGCTTACTCAATTCATAGAAGTCTGGAAGCTCCAACAAAGAATCCATTTGAGCCAAAGTAAGTTGCTTGATGCTGTCCATACCATTAATAAAACTGACATTATCAAGGCCCTCAATCGCTATAAGCGAAAGCTCCTCAACCTGGTCCAAATTACTAATCTGATCAATTCCTTCAAGGCTACAATCGCAAAGTGTCAACACTCTAAGGCTCTTGCACGATGCGAGCACATCATAACTAAAAGGCACATTCGTTAGGCTTAACTCATACAAATTCTTCATATCTTCAACAACATTTAAGTTCAAGCCAACCTCGCCCTCAAGATACAGCTTCTTCAAAGACTCATACTTCAGAAGCCAAGAGCAATCAAAGAGCACACTTCCCGACGTCATATAAGCATTGACTCCTATCTCCTCTATACCATCACTCAAATCCTTGATAAAGTCCAAGTTATAGTAGTCAATCATGCTAATGTAAATAGCTTTCAAATTCAGCTTGGAGAGGCCAGAGAAATCGGGAACACTCTTCCACTCAGTAAAGTTCATATCAATCTCCAGTCGAGTCAAACTTGGAAATTGATGTATTAAACCAACTCCAAATCCATCTGATTCCAGAAAACCAAAGAATCTCAAAGATATATCTGGCCTCCTAGCAAGAATACTATCAATCTTCTTGTTAACATCATCTGGAAGAAATTCTGCGATCTGTATTGACTTGAGAAGCGGCGATTTGACAAGATCCTCTATGCGATCTTCAGTAAAGTCGTCAATATGAATAATTGACTCTAAAAACTCACTAGCTTCGTTGACCTCTTCGCTCAGATAATCAAATTCTGGATTCTCTTCGTATTCAAGCTTAATAGCCGTAATTTGAACATAAGAACCAAAAGCATAACTAGAATCATCCATAGCATTCACCTCTTTCAATCATCATAAGTAAATACTAATAGTAAAAAATGTCTAAATCAAGTAAAACTTACAAGATGGACGCAAAAAAGCCCATTCGATTGCTCGAAAAGGCTTTAAATGGCTCCTCAAGTAGGACTTGAACCTACGACAACTCGGTTAACAGCCGAGTGCTCTACCAACTGAGCTATTGAGGAATAATATAATCCGGCAGCAACCTATCTTCCCGAGCCGTTACCAGCTAAGTATTGTCGGCACCATTGAGCTTAACTTCTGTGTTCGGAATGGGAACAGGTGTGACCTCAAGGTAATAACCACCGGAATAGTTGAGAGTTTATACCCTCAAGACTACATAGAAAACTAATCTTCAATTCAAAAAAGAAGCTATATTGAGAATCTTTAAGTGTTTCGAATTTTCTTGGAACATTGAACATAACTTGTGGTCAAGTCCTCGGGCGTTAGTACCAGTAAGCTGAACATATTTCTATGCTTACACACCTGGCCTATCAACTGGTGGTCTTCCAGTGCCCTTACCAAAAAAGAGGGAAATCTCATCTTGAAGCTGGTTTCACACTTAGATGCTTTCAGCGTTTATCCAATCCAAACATAGCTACCCAGCGGTGCCACTGGCGTGACAACTGGTTCACCAGAGGTTTGTCCATCCCGGTCCTCTCGTACTAAGGACAGCACTCCTCAAATTTCCTACGCCCACGATAGATAGAGACCGAACTGTCTCACGACGTTCTGAACCCAGCTCGCGTACCACTTTAATCGGCGAACAGCCGAACCCTTGGGACCTAATTCAGCCCCAGGATGTGATGAGCCGACATCGAGGTGCCAAACCTCCCCGTCGATGTGAACTCTTGGGGGAGATCAGCCTGTTATCCCCAGGGTAACTTTTATCCGTTGAGCGACGGCAATTCCACATTCTACCGCCGGATCACTAAGCCCTACTTTCGTACCTGCTCGACCTGTCTGTCTCGCAGTTAAGCCACCTTATGCCTTTGCACTCGACGCACGGTTTCCAACCGTACTGAGGTGACCTTTGGACGCCTCCGTTACTTTTTTGGAGGCGACCGCCCCAGTCAAACTGTCCGACTGCCATTGTCCCGAAGCCGGCTTACGGCTCCCGGTTAGAGACCCAATACTGTCAGAGTGGTATCCCAACGTCGACTCCCGCACAACTGACGCCATGCGTTCTTCGTCTCCCACCTATCCTGTACAGACAATATCGAATCCCAGTAACAATCTACAGTGAAGCTCCATGGGGTCTTTTCGTCTAGTCGCGGGTAACTTGCATCTTCACAAGTACTACAATTTCACCGGGTACGTTGTCGAGACAGTGCCCAAATCATTACGCCATTCGTGCGGGTCAGAACTTACCTGACAAGGAATTTCGCTACCTTAGGACCGTTATAGTTACGGCCGCCGTTTACTGGGGCTTAAGTTCACTGCTTCGATTGCTCTAACAGATTCCCGTGACCTTCCAGCACCGGGCAGGCGTCAGCCCCCATACCTCATCTTACGATTTAGCGGAGACCTGTGTTTTTGGTAAACAGTTGCTTGGGCCAATTCTCTGCGACCTGGTATCACTACCGAGGCTCCCCTTATTGCGAACTTACGGGGTTAATTTGCCGAGTTCCTTAACAACGCTTCTCCCGCTCGTCTTAGGATTCTCTCCTCATCCACCTGTGTCGGTTTGCGGTACGGGCACCTTTACTCTTGATAGCAACTTTTCTCGTCAGTGTGAAATCATCGACTTCGGTACTTGTTTTCCCTCCTCATCACGACCCAGAAACAAGAAGCGTACTTAACTACTTCTCTATCCTCATCGCTTGAACACACATATCCTGCAGTGTGCATCGACTATCCTACTGCGTCCTTGCTTCTCTTAAAACGAGCAACGGCGGTACAGGAATATCAACCTGTTGTCCATCGGCTACGCTTGTCAGCCTCGCCTTAGGTCCCGACTAACCCTGGGAGGACGACCCTTCCCCAGGAAACCTTGGATTTTCGACGGACAAGATTCTCACTTGTCTCTCGTTACTTATTCCGACATTCTCACTACTGATACATCCACACGTCCTTACGATCGTGCTTCAACTGCCTACAGTAAGCTCCTCTACCATTCATTTCTGAATCCGCAGCTTCGGTATATGGTTTTAGCCCCGTTGATTTTCGGCGCAGACTCACTCGACTAG
>Ga0209717_1002359_pt1:0-10000 | contig 18269 bp, 16 predicted proteins | sample AD_UKC048_MetaG_FD_184418 | JGI IMG/M metagenome (GOLD analysis project Ga0209717, IMG submission 184418) | Active sludge microbial communities of municipal wastewater-treating anaerobic digesters from USA - AD_UKC048_MetaG (SPAdes) (version 2) | ecosystem: Engineered > Bioreactor >... | reverse complement strand
TGCACTCAATTGAAAGGAATAACGTTGTGGCTTTACTTACATGTAGCAATTTGAACTTGGGATATGATGGGACTATTGTCGCTGAGCAGCTTGAGTTTGTCGTAAATTCAGGAGATTATCTTTGTATTGTTGGCGAAAACGGTTCTGGAAAGAGCACTTTAATGAAGACGATACTAGGTCTCAAGAATCCAATATCTGGTTCGATCCTTTTCGGTGACGATCTAAAACGTAACGAGATTGGTTACTTGCCACAACAAACAGTAGTTCAAAAGGACTTCCCTGCTTCTGTTAAGGAAATTGTTCTATCTGGATGCCTTAATAGTAGCGGCTTCAACCCTTTCTATACTTCCGCACAAAAGAAAAAGGCGCAGGCTAGCATGGAACGAATGGGAATACTTGATCTAGCATCTTCTTGCTATCGCGAACTCTCCGGCGGACAGCAGCAAAGAGTTTTGCTTGCACGCGCGCTTTGCGCAACAAGAAAGATGCTGCTTCTTGACGAGCCAGTTGCAGGCTTAGACCCCAAGGTTACAGTGGAAATGTACGGCCTAATCAGCAGTCTAAATAAAGACTCCGGAATTACGGTTATTATGATTTCGCATGATATCTCGTCAATTCTTCGATATTCTTCTCACATTTTACATGTAGATCGCAGCCAGCTGTTTTTTGGAACTACCACTGACTATCTTCAAAGCGAAGTTGGAGCTATGTTCAACGGGGGTGTATCACAATGATAGATAAACTCATAGACTACCTTCAATACCCGTTTGTTATATACGCTTTAATTGTTGGAATTTTGATCGCATTTTGTTCCTCATTACTTGGAGTAACTCTGGTTCTTAAACGCTTCTCCTTTATTGGCGACGGTCTTTCACACGTAGCTTTTGGCGCAGTGGCAATAGCCTCTGTTCTTAAAATCACTAACAATACTCTTCTAGTGCTACCAATTACTATTATTTGCGCGATTTTGCTTCTTCGAACAAGCAAAAGCACTAAAATCAAGGGCGATGCAGCAATTGCAATGCTTTCCGTTGGTGCACTAGGTCTCGGTTATTTACTAATGAACATATTCTCGACATCATCAAATGTGACGGGGGACGTATGCTCGACACTTTTTGGCGCGACGTCAATACTTACATTGAATTCGCTCGATGTATGGATTTGTATAGGATTATCTGTTCTTGTGCTAGTCGTATTTATCCTTTTCTACAACAAAATCTTTGCTGTAACTTTCGACGAGGATTTCGCTCTAGCCACAGGTACGAATTCAAACATTTATAACTTGATTATCGCGATTACGATAGCGCTCGTCATAGTGCTAGCTATGAATCTGGTAGGATCACTCTTAATATCTGCACTCGTAATATTCCCCGCGTTGTCTGCTATGCGTGTATTCAAGAGCTTTAAGAGTGTAATTATTTGCTCGGCATGTTTCTCCGTATTCTGTGCCGCGTTAGGAATGATTATCTCAATTCTTGAAGGAACTCCAGTTGGCTCAACAATCGTAGCTATGGATATCCTTGGCTTCATAATCTTCTGGATTATTGGCCTCTCTCGAAAAGGATTAGCCAAGTAATCTCTCTATATAAGTCGGTCGCTTGTTTCATTAGGCGAAAAAATTACGACGCTTGCCCTTACTATCTACAGGATATTCTTTGATAGAAATAATGAAATCAACGTTTACCGCTTCAATTCGTCCTTTTTCTTCAACCATAATTCCGCCATCGCAAATCTCGGTGATTTTGCCAACAGTAGTATCGTTAAGCGTTGCGATGATTACATCCTTGTCAATAAATCTCTTAGCTAATTCAAGCATCTCCCTTGTTCCTCCTCTTTTCTTCCTTGCAATACTTAAAGCTGCGTTTTTCTTTCTTCTGTTGATTGTCAACGAAAGAATCACAAACACGCCAATAATAAACAAATAGATAAAGTAAGTATCCATTATTTCCCCTAAAAAAGTAATTTGAATAATTATATCACATGTGTACGATTATTCTCCCAAAAATTAGGTTACAATTAAGTATTCTCAAGAGGAGGCGTAAGTCCTTATGACATACACGAGCATCGCTATCACAATTTGTTTAATTCTATCTGTGATACTTCTAATACTTAGCTATAGAAATTCCAGGAACTTATCTAGCTTGGATTTAACGAAGATCCAATTGGATTGGAAGCCTATTTTCGAGAATTTAGATGAGCAATTCAAGCATCAAAATGAGTATGCGCTTCGTGGACGAGAAGCTTCAGACAGACTAACAGCTGAACGTGTTAGTAACATGAATCAAGCAATTACTTCCATGCTTGAGAAGAGTATTTCAGAGCAAAAGCAAATTCTTGAAGCTAACCAGAAACTTCTTGCATCAGGTCTTGAAGTTAACAGCAAAACGATGGAGACTAGATTAGATAATCTTACTAAGATGCTTTACTCCCAATTTGAGACTCAGCGTAAGACTAACTCCGAACAAATTGAGAAAATTCGTGAATCCGTTAACGAGAAACTTGACAAGACAATTAACGAGCAATTTGAGAAGAGCTTTAAGAATGTAATTAATCAGATGAACTCGTTACAGACTACGATGGGCGAGCTTAAGTCAATATCTACTCAGGTAGGTAGTCTTGAGAAGACATTAAATGGCGTTAAGACAAGAGGAATCCTTGGCGAGACTCAACTTCGCTCTATTATCGAGAACGTCCTTAATCCAAATCAATTTGATATTGAAGTACCTACTATCCCTGGTTCAACTGAGCGAGTTGAGATAGCTATTAAGATTCCAGATAACAGTAGCGATTCGTTCGTTTACTTGCCAGTTGATTCGAAATGCCACCTCGACAGATTTGAAGCCCTTCAGAATGCCTATGAGTCAGGTGATCAGTCGCTTATTACAAGAGAGCAAAAAGCATTTGCCGATGCTATTCGTAACGATTGCAAGGATATCAGTAGTAAATACATATCTTCGCCTCATACAACCGACTTTGGTATTCTATTTGTTCCATTTGAAGGAATGTATTCTGAAGTAATTAAGCTTAATCTTCTGGAGACACTTAACAAAGAGCACATTACTATTGCTGGACCATATACTATGTTAGCAATACTCGGAACGATTGTTAATTACTACCAAAGTCTAGCGATAGTGAAGCAAACCGATAAAATTGAAGCTACTCTTATGCAAACCAAGAAGGCGTTCACAGCATATGACGAGCAACTTATGAAGGTCAAGAAGAACCTTGATTTGGCTTCTAGAAACATAGATGATTTACAAGGAGTTAAGACAAAGAAGATTCTACGCGCTTTGAATGATGTCTTGGATTATGATGGTGAAGGTATTCAAGAGGGTTCATCTCAAGTCCTTATTGATGACATAAATAACACCGCCGAAAGCGGTGATATTAGCGAAGATATTGAATGATCAATTCATTTAAGTGGTTATTCTTTTTAAATTCTATACAGGATATTTGCACTATCCCTCAGGATGCTGATACTTCGGAATTAATTCTATCCATCATTGTAGATAAGAAAACATTGTTTGCTTCTATTTGAGATTTCATGATATATACCATAGTTCCATTTCTTAATGCATACATCATGTTTAAGCGATAAAGCAATATGGAAGAAATGTCAATATGGAAAGTCTCACACATAGCACACCACTTATCAGCCATACATACTATTGCACTTTCAAGATAAGCAGGAGGCAAAATATTCAACGGAAACATGTGCTTCTTAATAATATCTTGCTCTATTCCATTTAGCTTGAAATCACGATTAGAGTTGGACAATGCACAACCGGCATGAGTGAAACCATGCCATTCATGTTTCTTACTGTATATATGCCAATCATAAAGAAAATAGTCGTGAAGAAGTCCGCCACGAATTAAACTGCGTCGATCGATTCTTTTCTTGCTAAACGCAGAAAAGAACATATCAAGTGAGGAAGCAATAATAAGGCTTACTCTAGTGACTGAAACTACATGCTCGTATACTGAAGTTGTCCCATGTTGCATGAAAGTCTTCATGCTTTGAGCACCTTCAGACATTAAAATATCTTCAGCAGCATCAAAAATTTCTTGAGACAATAATTCACATGATAAGAATTGATCCAAATGATACCTCCGCAATTCAATAATGGCATTATACGACATTACAAATGAAAATCATACAAAACAACAGTGATCTTTGCAAGGTGTTTTGATAAATACATCAGTCGCTTCTTAAGGCGAAATATTAACACAAAAACAAAGAATTTAATAGATTAACAAGTGTAATGAATGTATAGTTTCTTGAAAGAAAAGAGAATTATTATGAGTACAAATTCAAATACAAATTTAAGTTCAAATACGATTAAATTCAATAGCAAACGTATCATCGATATGACTGTTGGTGATCCGATGAAGAATATATTGAAGTTCGCACTTCCTTTATTTTTAAGCAATTTGCTGATGCAATTCTATAACCTAACAGATATAGCCATTGTTGGAAATGCTTTAGGTGATGACGCTTTATCTGCCGTTGGCGCAGTATCAACTATCTACAGTTTGTTCATTTCACTATGCTTTGGTATGTCGAACGGATTTTCTATTGTAATTGCAAAGCACTTTGGAGCTTGCGACTATAAGAAGATGCGTAAAGCTGTTGGAAATACTATTCTCATCTTTGTTGTATGGGGCGTCTTGATTAAAGTAGTCAGTCTACTGACTTTGAAACCTCTTATGCATGCGCTAAATACCCCGCCGGAACTTTTCGACGAAGCTTATGGTTATATTTCTATAATTCTTTCATTCATGATTTTCTCATTTGCATATAACGTCCAGGCTGGAATTATGAGAGCTCTTGGCAATTCTAAGGATCCGCTTCTGTTTTTGATGGTTTCTACCGTCACGAACGTAGGATTAGATTTGTTATTTGTGTATGTGTTCAAGTGGGGAATTCGTGGCGCTGCATTAGCAACGGGATTGTCCTTCGTTCTTGCAGCAGTATTCGCTTTCGTTTTCATCGTTAAGAAAGTCCCAGAATTAAGACTTTCACGAAGTGATTTCAAAGTCGATAAAAACCTAATGATTGATCTTTTTACATCAGGTTTATCTTTTGCCATGATGTTTACAATCGTAAACCTTGGCACCTTGATTTTGCAAAGCGCTATTAACGGTTTTGGTAAAACCATAATTGCCGCGCATACTACAGCTCGTAAAGTCTCGGAGCTATGCATGATGCCACTTTCTACTTTAGCTACTACTCTTGCAACCTTCTCGGGGCAGAATCATGGAGCGGGCAAACATCTTAGAGTTTGGAAGGGAATCAAGAAGTCTCTACTATTATCCTACGGTGTTATCATAATTATGATTTTTATTATTTACTTTTTTGGCAGATCCATTGTTACAGGACTCTCAGGATCTGAATCGTCAAAACTAATTAGCACAGCAGTTTTATACTTGAAGTTTGACTTGCCATTCTATTTCGTTTTGGCAATTCTTCTATTTACAAGAAGTTCTCTTCAAGGTCTTGGCTCGAAAATCGTGCCTCTAGTTGCAAGTATCATGGAATTAGTTCTTAAGATAGCAACTGTCGGTTTTCTTGCTAAGCACTACGGGTATTGGGGAATAATTGTGTGCGAGCCGATTAGCTGGATACTTTGTTCTATCTTTAACGTCATAGCATTCTTTATGAATCACAACATTCGTAATGCCATGAGGGAAGCTAAACTTTCAAAGAAGTCAAAAATAAAACTCTCAAGTGCAGATACAAATGAGAGCCTATCTGATTAGTAATTCTTTTTCATCCGAAGATTCCACCACACACCAACCGTGTCGGAAAACATCTTCCATATGTCCTTCATCTTTATTCGACCAAAGGATTCGCCTCGCCTATATTCTAGAACAATTGGCATCTCGGCAATTACACCCTTAGAATGTGAGGCTAGTGCCAATTGCTCAACGTCAAAGGCATATCCTTTAACTCGTTGCTTACTAACGATGTCCTTAATGAGAGCTCCATCGAAGAGCTTAACACCTGTTTGAGTATCCTTGCATCTCATTCCAAAAAGGACCTTCAGGATAACATAAAAGCTAAAAGAGAATAACTTCCTTATTGGAGGATAATCAAGCTTAGAATCTTTATGCATCTTCGATCCAATTACTACATTACATGGTTCGGTCTCACTCTTGATTCTCTTTAGGAAAGCGTCAAAATGCTTAGCCGACAAATCCAAGTCAGCATCTAAGAATCCAATGTACTTTCCACTAGAAGCAAGAACTCCTGCTTTAACAGCTTGGCCCTTACCACGATTATCTTCGTAGCTTACAGGATGAATGTGCGGATGAGCTTGAGCCGCTCTATTAATCTCAGAAGCAGTATTGTCTTTGCTTCCATCATTCACAGGGACTAACTCGTAGTCAGTACAAAAAGCTTCGATATCGCTTGCCATTTCCATCAAATTATCATAAATATGCTCTCCCTCATTGTATGAAGGGATTACAATGCTTAGTTCCATGAATGCCAACTCTCTCACGATACTAATTTCACGGCCCAATTTAGCTTCTCAAGGAAAAACGTCGCAATAATGCTCTTAACTAAATTGGTCATTTCCACTATCGTATACACGTAGATTATATCTAAAGAAGTGCAATGTGACAAACAATATGCCAAAGGAAATACTAAGAAAATAGAGAATATTCCGTCCATAAGGAGTGTAATCAAGGTCTTACCTCCTGCTCTTAGCGTGAAATACGAAGCATGAGCGTAGGCCATAATTGGCATTAGTATCGCATATGCAATAATCAGTTTTGTTGCCAAAGCCTTAACATCTGCTTCAGTGTTATATATTGTTGGGAATGCCCATGCACAGGAAAACATAAGCAGGCTAAAGACAAAACTTGAAGCGAATGAGAAGAAAATGCATTTTCGCGCCATCTTCTTAGCTTCATCCAAATGCCCTGCTCCAAGAAGTTGACCTATAATGATACCAACCGCACTTCCAAATGCTATGAAGAAGATGTTAAAGATATTGCTTAGCGTAGATTGTATATTCGATGCAGCAACAACTGTCAATCCTCGGTAAGCATAGCTTTGAGCAATTAGCGCTATTGATATAACCCACATGAACTCATTGAGCATGATTGGCAAGCCTTTCGAGACGATTTTACTGAGCAAATCCGCAGGTACCTTGAAGGAAGCAAAAATGTAATTCGCGAAAATCATCTTATCCTTGTGCCTATGTGTCCAAAGAATATTCAACGCACAATCAGCGTAACGAGAAATGACCGTTGCGATTGCCGCGCCTTCAACACCAAGTTTAGGGAAACCAAATTTACCAAAAATCATTATGTAATTGAGAACTAAGTCAATAATTACAGCGACAAAGCCGCTTCTCATAGGAGTTACTGTCTCATTGCACTCTCTCATTGTTGACGCATAAATGGTGCTTAAGCAAAGAGCTGGTAATCCAAGAAGCATAATCATCAAGTATTTCAGGGCATAGTCCAGGGTTTCAGCTATATCTTTCGCGTCACCTATTTCTTCGTTTAGGTATAAACCGATCAGATCTTTGCTAAAGACAACAAATATCACGATAGCAATAGTCAGAGCACCCAAACACAAGTAGATTTTCGAGCGAAAAGAATTCGCTACTCCCTTGTGATCACCTTTTCCGAAATACTGCGCGCCAAAAAGTCCGCCTGCCGATACCGCTCCAAAAATAACCATGGTTAAGATGAAGAGAAGGTTATTTGAAATTGAAACACCTGACATCTCGTTGGTACCAAGTTGTCCAACCATAATGTTGTCAAGCATTCCAACGACATTAACCAAGCCATTCTGAAGCGCAATTGGAAGCGTCAATGTTAATACTTTTAGATAGAATGCCTTGTCGCCTATTAACGAGCGGCCAAAGCTTCTTAATTCACTTTTCATAATTTCTCCTACAAAAAAACAAGCCGTACAATTCATTCTTGTTCCGACTTGCTTTGCTTAATTTTTAATATAATCTGGTTATTTCAAACTAAAAATTACACATAGACAGGAAGGCCCAACGCATATGCTTATCGGCAACGCGCTTTCCATTAAGTGCTAGATTGGAATTAGTAAATCGTCGCATAATGGTCCTCCTTCCTATAGTTCTCTTAGTTTCTTTTTCGAAAAAGTAGTTAGATACTACGCCTCATCTTTGACTTTGTCAAACCGAAATATCAATCAAGTGTTCTTCATGATAACGCTCTCGATACTGTCAGCAGCGTCCTCGCATGAATCGAAGCACATTTCAAGTGCATCAAACAAAGTCATCCACGCAATGATATCCTTTTCACTTGTCTCCTCCGCAAATAGCTTATGAGTGTACTCAAAGTGAAGAGTATCGCCGCGGCTCTCGCAAGTATTTACTTCAATGATCATATCTTTGATTTTCTTCGATGTCTTGAAATTACGGAATTCTTCAACAGTTAGCTGAAGCTTCTCACAAATCTCAACAAGAAGCTTCGTGAACTCAAGTGTCTCTGGTCTAATTGTCTTAATGTCGTACATATAGATTCGACGAAGAACATCATCAATAGCATCAACAACATTATCAAGGTATTGAGCCAGATCAACAATATTTTCGATCTCGATTGGAGCTAAGAACTCGCGAGAAAGATGCTCGATTATCTCATGCTTATTTGCATCGGCTGAATGCTCTATTACATGAATTCTGCTGATCGTCTCAGAGATGCTCGCGTAGTCGTAATTGATCAGTGCCTCATTAAGACCATTAGCGGCTGCAACAGCGTGTTCAGAAATCTTTGTGAAAGCTGTAAAGTAGTCAAAATCGTTGCTCTTGTTAAATAGTGACATTGTAATTACCTCCGTTATATATCAATAAATGTGTTTGCGTTTGATTCTAGAAAATATACATAAATAGCTGAGCCATCAAATATCCTACTAGCCCACAACCAGGGAAAGTAAGAATCCATGCTAGGCCCATTTCTTTAACTACTCCCCAGTTAACTGCAGAGAGCCTTCTCGAAGCGCCTACACCCATTATTGCTGTTGTTTTTGTATGTGTCGTACTTACAGGTATACCTGTAATAGATGAGAATAGCAAGCACGTAGCTGCCCCAAGGTCTGCAGCAAATCCTTGGTACGTTTGCAGGCTAACCATATCCATACCAACCGACTTTATGATTCGATATCCGCCAATTGAAGTTCCAAGTGCCATAACAGCTGAGCATAGAATCATTAGCCAAATAGGAATTGAGAAAGAGCTAACGTTACCTTGACCATTTGCTAAGAAGATTCCAAGAAGGAAAACTGACATAAACTTCTGACCATCTTGAGCTCCATGCATGAATGCCATAAAAGCTCCACCAAACACTTGAGCATTCTTAAAGAAACCAACTGTCTTTCTCCTGTCCATCTTCTTGCACACAGCTTCAATAATTCGTACATTAATGAAACCAGACATAAAGCCTAAGAAAGTAGAAAGTGCAAGGCCTCCTAACACCTTAGCCCATTCCATTGCATTAATACCATTCAAGCTTCCGTGCAATGCAATAGCCGCACCAGAAAGACCTGCTATTAATGCATGGCTCTCACTTGTAGGAATTCCAAACTTCCAAGCCATAGTCGCCCACAACACAATTGCAAAAAGTGCTGCACATAGAGCAACAGTTGCATCGCCAGTATCGCCGCCAAAATCAACCATATTATATATGGTCATCGCAACCTTCGAATTAATGAAGGTCATTACCAGTACGCCTAGAAAATTAAAAATAGCTGCCATCATGATAGCAGATGAAGCCTTCATCGATCTGGTCGACACAACTGTCGCAATCGCATTCGGCGCATCCGTCCATCCATTAACAAGTATTACTCCTAGTGTGAGCACTACCGTGATGGCAAGCATCGGATTCGACACCAGTTGGCTAATAAAATCAAAGAATCCTATTGTCATACTTTGTCTCCTTAATCATTAATATTACCCTTTAGTAATTTACCACAAAAAGACAACTCAAGCGCTATCAAGAAGCAGATTCAAAT
>Ga0209717_1002358_pt1 | contig 18271 bp, 13 predicted proteins | sample AD_UKC048_MetaG_FD_184418 | JGI IMG/M metagenome (GOLD analysis project Ga0209717, IMG submission 184418) | Active sludge microbial communities of municipal wastewater-treating anaerobic digesters from USA - AD_UKC048_MetaG (SPAdes) (version 2) | ecosystem: Engineered > Bioreactor > Anaerobic >... | reverse complement strand
ATTTTTCGACGTTTCAGTAGCCATCTTGCAGGCTAATAGCTATGGTTCGACTACGCTCACCAACCGCCCGCCTCCAGATTGGCAAATGTCTGGTTTTTTCAGTCGCAACAAAAGTCTCTGTACTCAATCACACACTCACTCTGTTCTTGGCAGCCATCTTGCAGGCTATTTTGCAAACGCTTGCGGTCGCCGAGCGGAGTCGAGGTGCCCGCTCTTCAGTAGCCATCTTGCAGGCTAATAGCTAATCACGCTTACCACTGGAGTAACAATCAGTCTGCCCAAGTTTCAGTAGCCATCTTGCAGGCTAATAGCTAATCATTTGCCGCTTGACCAAAATTTAGGTTTCGCCTGTTTCAGTAGCCATCTTGCAGGCTAATAGCTAATCAGGGACGGCATCATGCCGAATTGAGCATGAAGCAGTTTCAGTAGCCATCTTGCAGGCTAATAGCTAATCAATGACCTGGAGGAGGCAGTAATGCCTCAACGAGTTTCAGTAGCCATCTTGCAGGCTAATAGCTAATCATGATGGATGTAACGCATGTAATGAAATAATTCGTTTCAGTAGCCATCTTGCAGGCTAATAGCTAATCTAAAAATTGAAAAATTCGCTGACGGCTTAACAGTTTCAGTAGCCATCTTGCAGGCTAATAGCTAATCATTATGAGCATACCAAAGTAGCTCTGAAAGCAAGTTTCAGTAGCCATCTTGCAGGCTAATAGCTAATCTTGAAAAGTACGAACCAACGGGAGATGAACCCGTGTTTCAGTAGCCATCTTGCAGGCTAATAGCTAATCTGTTTCACTTAATTAAAAAATAAAATGATTAAAGTTTCAGTAGCCATCTTGCAGGCTAATAGCTAATCTTTCATTCTTATATACTAAATGAGGGTTCGAAGTTTCAGTAGCCATCTTGCAGGCTAATAGCTAATCAGGATACTTTAAAAAAGAACCGTTTTCGGAAAAGTTTCAGTAGCCATCTTGCAGGCTAATAGCTAATCGTTGAACAAATAATTGACAGAGCCAGTAATGGGTTTCAGTAGCCATCTTGCAGGCTAATAGCTAATCAATTTGATTCTCAACACGTTGGCAAATATACAACAATAATTTGAATTATGCAAAACGTCAAAGAACCCATTGATAATACCACAAATTTATAAATAAATTCTGAGGATTTTCGCAAATCTATTGTTTAGATACGATAAATTTTGGTGTTTTTAAGAGGGAAAAATGCGTAAGTGCAAGTAAATCAATATAATAAGCCTTTAAAAAATTTTCGCAAATCTCTTTAAAAAATTTTGGATTCTGAGATTTGCGAAAATCGGTCGTTTTTGGTGAAAAAATATGATGTGCTAAGTAGCTGATTATAAGGTATATAATGAAATGACAAAAACTGTAAAAAGTGGTCATTTTCGCAAACCTCAGCGCGATTTTGTGAAAACCGGAGATTTGCGAAAATTTTATTGGATGCAAATTTGTCCTAAAAAATCGCAACACGCAAATAATCAATAAGTTACGCATTATTTTGATTTTCGCAAATCGAAAAAATAAATATTTTGTTTCTACATAACCCGGTAGCATTCATGGCTTACAGTGTATTTTCCCATACCGTAGTTGGTGGCGCTTCCGGCTTGTACGTAGCTGCCCAGTAGGAGCAGGGGTAGCCATTGTTCAATGGCTTTTGGGTGTGCACCGTACACCAGTTTACCGGTGTAACCGCCCAGCGGCATTCGCTTGCTTAGCAGGGTTTGCTGCCATACAATTTGTGCTTCGTTCAGTACAAACTCGTAGTTCCACGCTTCGCATTGCTGCTTCAGTACATCTTTACTGCAATCTTTTCCGTTGCAATACACCGCCTCGATATTTGACATGCGTTTGCACAAATGGTAAACCAGGTCGCCAAATGCCATGTTGCCGGCATGGCGGTGGTTGTTATACAACGACACGGGGCTGATAAACTCAAGCTGCAACTTGCCCGAAAGCGGCGAAACATGGGCAAAACTTTTCGCATTAAACTGTACAGGAACAGGGGTAAGTTTGCCGGATCTCAGATGTAACGGTCGCCATTGTCCGTCGCAAACCGAAACCAATTCAATGTTGTGGAATCCTATTTCGCTAAACAGATTTTTGCATCGTGGCAGCAAATAGGGCAACACACCGGCAACACTACCAAACAGACTTATGCCCAAAGTAAAAAATCCGGGTTGCACGCCTGCCCACCAGTGTGAGGCATAGCCACGTAGTAAGGCATTGCGCATACTGGCGATAAGGGTGCTGATGGCAGCATTATCATCGGGTAGGCTATTGCCGGCACAACGGAGTTCAGTCTCCCCACTTTTTTGATTTTCCTCAACAATGCGGTGCAGGCAGGTGCTCATGGCTTTGTGCAGGGTTTCGCCAAAGCTTAGGTTTAGGTATTGCATGTGTTTGCACCGATAGCTGATGTAAATAGGTGTTATGCTCAATGCATTGAAACAGGGGAGGAGTAGCGATTTCATATGGGTATATTATTCCTGATTAACTTCGACTTGATTATCGCTTTGAGACAATAGTATATTGGCTTCTTCTACTGTAAGTGGTTTGGTGGTTTGTATGTTGTGGTAATATTCTGTAATCGGCTTCCCAAATTCAGTTGGTAACCAAACTAAATATTTATTATTTAGTTGATTGTTCCCATCCTTCTCATCAGCCGGGTTTTTGCTCAAATATATGGTAGCTTCATAAATGTAATAACTACCACACTCAGAAAGTCGTTTTGTTTCTTGTTTCATATATGGATACATACTTAGGTTTTTGTTATTATTCATTTGCTTACCAATTTGCTGACCAAAATTGCGGATGTCGCCTTCGTGGGCAAGATAAGCTTCGTGGCAGGTCATAATATATTTATCGTTAAAAATAAAGTGAATTGTAAGCTTCTTGGGCAGACTCATTTGCCAATCTTGTCGTTTTTCGTTATACCATATAAAAAGAGCAAATACAAAAGTGGCCAAAGCCATATAGGGCTCGAGCCAATGACCCCACTTCGTTGATATCCCTAATCCAAATTCAATGGGTCGAAAAATAAAAAAAGCAAAACCTGCAAGAATAAACAAAGCAGCTATAATTGCTTGATACGAATTCTTTTTTAAAGTATTCCAGAACACACTAATTCGATACCTAAACTTTTTGGGTTTTGTTTTCATAACTTGATGGTTTTCTTAATAAATTTAAATTTTTATAATAAGTATTTTACTGTTAAAGGACTTTGTAAACAAAAAAAGGACTTGTTGTATGATAGTTGAAAATTATTTATTTTAGCAATGTTTACTGTGCATCTTTAGATTAAAGTTTTATCAGGCAGAAGATTGGATAATAGTTTTGAATTCTCATAACATAAACGTGTTTGCATTACTTTAAAAAATTAGAAATACTCTCGGAATTTCACGAAAACAAAAACCGATTTTTTTACGCCATCTTCAATTTGGACATTGCGACGTGTGGTTGAAGCTACACAAGGGATACCCTTACTGCGCAATAAATTTGCCATACAAAAACAAAAAGTGATTTCACCCGTGAGATGAACAGCTATTTGTTTGGAAGGTTGCTTCAACCATGCCTCATTTATTTTGTTGTAATACACAACAGCCAGATTTAAAATCTGGTTTTTGTCCCATTCAGGGTCAATTTCAGGGAAACTCATGTCAACAATTTCGCCAAAAGAATTGACCGCTGTATCTTTTTGCAATGCTCCCCATTGATCGGAGGGATGATTAGAAAGATTTATTAGCATATAATAAAACAATAATTTTGTTAAAGTAATAATAAATACCCATTTTCTCGTTTATCATGTATTGCATTAAAATCAAATTAATATTACTCCTTTCTAACGAGTTTCGAAAACAGTTTCTTCGCAAAATCTTCGCTGGTAAAGTTTGTAACATCTATCCAAATTTTATTTTCTTCAAACCTATTCCAAACCTTTTGGTCATGTTGTTTTAAAGCGTGGTAAACGCGTTCAATGCAATGCTCCAAAATATCCCATTCTTGTTCTGATAATTTTTGCTGGTTTGAATCTTTAAGATATTTTTCAAGTTTAGCTTTAATCATTTTAAAATCGCGAACAACATATTCATTGTTAATGTTTTTCTCATCGAGATATGCAGCTAATCCTGTTGACAGTTTTGCCTCTGTTTCGGCTTTGCGTTTTTCTGCCTCCTGGCGCTTTAATGCTTCAATCTCTTCTCGTTTCAATTGAATTTCGATGGCTTTTACAACGTCTTGCTTAAATTCGTGATGCGAAACATTATCAAGGTTCAAAGCTTCGGCTTGTTCTATTAGCGAAAGAGCCGGTTTGTAATCATTGTTTTGGTAAAGGGTGTTGGCTTGGGAGATGAGGGAATTGAATTGGATGTTTTTTGCTTCCAATAAGGCTTTCTGCTGAGCAAGCATTTGTTGAACTTCTTGTTGTTTTCGGAGTTTGACACTTTCCATGATTAGTAAAAAACTTTTTCTATCTTCTTTTATTTTTTCTAATATTTCGTCGTTTAAAAAACTTTTTACTAGAGGAATCCCATTCAATTCGGAAAAATCTTGCAAACTGAGATTATCTTTCTTGACATTGTTAAACTGATTCTGTCTTTTACTATCTTGCTCATTTGTGTCTTCAAGCTTTGGGTAAACTAGTGATTCCGCAACATCTGTTTTAGCTGTTTGAGTCAATGACAATAATTCAATAATGTTCCTTGTTTTGAGCCATTCTGACTTGATGTCTAACTTACTCTTGGTGTGCAAGTTCATTTCATGTTCAAAGTAAGCGAGTGCTTCATTTAAACCAAAACTTGGGTTTTCAATCTCAACTTTAATTTTCCCAAAACCGTAAGGTTTTGCACTGCCAATATTATGAAATGCATTTGGACAATTATGGAATGTTATAGCAGAAATTAATGCGCCCAATTCAACTTTACGCAAATTGTGATATCTAATTTTGCATCTAAATTCAGTATTGGCTTCGAGTGGATGAAATTCCGAATAAATATTTTCATTATCACTCCCATTTCCATCTTCTACAGTTTCATGTATAGGATATTTTTTAAAGCCATTTAATACAGAATCACTATTCAAATATGTATTGTAAGTCACACTTACTTGATCAATGTTGTCAGGTTGTTTTAAATATGCAGGATAAAACGATTGCTTTGGAGATCCAAGAACTCTTCGTTGAATGTCATAATGATTAGGTTCTTTGGCGATAAAAGCATGCCCTACGCTTACCCTTCCTTTGAACTGATTGGATATCTTTTGATAGCCGAAAATTATATCTGATAAATCCGGTTCAAAATTTGTAGCATTATTATATGAGTTTAAAGGCTCCAAATCTCTTAAATAATGTGTGTTATTAAGCTTGTACAATTTTGAGAAACCAAAATGAATTACAGTATTATTATTGTCAAGTTTAAAAAAAACGGGTAATGATGTTAATCGAGCAAAATAATTCCATAGAGATTGATCGTTCTTGTTTTCAATATCCATGATTTTATTATATAGATTCTGATTTGCTAATTCATGACGTTTCGCATTATTTGGGTTCTGAAAAATATATTCATATTTTTTCCCTTTCATAGGTCCGAACATTACCAAATGTCCAGTCTTATCAGCAGATTCGTTAGTTAAATTATAAATATTTCCTGTCTTGGGAATTCTACAATCGAATAAAAAATTGAATTGTTGAGAAAAATCGGTGATATTACATTCCGTATATTTCTGAACAGCAGTTAGTTCGTCAAAATTTGAAATGCTGAAAAATGTTGCAACACTATCCGTTCTGACTCTGTCAGCAGAACATTCATCGATAACCCATCGGTCATCTAATCTGGTAAGCCATCCGGTTTTTGTATTTCGCATCTCAGTATTAGAAAATTGCCTATTATTCATGTCTCTTAAAGCAAAGATTTTATCAGAATCAACTTGCTTCATTCGCGAGAAACTCATTATTTCAAGCACATTCCGGAACATTCCTTTTAGTGATGAACTCGGAATGAAATATTTCTTTTCCCCATTATCATCAATATAATGAGAGAAATCATTTGTTTTATCATCTTTTTTATGTCCATTTCGGATAAAAAGTGGAGTCATTGCAGTTATTTTTAGCTCAATCTCTCCACTTTCTCCATCAGAAAAAGGAATATCATGACTGACTTGATCTGCCCAATAAGGTTTATAAACTTCACCTTCGGTTGGTGCCGGCACAAAATTATATGGTGATTTTATACTCATAACTTATTCCTCCTTATTATTTTTAGTAAAACCGACAAAAACGAATTCCGCAGGTTGCAAAACTTTCATATTATTACACACTTCATCTTCTTTATCACGCCAATATTGTCGAAATTGAAGACCTGCAACTCCATCAAAATTTGCGATGTATTTTTGTTCTGAATACTCGAAATTGGCTGATGGCTTTGCACTTATATCGAACTTATTTACCAGATATTTGCCATCAATATATTTGACACTAATTGAATTTATTCCATCGCATAATTGAGCTTCCACAATAAATGGATTTTCACCATCAACCATCTCGTGTTCGTATTCGGCATTTTTTAAAACTTCGGGAGCCGGCTGATCACTCCACCAAACATAGCCGTCATATTTTGATTTTTCTATTTTTTTCATTTTATTCGGGTTTAATAAGTTTACCAATAAAAATTCCATTACCGCGATTTACTCCACCGCCAAGAGGCAACATTCCTGTGCAAATATCATTAAGGGCAGATTCAAATGCTTCTTTAATTTTATTTTCTTTATCCTCTTTAAATACAGTTTTGTTAACTAATACCTTTAACTCAAATTTGGAATGGTTGCCATATACGGTTTCCTCACTAAATAACATACCGTTGATTGCCCCGCCGGTAAAACGATCGATGGCAACATGATTCAGCAATTTTGTTTCATAATTATTCTGTGAAATAATATCAGAGATTATGACATTACCACGGTACTGATTTTTCATTTTACCATTATCTTTCTCCCCTTCTGAGCCAAAAAGTGCCTGTACAGCTACATTGTTTTTGCCTATATGTTTATTCCATTCGTTTGATGTTAGATTTTCTGCATAAATTCCCTTTTTCCCATTGTAATAAAAAGCAGTACGATGTGCCAACGCCCCTTTGACTGAGCTACCAGGTATGAGTACATTTTTCTCTTTAAATTCAGCCGTTCCATTTTCCCACGAAATGTAATCTTCGAAAACCGGAGTAATATCAGCATTCTCGTTGCCAAAACCTGAGCTGAAAAGGAAAAAATCTTCTGGTTCTAATTCGAGTTTATATTCCAGCCAGCCTTCATCATTTGCTTTTTCATTGAATAATTGAGCTTCTTTCCAAAATTTAATTTCGGATAAAGAGGATGATTTTTCGAGATAATCATTTAATTCATTCTCCTTTGAAAAATCAATCTTACGAGTTTTTACTTCTTGAATGATTACTTCCCCAAAACCACCTCTTGTTCCTCCGCCAATTCGAATTGCCTTTGATGTGAGTTGTTTCAATACATTAAGGAAATTTGCATCATCTTCATTGTTTTCGGCAACATATTCAATTTCAAAACAAAAGCGTGTTCCTTTGTAAACCACTTCCTCATCAAATTTAGCTCCATGAGCTGCAACTCCTTTATAATCAATTCTAACGTGTTGCCTAATAGGTAAATTTTTGAATTTTGAAAAATATCCGTCCACCCAATTTATGTTTTGCAAACCATCAATCGGAAAACCTTTACTGTTCAACATTTTACCTTCTGTGAATATTATTTTTGAACCTTCACCAACACCTTTCCCACTACTATCTGTTTCCTGAAACCCAAAAAAAGCTTTTGCATAATTTTCTCCTATTGCATGTCTCATTATTCCTGCAATGCTTGTGCCTGGTAAATATGGCAATCCATTAACATCTCTCGCCACAGGAGCATCAGTAATAATGTCAATAATGCCGGAGCCAACAGCAAGTGGAGTTACTGCTTCTATTACGACACGAGCTAAGTATCTTTTTGTGTGTATATTTTTCATTTTTTTGCCCTCCTACAAATTTTTGCCATTTCAGAGGCAAGGTTTATAATTGCGAACTGTATGTTCTCTTCATTTAGATTTTTAAAGAATACCTGTAGTTTTTCTCTTCTTCCTCTTTCATCCCATTTTTCTTTTGCTACACCATGTGTTAAATATGCATCAGGGACATCTTTGCCATCACGTTTTTTTACTTTTGTAAATAACTCTATCTCTATTTCGGCTTTTGTTTTATATTGCATAGCAATTCTTCTGATGTTGCCCCATTGTGAAGCAAAGCTTTCTTTTTCTTTATAGTCGGATGTGTTCTTGGTTACGAAGTCATTTACAAGTTCAATGGTATCCAACTCAAGTTTTTCTTGAAATTGTTGCTGCTTTAAAAATGTTATAAGTTGCGTTTCGGGGTGTTGTGTTTTTCCATTTTTATCATTAGGCTGTTTAGGTTTATTAAGATAATCTGCTTTTTTGAGTTGAAAAACAGCTTTGTGATTTATGTCCTCATTTAAAAAATTGGGATTGTAAATTACTTTTCCAAACCCTTCATTATTATAACTACCAATATAATTTGAAGAATTAGGACAAGTTTTCGACTTTACATAAATAACGGATCCTTTTTCTATCCCGCAACGATCGGTGTCGCGGGCTTGTCGTTTAAAATTCCAGGGAGCATATTGAAAAGTACGTATTTGAGATTTTCCCCAAATTATTTCTGCATCAGTATTGGTAAATCCAAGCTGAGCAAGAGTCGGTCGAAAACTTGGCATACCATTGTTATCATGAAAAATAAGACGGCTATCGGCATAAACAGAAACAACGTCGCTTTCTGATTTAGATGAATTTACATTACTAAACTTAATTTCTTCAATGTTTATAAGACCAAATTGAGCTGTGCGAGAGCGACCTGTGCGTTTTATACCAACCATTGCTTGTTTGACCTTTTCGGGAATATTTTCATTAACGTCACTATCGAATTCAATTTCAAAATACATTATTGTTCCTTCTTCTATTGCCTGATAGCCATACATGGCTTCATCTTTCGACCGACGACTCTCTCTATCGTAGGCTGATTTTATAGCGAATGTTTTATTTATAGAAATTTCTTTCCCTATATTATTTTCAAAGGAGTAAAACCCCGACCGGCATTGTTTTAATTGTAATTCGTTAATTCCTTTACCGGGTTTTTCTGGTATAATGTAATACTCTTCTTTATTCACTTTAGGGTGTGCAATTACGGCGGGTACCCTTAAGCCTCTTAAATTTCCTGCGGAAGGATGAGCGTCTCCAAACCTAACTTTTCCGCTATGAAAAATGATAGAAGCTTCGGAGTAATTATCATCCTTATATAAACTTTGGGCAGCTAAACCTAGAAAATTACTACCAGGAATAAAGTCAAGGCTTTGTTGGTTCCCTTCAGTAGCTGCTTTCTGATTTATAATAATATCACTAAGAAGTGTGCATTTAAATTGAAGTGTTTTCATGATATTGCCTCCATATTGTTTAAAACTGAAAACTTGCATCGTCCTAAGCCTCTGTTCCTATTTACACCGAGTCGCTTAATAAATTTCAACCCATTAACTAAATCAATAAATATTTCATCTGGAACATCTAAAATCTCACCATACAATTTGCAAGGTACTGTAACTTCAACTTTTCTTAAACTATGATCTTTCGCAATACCATCATCCTCGATTGCGGTAGATGAAATCGCCCTGTACAAATGTGCTCTGAGGTTTTCTTTTAAAATAAAATCTTTTTCACCATCTGATAAAACTGCATTCTTAAAAAACATTGAACCTCTGCTACTTATAATTTTTTTGTCATAGTCTTCTTGTTTTATGTCTAATTCTTCCGGATTGAAACCAAAAGCCGATTTCATCAGTTCATTTGAATTAAGTATTGTTTCAACGGCTTCTTTTAATAAACCTTTAATAGTTTTTCCTGGAACAAAAGGCAAACCATTTTTATCCTTTATCACTGTAGCATCCAAGTCTGCACCGGCAACTAATCCTGCACCTGTATGCCAATCAGTAAAAAACTCCAACTCATAATTAATATTTTTCATGATTATTTTGTTTTAGTAATATCACTTATTTCTTGATTTATTACAGTATGTAATGATATAACATCATAAACAGGGCTATGATTTAATCCATCTCTTTTTTTGTTTTCTAGTTCTTGAATTAAACTACTAATATCTGTGCCGTAAAAAGTAGTTTTCATTCTATTTAACTTTTGTTGGGCAAGTTGATTATTTTCAAATAAAATACTCATCCATTCACGATAATGAGATTTTAGCGCATTTCCTTCTTTTGAATTTAATTCTTTTGTAATTCCAATCAATTTATCAATAGTCCATCTGTCTTTTGTTTCATCTAAATAATAAGGACCAAACTTAAATGAAATATCACCGGTAGTTAATTCTCTTTTAATTAACTCATCAAAACTCTCTGTAAAGCTATCCTGAATTTTGTAATACATTAAACATGATGGAGCGAGTCCGTTTGGCAGTCTATTATTATTTTTTGCATCTTCCTTGGCTTTTCTGCACAAATCCTCTGCCAATTCATAACCATAATAGAATGGGAATGATGATTTCATAAATGATATTCCTGCACAGGCTGTTAGTTTGTCAAATGAAAGATTCCCTTTTTTCAGCACATCACCCAAAAGTTTATTAGTTTGGTTCTCAAATTCCGCAAGAAATATTTGGGTAAACTCAATAGCAATATCAGCCCTACAAATGATTGTCAAATCATCGCCACCCAAAACAACAGGTCGTAAAGGAATAAAATCCAATTTTTCTAATTCATACTTGTTGTTTACAGAGTCGTAAGCTTTCCTGGCAGCATTTTCAGTAGCAGTATTTAAGTTCCGCGAAAATTCTTTGAAAATGTCTTTGTTTTTGCCAATTTGCTGAACTACCAATCCTAGCCCATTGCCATCGGCATGAATTATTGCAATCCAATCATTTTTAGATGGTATTTTTTCAACATGCATTGTGATTTTATCTTTAATCGGTTTTAGATTTCCAAATATTTTTTCACAAAGTTTTGAATTAGCATTAAATGCAATATCTCGCTTTTTCTTTGTTGCAAGGTCAAGATAATCGTTGCTTTCTTTTGTAACAGCCGGCAGACCTGTATTACGTGCTCGCCTTATACCAATAAGTCCGATTGTGGTACTGTTGCAAGGTTTATTGCGTTGTGTCTTTAATTTTGCTTCTAACTCTCGAACAGCCTTCTCAAAATCATTTTCAAACTCGACAACTGCTTGTGAGATAGTAATTCCCGGTGCCAATTTCATAACTTTTTTCGGAAAACCCTTAACAGCAATTTCGCATTCTCTCAATTCATTTTCATTAAAAATGTGCTTGATATTCCCGGCTGCTCTAACAATTGATTCACCTTTGGCAGCAAATTCATTAAATGCATCATCGCAAATTTCATTAATCAACTCACTCGCCCCTACGATCTCCCTCAACTTATTAGTTCCAAAAATAAAGCTTTGTATTCCTTGAACTGCTGCTCCGTATAGGTATTTTTTATTGCTCATATGTTATGTGTTTTAGATAGGTATTAAAATGGATTATACTTAAATATTAATCTTTAATGCAAATATTTACGTTAAAAGTGGTGCTATTCAAAAAATACTTTTTAGCAAAGCCCAAATCGCAGCTTAGGTCTGCGGTTTCCGAAATGTCTTTAAACCCAAAATCGATGAGCAGTTTTTTGATGCTTGTCATTTCGAGGTCGGCACCACCCAGCAAGAATAAGGTTGGCGAATTGCGGTTTGTTTGGCCTAGGCGTTTAATATCATTCATAGCTTACATTTGCTCTAAAATACATTAATGGTTTAGCTAAAGGCATAATTTCGACAGCAGATTTGGGTTTTCAATTGAGTTTAAAGATAATAATTTTTGAATTATTTTGAAATATAGTGGTTTTTTAGTGATTTATTTTACATTTTTCTAATACAATAGTATAACTGCCTGATAATCATTGATTCATTGAAGCCTTGCTAGTTTTGAAATTATTGATTGGCAATTTATTAGAAAAACTACTTGTAATATTCTCAACTAAAAGCTACTTTTATTACCTGAAAATATCTACAAAATGCTATATAAAACAGAGGTATGATAATTCATTCAAATAAAAATAAGAACAATGTTTGGCTGAGCCTTATTTATGCGTTGTTTGTACTTATTACTTTGATATTGGGTTTTATCGGTTTTCTGGTTTTATTCCACGAAAAACAGATTACAATTAAGCTGTTAGCCGAGGTCCTATATAATACATTAAAACTCTTTATTCTCGAAACCGATTTTAAAAATTATAGCAGCATACCGCAAGTATTAAATATAGCACGCTTTCTTGCACCAATTTCATTGATTTTGCCAATACTTAAAGTGCTTTTCAATGTTCTGATGCATTCCTATGCTTTATTAAGAATAAAACTTTCGAAAGAGCATACAGTTTTTTGTGGGTTAGGGTTAAAAGCGAAACTCGCAATTGAATCGAAAAACTACAACTTCAGGCATATCGTTGTTATCGAGAAGAATCCTGATAATATTTATTTAAACAATTTAAAATACCCTGTTGCAAAAATAATGATCTTTATTGGCGATGCCGCAGATAGTAAGATTCTTAAGAAAGCCAATGTCAGCCAGGCTAAAAACATATTTGTAAATACAGGAAATGACATTTCTAATTTAGATATTGCACAGAACATTAAAGGGATCTGCCTCGAAAAGAGTACACGCAAGCAGGATATGGGACGCAAACCCAAAGTAATAGTCGATTTATACGATGCCGCAAACGAAATAATGTTTAAGCAACTCGAATACGCTATGTTTCAAAATATGTCGGTGAGTGGCGACACTCCGATTGTTAGTGGTATTCAACTTACCGCTTTCAATATCTATCGGTTTTTTGCCGGTGAATTGGTTCATGAATACTCGCCCGATAAATACACCAAATTAAATGCAACCAACGACAAAGCGGCCCATGTACTCATATATGGTTTCAGTAAAATGGGACAATGCCTGCTAACCGAAGCAGCCCATACATATCATTTTGCACATGGGAAAACTACTAAGATTACTGTCGTTGATAAAAATATTGAAGAAAAACGCCAGGCCTATCATAAAATTCAACCGTCAATACACAAGGTGGTTGATGTAAGTTTTGTTGAAACGGAAACTTTCTTCAGTGATTTTACCGAAAACACTCTTGATGTTGATTTATGCTTTGTTTCAGCAGAATTGGATGCCGAAAACTACATTATATCGCATAGGCTCAGGCAATTGTTTTTCGACAGAAACCTGTCGGAATTAGGAGCATCGAAAATACAAGCGAAAGACCTTGACAAGAAATTGCTACTGTCGCAGCCAAAAATTGTATTGGCATCGTCGCATTTCGACGATGTATTCGAAATACTTACAGCGTCTGATAATGCTTCCGATTTTAATAAACTCGAAATTTCGGTCGAGAGAATGTATCCTAAGGTTTGTGTAAACAATAAACTGTTGTTTGGGAACGAGATTATCGACGATATTGCCAAGCAAATTTATGTCAATTATTGCATAACCGATAAGAACAATAGTGAGAAAATAATAAATGCAGTTCCCGGACTTATTGAGTTACTGCAAAAACTACCGGCAGCCTCGCAACACGAAAAACAAAAAACAATAGTTCGATTGCAACAAATAGGCAATGCCTCAACTGTTGACGAAACCGAAACGCGAGATGAGTTTCATCGTATTGAAAAGCATATTTACAGCCACAAATGGGAATATCTCACCGACGATGAGAAAGACCAAAATCGATGGGCAGCCAGGCATATGTTTGTAAAACTTCGCTATTTGAATGCTGAAATTGTACCGGCAGAATCTGTTTCGGAAAATGATTTACTGTTCGATTACAATCAACAAATGAAAGAAAGCGGTAAAGATTGTGATGCATTAAAAGAGCATATTGCCCGATGGGAACATCAACGATGGCTTGCCGAAAAACACCTTACCGGCTTTGTGCCCGGAATCGCGCTTAATGATAAGGCCTTTTATAAAGAATTTCTGAAGACACGATTGCGTTGGCATTTGTGTATTGTCCCCTGGGAAAATTTGTCGCGCGATTATCAGGATATTGACGCGAAACTTACACACTTTCATAATGTATTATCCGACATTGAATTGTCGAAAGTAATTATAAAAAAATGAAACAGTCGCATTACATACCTAATCCCATCAACACTTCAAGTGTACAAATGTCGAGTGAATTGATGGCACTCGTCGAGACTCTTGCCTGCAATGTTCACGAAAACTGGGCAGCGATGCGCATGAAACAAGGTTGGAAATACGGAGAAAAACGGAACGACCATAAAAAAGAGCATCCTTTTTTAGTGCCATACAATGAATTGCCTGAAGAAGAAAAAGATTACGACCGACTGACTGCAATGGAAACGGTGAAAGTGATACTGGGAATGGGGTGGAGGATAGAAAAATTTTAAAAAGATTTATAATTGGGAAATTCAACTGCCCCATATCATAACATAAAATTCAAATGTATATGTGAGCAAGAGCTTAATCAAATCCTGGCATGTATCAATAAACAAAATCTAGTATAAAATAAATTGCATTATCAGAACTTCCATAAATAAAATTTTTACAATATCATAGAGATTTAAAAGAGAACAACTAAAGAAAATAAAAGCATTTATGTCTGCCTTAAAACAATTAAGAATTTTCCTCAGCTACGGCCACGACCACAATGCGCCATTGGTTGAAATGATAAAAACCGATCTTGAAAAGCGTGGACACGATGTGTGGTTTGATAAAACCCCTGAGACAGGGAAGGGGATTAAAGCAGGAGATGACTGGAGGCATTCTATTACTGAAGGTTTGGTAAACAGCGACAAAGTAATATCATTTCTTTCGAAGTACTCAACAAGAGACCCGGGTGTTTGTCGCGACGAGATTGCCATTGCCATAGGCGTAAAAGGTGGCAATATTAAAACCATTCTGGTTGAATCGGAAAACGAGGTAAACCCGCCGGTAAACATAGGTCATATTCAGTGGTTAGACATGCATAACTGGAATAATAAGCATGAGCTTGGAGGTAAGGAATGGGAAGATTGGTACAATGAGAAACTTGCAGACATAATACACGTGATTGAAAGCGATGAGAGTGTACGCTTTGCAGGCGAAATTGAGAAACTTGAGCAACTGTTAAAACCCATTCAATCGCATGCACGGATAAACGAATTGCTAAATCGTGGGTTTATTGGACGCGAATGGCTTTTCCAGAAAGTTGAGGATTGGAGGAACGAAACATCCGAAAAATCACGGGTATTTGTACTGTTGGCCGGAGCTGGTGTTGGTAAAAGTGCTTTTGCAGCCCATCTGGCATATTATAAGAGCGATATTGTTGTGGCTGCGCATTTTTGCGAGTGGAATAAGCCCACACATAGCGATGCAATAGCAACGGTTAAAAGCATTGCATTTCAGTTAGCGACTAAGTTCCCCGATTACCGTAAGTACCTGTTTACCCTTCCGGATATTGACAATTTAGACAAGCAAAATGCAGCCGAACTGTTTAGCTATTTACTGGCAAATCCACTCAGGTTTTGCATTGACGGAGGCAGGCAGCCTTGTGTAATACTGATTGATGCGGTGGATGAAGCCAATACCGAGAACAAGCAAAATGAACTTATATCACTTATAGCCAACGAATTTCAACGTATGCCCAGATGGTTGAGTCTGTTGGTAACAAGCCGCCCCGAAAACGAAGTACTTGCTCAATTAAGCAAGTTTAACCCACGAACCATTGATGCAGGAGCTGAAGAAAATATGGCAGATATTCGGCTTTTTTTACAAGATAAGTTATCACGGTACGAAATAAGCTTGCGTGAAAAAGCCATTGAAAGCATTGTGCAGAAAAGTGAAGGCAACTTCCTGTATGCTGTTGAAATTTGCAACGATATACACAACAAGGGAATTGATATTAACCATCCTGAACATTTCCCTGCCGGCATGGGAAATCTGTTTATAAATTCTTTTAATCGTAAGTTTACCGGTATTAATTACAATACAAAGATAGCTCCCGTACTTGAAATATTAATTTCTGCCATGGAGCCGATATCTGTTGAGCATGTTTGCAAATTACTTGACATAAAAAAAAGGGAATTAAACGATGTGTTGCTGAAAACCGGTTCTTTTTTCCCTGTAACCGATGGTAAAATCAAACCCTTTCATAAATCGATGATCGATTGGTTGGGTAACCGAGAGGTAAGTGAACGTTTTTATATTGATCTCGATGATGCGGAAAAAAGCATGGCAGAGGCACACGCTACCATAATAGATGGGATTTTTAACATGCCTGAGGCGGTTGAAAATACCGATGAATATGCTCTTCGTTTTGCATTAGTGCATGTCTATAAATCAAAGATGAAGGGTGTTTTAAAAAAACAAATCCTGCAAATTTTTGATGCGGATGATACCATGTATGAAACATTTACACCGGCTCTAAATAATTTAGTGGATTGGGTGGTAAAGAACAAAAAAGCAGAAAATGAACAACTCCTGAAGAGCACTTTTAACGAAATCATAAAAAGTACAGAGAATAAAAATCGACTAAGTATCTATTTTAACCAAATAGGCAATGCATATAAAAACATTGGTTTTAGTATATGGGCATTGGAATTCTTTGAAAAAGACATGAAAGTCATGGAAGAATTGGTTGGCAAAGAGCCGGACAGATCCGATTTCAAAAGCGACCTTTCCGTTAGTTTTATTAATGTGGGAGGTATATATAAAGCGATGGGCCAGGGACCCAAGGCATTGGAATTCTTTGAAAAAACGTTGAAAATCATGGAAGAATTGGTTGCTATAGAACCAGAAAGAACCGATTTTAGAACAGGACTTTCCATAAGTTTTAATTATATTGGATATATGTATAAAGCTATGGGATTGGGACCTAAGGCATTGGAATTCTTTGAAAAATCGCTGAAAGTCATGGAAGAATTGGTTACCCAAGAGCCTGACAGAACCGATTTCAGAAGCAACCTTTCAATAAGTTTTAATAATGTGGGGTATGTGTATGAAGCGATGGGTCAGGGAGCCAAGGCATTGGAATTTTATGAAAAATCGCTGAAAGTCAAGGAAGAATTGGTTGCTGAGGAGCCTAAAAGAACCGATTTCAGAAGCGGCCTTTCCGTTGGTTTTATTAATATGGGAAATATTTATAAAGCGATGGGTCAGGGAGCCAAGGCATTGGAATTTTATGAAAAATCGCTGAAAGTCATGGAAGAATTGGTTGCCAAAGAGCCTGACAGAACCGATTTTAGAAGAATTCTTTCCTTTAGTTTAAATAATGTGGGAAATATTTATGAAGCGATGGGTCTGGGAGCCAAGGCATTGGAATTTTATGAAAAATCGATGAAAGTCATGGAAGAATTGGTTACCCAAGAGCCTGACAGAACCGATTTCAGAAGCGACCTTTCCGGAAGTTTTAATAATGTGGGGTATGTGTATGAAGCGATGGGTCAGGGAGCCAAGGCATTGGAATTTTATGAAAAATCGCTGAAAGTCATTGAAGAATTGGTTGCCAACGAGCCGGACCGAACCGATTTTAAAAGCGACCTTTCCGTTATTTTTAATAATGTGGGAAAAATTTATAGAGACATGGATCAGGGACCCAAGGCATTGGAGTTTTTTGAAAAATCGCTGAAAGTCAGGGAAGAATTGGTTGCAAAAGAGCCTGACAGAACCGATTTCAAAAGCGACCTTTCCGTTAGTTTTAATAATGTGGGAAAATTTTATAGAGATATGGGTCAGGGGCCGAAGGCATTGGAATTCTTTGAAAAATCGCTGAAAGTCATGGAAGAATTGATCGCCTTAGAGCCGGACAGAACGGATTTTAGAAGAATTCTTTCCTTTAGTTTAAATAATGTGGCAAATATTTATGAAGCGATGGGTCCGGGAAACGAGGCATTGGAATTCTTCGAAAAATCGTTAAAAATCAGGGAAGAATTGGTTGCCAAAGAGCCTGACAGAACTGATTTCAAAAGCGACCTTTCCGTTAGTTTTAATAATGTGGGTGATTTATATGTATCGATGGGTCAGGGTCCCAAGTCATTGGAATTTTATGAAAAATCGCTGAAAGTCATTGAAGAATTGGTTGCCAACGAGCCGGACCGAACCGATTTTAAAAGCGACCTTTCCGTTATTTTTAATAATGTGGGA